>JGI20166J26741_11502251_pt1 | contig 25369 bp, 24 predicted proteins | sample TergutCu122P5_FD_26741 | JGI IMG/M metagenome (IMG submission 26741)
GCATCCGTTTCCCCGGCCGCGTCGGGCTGGCCGCCGGGCAGGACAAGGACGGCGTGGCGGCCGCCGCGTGGTCGCACCTCGGCTTCGGCTTCGCCGAGCTGGGCACGGTCACCGCTCAGGCCCAACCCGGCAACCCGGCGCCGCGCCTGTTCCGGGCGCCCGAGATCCAGGCCTTCGTCAACCGCATGGGGTTCAACAACGGGGGGGCCGCCGCCCTGGCGTCCCGACTGGAGGCCCGGGGGGTGCAGCGCGGCAACGGGCGTCTGGGGCTGCCGATCGGCGTGTCGCTCGGCAAGACCAAGGTCGTGCCACTGGAGGACGCCGTCGCGGATTACCTCGCCGCCCTGGAGGCCGTCGCCGGCGTCGCGGACTACGTGGCCGTCAACGTATCGAGCCCGAACACGCCGGGCTTGCGCGAGCTGCAAGCAGCCGGGCAGCTGGCCCGGCTGACCCAGGCCCTGACGCGCCGGGCAGCCGAGCTGGACGCGGCGCGCCCGCTGCCCGTCTTCGTCAAGCTGGCTCCCGATCTCACCGACGACGACCTGCTGGCGCTGGTCCGGGTCTGCGAGGCCACCGGCGTGGCCGGCCTGATCGCGGTGAACACAACCACCGCGCGGCCCGATACTGACGGCCTGAGCGCCGGCACGCGGGCCACTCTGGCGGAAGCCGGCGGGCTGTCGGGGGCGCCGCTGACCGCCCGGGCGCGCGAGGTTGTGGCCGGCCTCAGCCGGACCACGCGCCTGCCGTTGATGTCCTCCGGCGGCATCATGACCCCCGGCGACGCCCAGGCCATGTTCGACGCCGGCGCAGCACTGGTGCAGGTGCTGTCGGGCTTCATCTACGCCGGGCCCGCGCTGGTTCGCGGGATCAACCGGCTGACCGCACCGGATCGGAGGAGCAATGCAGGCATTCGCTGAACGCCTGGAGGCCGTCGTGGACGCACGGGGCGCGCTGTGCGTCGGGATCGACGCCCACCCCGCCTCGCTGGCCAAGTGGGGCCTGGCCGACGACGCGGCGGGTCTCGAGGCGTTCAGCCGTGGCCTGGTCGAGGCCTTGGCCGGGCGCGTCGCCGTGTTCAAGCCGCAGTCGGCCTTCTTCGAGGCGCAGGGCCCGGCCGGCTTGTCGGCGCTGTCCCGCACCCTCCGGGATGTCGCGGCCGCCGGGGCCTTGTCGATCCTCGACGTCAAGCGCGGTGACATCGGTTCGACGATGGCGGCCTACGCGCGGGCCTACCTGGCGGACGGGGCCGAGCTGGCCGCTGACGCGATCACGGTCAGCCCGTTTCTGGGATTCGAAGCGCTGCAGCCCGCCGTCGACCTGGCTGCCGCCACCGGCAGGGGCCTGTTCGCGCTCGCCCGGACCTCCAATCCGGAAGGCGCCGAGGTCCAGCTGGCGGTTTCCCCGGACGCCGGCGGCACCGTCGCTCAGCACGTCGTCGCCGGCGCCGCCGCCGCCAACCGGCGGGCGGGCACGCCCCTGGTTGGTCTGGTGATCGGCGCCACCCTGGCGAAACTGGACGTCGATCTGGACGGTTTCGACGGCTGGATCCTGGCGCCCGGCATCGGCGCGCAAGGCGCCGAGATGACGCACCTGGCCGAACTCTTCGGCGCCCGCCCGGCCCGTGTGCTGCCGACCGTCAGCCGTTCGATCGCCGACGTCGGGCCGGCCGCGCCCGCTCTGCGAGACGCCGTCGCGCGTGCTGTTGCGGGTTGGAACGCGGGCTATGCTGGGTAGCGCAATGGGCAGTCTTCTAGTATATTTAGCTGATCGCCGGGTGAGGCCGGTCGTCGAGAGAGAGAAAGTGGTCAGTCGTGGCGATTCCCAAGCTATCCGAACAAGAACTGCAGGCGGCGCGTAAGGCCGCCACCCAGGCCCGCCGCACGCGGGCCGACTTCAAGGACCGTGTTCGCAAGGGTTCTCTGTCGATCGGTGAGGCCCTGAGGCAGGCGCCGAAGGACGATGTCCTCGCCCACATCAAGGTGGTCGATCTGCTGAAGACCCAGCGCCGCATCGGGCAGGTGCGAGCCGAGGAGATAATGTCCAGGCTGTCGATCGCGCCCACCCGCCGCATCCGCGGACTCGGCAAGCACCAGATCGACGGCATCGTGCAGGAGTTCCGCTGACCACACGGGTGCGTCACGGCCGGCTCATCGTCATCGCCGGCCCCAGCGGTGTCGGCAAGAGCACGGTGGTCTCGGAACTGCGACGTCGCTATCCGGGCTTGTTGTTCTCGGTGTCGGCGACAACGCGGCCGCCCCGTCCGGGCGAGGTCGACGGCGTCAACTACCACTTCGTCACAGATGCCCAGTTCGACGCTATGATCGCCAATCATGGCCTGCTCGAATGGGCCTGCTACGCCGACACTCGCTACGGCACGCCCCGCCATCCGGTCGTCGAGGCGCTGAGCGACGGCAAGACCATGCTGCTCGACATCGAACTGCAGGGCGCCCGCCAGGTGCGCCAGACGTATCCACAGGCCGTCCAGGTCTTCATCGCGCCGCCGTCGTGGGACGAGTTGGAACGCCGCCTGCGGGGACGGGGCGACGAATCGGCGGCCCAGATCGAGAAGCGCCTGGCGCGCGCCAGGACCGAGATGGCCGCCGAGGCGGAATTCGACCATGTCGTGGTCAACGACGATCTCACGTCTGCCGTTGACGAACTGGTAGACTTCCTTGGTCTGAATAAGAACTTGCCGGTGTAGTGAAAGGCCCATTGTGAACGGACAACCCGAAGGCATCACCAATCCGCCGATCGACGATCTGCTTCAGCACGTCGACTCGAAGTACCGGCTGGTGCTCTTCGCCGCCAAGCGCGCCCGGCAGATCAACGCCTACTACGCTCAGTTGGGCGAGGGCCTGCTCGAAAACGTCGGCCCGCTCGTCGAGAGCGCGCCACAGGAGAAGCCGTTGTCCATCGCGCTGCGCGAGATCAACGAGGGCCTACTCGTGTGCGAGCAGGTCGACCCGGACCAGGTGGTGTCATCGCCGCTGCACGCCGTGGCCGATCCGCAGTTCAGCTTCGACGCCTTCGCCGACCTGGGTCCGACGGACTAGGTTCGCGGTGACACGGTTCACGTCGGAGTCCGTGACCGAGGGGCATCCCGACAAGGTTGCGGATGCGATCTCGGACACCGTCCTGGACGCCATGCTGGCGCAGGACCCGCAGTCGCGCTGCGCGATCGAAACGATCGTCGCCAATGGCGTCGTCCTCGTCGCCGGTGAGGCGACCACCAACTCATACGTCGACGTCGCCACGCTGGTGCGGGAAGCGGTGGCCAGCATCGGATACAACGACCCGAGCCGCGGGCTCGACGGCGGCTCCTGCGGTGTGCTCGTGGCCGTCAACAACCAGTCGCCCGACATCGCTCAGGGCGTCTCGTCGTCCTGGGAACTGCGTCACGGTCTGGCGGCCGACGACTACGACCGGCAGGGGGCCGGCGATCAGGGCATCATGTTCGGCTACGCCTGCGACGAGACGCCGAACCTTATGCCACTACCGATCCACCTGGCACATCGCCTGGCCGAGCGTCTGGCCGCGGTGCGCCGCGACGGCACGCTGAAGTATCTGCGCCCGGACGGCAAGACGCAGGTGTCGGTCGAGTATTCCGCTCCGGGACGGCCCGTTGCGGTGTCGACCGTCGTCGTGTCCGCCCAGCACGATCCGGAGGCTTCGATCGAGCACTTGGAGGCCGACCTCACGAGGCATGTGCTGCAGCCGGTGCTCGACGCGTGCGCCGTCGACACGCAGCACCTGGAACTGCTGGTCAACCCCACCGGACGATTCGTGCTCGGCGGGCCGTTGGCCGACTCCGGCCTGACGGGACGGAAGATCATCGCCGACACCTACGGTGGCATGGCGCGCCACGGCGGCGGCGCCTTCTCGGGCAAGGACGCCTCGAAGGTCGACCGCTCGGCCTCCTACGCCTTGCGCTGGGTCGCCAAGAACATCGTGGCCGCCGGTCTGGCGACCCGCTGCGAGCTGCAGGCTTCCTATGCCATCGGCCGCGCCCGGCCTGTCAGCGTGTTCGTCGACACCTTCGGCACCGGCCGGGTGCCCGACGACCGCATCGGCCAGGCCATCGCCAAGGTCGCCGACCTGCGTCCCGCTGCGATCATCGAGCGCCTCGAACTCACCAATCCCGTGTTCTCCCGCGCGACAAACTACGGCCACTTCGGCCGCGACGGTTTCACGTGGGAGCGCACCGATCTGACGGACGAGCTGGCCGCGGCCATCAACTAGAATCCCCCCATGGATGGTATGGCGCGGGTGGCGGTCGACCTGCCGCTGCCGCACCTGGACCGGTTCTTCGACTACACCGTCCCGCCGCCCATGGAGGCCGACGCTCACGTGGGGGTGCGCGTGCGCGTGCGCTTCGCCGGACGCCTGTGCAGCGGCTTCATCGTCGAGCGTCCCACTGCCACCGACGCGAAGGGGCGGCTGTCGCCGCTGACCAAAGTCGTGTCGGCTGAACCGGTGCTCCTGCCCGACCAGATCAAGCTGATTCGGGCGGTGGCGGACCAATACGCCGGCACGTTCGCCGACGTCATGCGTCTGGCCGTGGCGCCGCGCCACGCGGCGACCGAGGCACGGGCGCCCGCGATCTGGCCCGCTCCGCTGACGGGCGCGCTGCCGCCGGGCGGTCTGTCGAACACACCCGCCGGACGCTCTTGGCTGGCCGGTGTCGAACAGGGACGGCCGCTGCGCGGGTTCTGGGCCGTGCCACCCACGTTCGGTCCCGACGGCGACTGGCGCCGCGGCGTCGTACAGGCCGTCGCAGCGGCCCTGCGGGCCGGGCGCGGTGCGATGGTGGTGGTGCCGGACGCCGGGGCCCTGGAGGCCGGTTTCGAGGCCCTGACGAACGTTCTGGGCCCGGGTTGCGTCGCCAGGCTGCACGCCGACATGGGGGTGGCGGCGCGCTACCACGACTACCTGGCCCTGGCGCGGGGTCTTGCCCGCGTCGTGATCGGCACGCGGTCGGCCGTGCTGGCGCCGATGGCCGGCCTCGGGCTGATCGTGCTGGTGGACGACGGCAACGACCTGTACGCCGAGCCGCGGGCACCGTATCCGCACGCCCGCACCGCGGCGGCCCTGAGAGCCAGCCAGGCGGGGTGCGCGTTGCTGTTGGCGTCTCATGCGCGCAGTTGCGAGGCGCAGCAGTGGATCGAGCGTGGTTGGCTGGGCGTGATCGAGGAAACGCCGGCCGGGCGCCGCGCGGCGGCACCCGCCATGCGGTCGACGGCGGAAGCATCGGCACCGGGCGTTCGCCTGCCTGTCGAGGCGGCGCAGGTGATCCGGTCGGGGCTCGGTGCCGGGCCAGTGCTCGTGCAGGTGCCCCGGGCCGGCTATCTGGTCGCCCTGGCGTGCCAGCGGTGCCGCGTGGCCGTCCGCTGCCCGGACTGCAACGGCCCCGTTGTCGCCGCGCGTGGGGCCCGTCGCCTGGCCTGTGCCTGGTGCGGGCGTCTGGTGACCGATTGGCAGTGTGCCACGTGTGGGGGACGGACGCTGCGGGCTCCGGTGGTCGGCTCGGGGCGTACGGCCGACGAACTGGGGCGGGCCTTCCCCGGTTTCCGGGTGATCGACTCGTCGGGCGACGGCGTTGTCGCGGCGGTGGGGGAGCGGCCGGCCGGGGTCGTGGCGACACCCGGGGCCGAGCCGGCGCCCGCCGCCGGATACGCCGCCTGCGTCCTGATGGACGCGGACCTCACGCTGTCGCGGGCGGACATGCGGGCCGCCGAGGAGGCTGTGCGACGCTGGCTCAACGCGGCCGCCCTGGTGCGTCCCGGAGAAGTGGGCGGCACCCTGTGCGTGGTGGGGGACGCGCGCGCGCCCGCCATCCAGGCGCTGCTGCGGGTCGATCCCGGCGGGTTCGCGGCCCGCGAGCTGGCGCAGCGGCGCGAGGCCGGCTTCCCGCCCGCGGTAAAGTTCGCCGAGGCCACCGGGGAGCCGGACGCCGTGGCCGACTTTCTCGATGCCATGCCGGCCGGTGCGCCGGGCGACCTCTTCGGCCCGGTTGACGTGTCGTCCGTCGACGGCAGGCCGCGCCAGCGCGTACTGTGGCGGTGTCCGAGCGAGGATGCCCCGAAGCTGGTGGCCGCCCTCAAGGCCGCCTCCGCGAAGCGGTCCGCCGGCAAGGCACTGGGCGTCGTGCGCGTTCAGGTGGATCCCGACCTGGCGTGAGCTGAGGACGGTCGCGGTCCGCTCTGGTTGGCGTGGCCAGGACTCGGGTTTGGTATCGATTCGATTACGTTTCCGCTGAGACGGCCGCGCGGCTTGGCGCTTAGGAAGGTTTGGCCGACGTGTCGCGCTTGTGACTGCTACTCACGGTTGAGCCACTGGTCGGCCTGGCGTTGCTTGGCGAGCTTCCACAGGTACTTGTCGATCTGGCGCAAGCTGAAGCCGGTCAGGCCGAAGCATTCCCGAAAGTCGCGCACCGCCTGACACCAGGCGTCGTAGTCACGGCCCCAACTGGCGGGACGCGTGACAGTGAACACGTCCCCTTGGCGAAGCAGGGTATTGGAGACGCCGGAGACCAGCGAGTCGTAGAACGGGTACAAGTCGGGTCTGTGGAAACTGCAGTACTTCGTGGCGAATGAGTAGTTCCGTCTCACGGTCCCATCGATATCAAGTCGGGCGATCTGCTCCACAAGGTCGGCATCGCTTTGTTCCCCAACCAGTCTGGCGTCGACCCCAAGATCCACGATGTGGTGCGCCATCCGGGTCGTGGCAAGGATGCCCGTTGCGTAGATCGAGTTCAGCGCGGCGACCTTCACCAGCACACGCCCCACGTCGGCGTTGCCGGGCATCACGGTGAACAACTCCGTTAGGCCGGCGTCCATGCTTGCATCGCCGTCTGCCGTCCACGCCGCCAGATACCCAGACACCTGGGCTGGTGTGGGCCGAGGGATCGGACCGGTCGAGTTCGTCACAGCCTCAATCCTTCCACGGCAAGGCCGAACCGTGATGAAACCAGGCGCGTACCTTCCCAGTGCCAGCGCCCCGCACGAGGTCGGTGCGCAATCCAAGACCAGGAGCACCCCCGATGCCGATGAAGGCCCGTGAGTCGATGTCCGGGTTCGTCGCTAGGACACCGCAGTTGACCCAGATGGATGATGGGCGGGCCGGTGCTACATCCGGGTTGAGCTGACAGGATTCCAGCCTGCGACCCCTTGGCGATTCTCTCGCCTCTTGGGTCGCTTCCGGTTGGTCCCGTCACATCCCGCGTCCCAGGATGACAAGGGAGAACGCCTGCTCTCCGGTTCCGATTGCATCGGATCACCGGGGCTACTCGCGGTTGATTGTGCGGGGACTGTATAGGTGACGGGCGATCTGTACGGGCATGTGGGAGAGCAGGCCTCGGCGGATGCCATGAAAGCACAGGCTGCGGCCGTGTCGGCGTAGTCGTGCTGGTCACGATGGATTGGTAGTCATTTCGTGGTAGTCAGTCACAAGAATGAAGGCCAGTCGAGTTTCCCCAACTGGCCTCCTACTAGGCATTTCACTCTGTCGGGCTGACAGGATTTGAACCTGCGACCCCTTGACCCCCAGTCAAGTGCGCTACCAAGCTGCGCCACAGCCCGAAGTGTGAGGATCGTGCGGCCGAGCAAGCTTGCTCGCGCGGACGCCTGATCCCATCACGAGAGGTTGTTGAAGACGAACCCGAAGGGTTCGGCCGAAACAGCCTCAGGGCTTCTGTCAGGAAGCCCTCGGGCTGTGAAGGAACACAGCCCGAACGTCAGTCAGCCTACTACACGACGCCAGGCTTCGCGCCGGCCCCGGTTGCCGTGATGGTGCCGGAGCCGACGACGCGGTCGCCGTCGTAGAACGCAGCCGTCTGCCCGGGTGCCACGCCGATGATGGGGGAGGGCAGGGCAACCTCGATCACGCCGTCGTCCGGGGCCGTCACGACGGCATCGTGTTCGTCGCCGTGGGCCCGCACCTGGACACGCAGTTGGACGGGACCGTCGGGCGCACCACCGGACGACCACACGGCATGCTCGCACCGCAGCGCGGCGACAGCGAGATGCTCACGCGGGCCCACGACGACTCGACGGGCCGCCGCGTCGATCCCGACGACGAAGCGCGGCTCGCCGTCGGCGGCTGGCACGCGCAGATCCAGTCCCTTGCGCTGGCCCACCGTGTAGCGGTACGTGCCGTCATGTCGTCCCAGAACGGCGCCGGCCTCGTCGACGATCTCACCCGGCTGCGGCCCCAGGCGCGCGGTCAGCCAAGCCCTGGTGTCGCCGTCCGGGATGAAGCACAGGTCCATCGACTCCGCCCGGCCGGCCACGGGCAGCCCGCGGCGGGAGGCCTCGGCCCGCACCTCGTCCTTCGTCGAACCGCCCAGCGGCAGCCAAAGTCGCCGCCGGGTGGCCTGGTCGAGCATGCTCAACACATAGCTCTGATCCTTGGCCGAATCGACCGCCCGGAGCAGCTCGACGTGTCCGGAGGCATGGCGCTCGACCCGCGCGTAATGGCCTGTGGCGACGCCTTCGAATCCCGCCTCGAGCGCCCGGGGCAGCAGCGCGCCGAACTTGATCGTTCGATTGCACATCAGGCACGGGTTGGGGGTCAAGCCGGCCGCGTACTGGCCGGCGAAGTCGTCGAGCACGCGCGCCGCGAAGGCGTCGCGCATGTCCCACACCTCGAACGGGCGGTCCAAAGCGGCCGCCACCTCGCGCGCCGACAGCGCGGCCGCGCAGCGCTCGTCGGCCTCCGGCGCCAGCAGCAGATGCACGGCCGTGACTTCGTGCCCGGCGTCGACCAGCCTCGCCGTGGCGACGGCCGAATCGACCCCGCCCGAGATCGCAGCGACAATCCTGGCCATGCTTTCGACCATAACACGAGGACCGAAGAGTAGCCTTCATAGCCGTGAGCGACATCCGAGCCGTCATCTTCGACTTGGACGGCGTCATAACCGACACGGCGGAGTATCACTATCGGGCGTGGCAGCGCCTGGCCGACGAGCTGGACATCCCGTTCGACCGGACCGCCAACGAGCAGTTCCGCGGCGTCGGGCGGCTCGACTGCCTGCGACTGCTGCTCGACGGGCGTCCCGTCGCCGACTTCGACGAGTTGGCCGAGCGCAAGAACGCCTACTACGTCGGCCTGCTGGCCAACGTCACGCCGCACGACATCCTGCCCGGGGCGGCCGAACTGATCGCCGAACTGCGGGCCGCGCGCGTCAAGATTGCCATCGGCTCCGTGTCGAAGAACACTTGGACGGTCCTGCGCGGGTTGGGCCTCGACAAGTCCTTCGACGCCGTCGTGGACGGCACGATGATCACGCGGTCCAAGCCCGATCCCGAGGTCTTCGCCAAGGCGGCACAGCTGCTGGGCGTCCCGCCCGCGCGCTGTCTCGTCATCGAGGACGCCGCCGCCGGCGTCGAAGCGGGCAAGGCGGCCGGCATGATGACGCTCGGCATCGGCCCGGTGTCGCGCGTCGGCCACGCCGACGCCGTCGTGGACAACCTGGCGGGCGTCACGTGGGGGAAGCTGCGGAAACTGATGAGCGTCGATGCCCATGCCTGAGCCGGCCAAGCGCGCAGTCGTGCTGGCGAACCTCGGCACCCCCGATTCGCCGGCGGTGGACGACGTGCGCCGCTACCTGGGCGAGTTCCTGTCCGACCGGCGCATCGTGGACGCCCCGCGCGCCTTCTGGCTGCCGTTCCTGCACCTGGTTCTGCTGCGGTTCTACGCGCCCAAATCGGCGGCCCGCTACGCGTCTGTCTGGACGCCAAACGGCTCGCCCCTGCGCGTGAACATGGAGCGCCAGGTGGACGGCCTGCAACGAAGGTTGGGGGAGGACGTCGCGGTGCGCTACGCGATGCGCTATGGCTCGCCGTCGCTGGCGTCCACGCTGGAGGACCTGCGGTCAGAAGGCGTGGACGACGTGACGCTGCTGTCCGCCTTCCCCCAGGCCTCGACCACCACGACCGACAGCCTCCACGACGCCTTCGCCGCACAGGGGTTGCGCGTCACTTGGATCGACCGCTGGGGCGACGACGAAGGCTACATCGCCGCCTGTGCCGCCCGCATCCTGGCGTTCTGGGACGCCAACGGGCGGCCGGACTTCGCAGCCGGTGACAGGCTGCTGCTCAGCTTCCACGGGGTGCCCATGAAGGCGGTCGGTGGCGGCGACGCCTACCCGTCCGAATGCGAAGGAACGGCGGCCCGGTTGCGCGAGAGTCTGGGTCTGGACCCGAGAGAGTGCCAGTTGACCTACCAGTCGAGGTTCGGCCCGGCCAAGTGGCTCGGGCCGGCCACCATCGCCACCGTGCGGGAGCTGGGACGCGCCGGCACAAGACGGGTCGACGTCTTCTGTCCGGGTTTCACCGCCGACTGCCTGGAGACGCTGGAGGAGATCGGCCACCAGAACCGGTCCGCGTTCCAGGCCGCGGGCGGCGGGGTGCTCAATCTGATCGAATCGCTGAATGACGAACCGCAATTCCTGGACGCGCTGGCGGCACTGGTGCGGCCGGTGGTGGGCGACCGACCCCAACCGATCGGCTAGGCTGGTCGCGTCCTCACGCGAAAGGTTGCCATGCCCAAGAAGCCAGTTCCGAAGCCTCGCGTCCTTGTCGTCCACTCCAGCCGTTTCGGCCAGTCCACCAAGATCGCCCAGGCGATCGTCGACGAATTGTCGACCAAGGGCATCGATGCGGACCTCGTGCCGATTTCCGCCAGCCTGGTGCCAAACCCCGACCGCTACGCCGGGCTCGTGCTGGTCGAATCGGTGCGCTACGGCTACTTCGACGCCAACGTCTACAAGATGATCGATCGCTGCCGGGCCTGGCTCGAATCCGTCCCGACGCTGCTCGTCACCGTCTCGCTGACTGCCCGCACCGAAGCGAAGCGCGACCCGGCCGTCCACTCGTACACGGTGAAGTTCCTTGAGAAATCGGGTTGGCGCCCCACCCACGTCGAGGTGGTGGCCGGAATGCTCGACTACCCACGCTACAAGATCTGGGACCGCCTGGCCATCCAGATGATCATGACGATGACCAAGGGACCGACCGATCCCAAGACCGTCATCGAGTACACCGACTGGGATCGCGTCAAGGCCACAGCCGACGAATACGCCGAACTGCTGGAGCAGGCGAGCAAGCGGTAGACTGTCTTCTGCATATGTGCCCGGGGTCAGTGAGAGTCTGAACCGGCGGTGATAGCCCGCGAGCGGTCTTGAGACAAGACCGCCGATCCGGTGGAACTCCGGAGCCGACGGTCAAAGTCCGGATGGGAGGCGCGCAGAGCGTTGGCCGTCGCCCGGGCTTGACCGGGAGGCGGCATTTTCATGTCGGACGCGATGGCCGCTGCGCCGACCCGCCGCACCCCGGCGCCACACCTCAGGCCGTCCTGGATTTCCGCCACCATGCCGGTGGTCGCGCTCGTCGCCGTGTTCGTCGTCTGGCAGTTGATCGTCTGGCTGACCCGGGTCAGTCCGACGTTCCTGCCAGCTCCTGGACGGGTGCTGGGACGCCTGGGCCATGACCTGGCCGGCGGCGGCTTCATCGTCGACATCCTGGCCACCTTGGGGCTGGCCGTCCTCGGCTGCATGGTGGGCGCGGGCGTCGCCCTGCCGCTGGGCTATGCCATTGCCTCCTGGCGTCTGGTCGGATCGGCCCTGACGCCTCTGATAGCCGCGTCGCAGGCCATACCGGCGGTGGCGATCGCGCCGCTGCTGGCGCTGTGGGCGGGCTACGGGCTGGCGTCGAAGGTCACGCTATGCGCGCTGATTGTGTTCTTCCCGATGCTCTTGAACACGGTGCTGGGACTGCGCCAGGTCGACCACAGCGTGCTCGAGGCGGCCTACCTCGACGGCGCTCATGGTTGGTCGTTGCTGACGCACATCCAGGCGCCGCTTGCCCAGCGCGCCGTGCTGACGGGCCTGCGCGGCGGCTTCACGCTGTCGATCACCGGCGCCGTCGTGGGGGAGTTCGTGATCGGCGGCAGCCGGGGAATGGGCCGGCTCGTCACCGTGGCCGCCAACATGGGCGACACGACCGGCCTGTTCGCCACCGTCCTGACACTCGGCCTGCTGGCCGTCGCCGTGTATGCGGCGATGATCGGCCTGGAGGCCATCACCGACCCGACTCGCGAGAGGAAATCATGAGAAGACTGGCCTGCCTGGGCGTCGTCGCGTTGCTGGCGTTGACGGGATGCGCGCCTGCGGCCCCCACACCCACAACCAAACTGACGATCGGTCTGACATACCAGCCAGACATCCAGTTCGCACCCATCTACGTGGCCGCCGAGGAGGGGTACTTCACCGCCGCCGGACTGGACGTCCAGATCCGGCACCACGGCGCCTCGGAGTCCCTGTTCGGGGCCTTGCAGGCCGGCCGAGAGCAGGTTGTCTTCGCCGGGGGCGACGAGATGCTGCAGGCGCGCTCGCAGGGCGTCGACGTCGTCAACATCGCCACGATCTACCAGCAGTATCCGGCGGCCGTGATCGTCCCCGACACCTCGCCGATCCGCACCGCGGCCGACCTCAAGGGCCACAGCATCGGGCTGCCGGGGGAGTACGGCGAGAACTGGTTCGCCCTGCTGCTGCTGTTGCAGCAGTCCGGGTTGTCGCAGATGACGCAGAGCGACGTCACCGTTGTCAGCATCGGGTACACCCAGCAGGCGGCCCTGATGGGTGGCAAGGTGGATGCCGTGGTCGGCTTCACCAACAACGACGTCGTCCAGTTCGAGAAGGCCGGCTTCCCGGTCCGTACGATCGGCGTGTCAGGCCTGGTGGGCGTCGGGTTGGGCACCTCTGACACATACTTGAAAGCCCAGCAGCCGGCCCTGAAGGCGCTGTGGAACGCCATCGCCAAGGCGCTGCAGGTGTGCGTCGACAACCCCGACCGGGCCATCGCCGACGCCGCCAAGTACGTGCCCGGTCTCGACCAAGCCGCCAACCAGGCGTCCGCCAGGGCCACGCTGGCGGCGACCGTCAAGCTGTACGGCCCCTCAGCCGACTTCGGCCGCCAGGACGGCGCCACCTGGGCCACGATGACCACCTTCATGCAAGAGGCCGGGCTGCTGAATGCGCCGGTGACCGCCACCGACGCCTACACGACGTCGATCGTCGGTGGTTGAGTCAAGGACGCGGATCCAAGGCGTCGTACTCGGCGAAGTGGGGCGCCGTCTTGTGCAGCAGACCGACCATGGCCGCGCACAGCAACCCGCCGATCAGGGCCGTCGCGCCTATCGGCGCCGCGAAGACGCCACCGAGGTAGCGTGCCCCGCCGCCGGCCACCACGCGGCCGAGGTTCGGACCGCCGCTCACGACGACGGTGAACACGCCCTGCAGGCGTCCCCGCATCGCGTCAGGGGTGGCCACCTGCAGGATCGTGTTGCGGAAGATGGCCGATATCGAATCGAAGGCGCCCGCCAGCGCGAGGAACCCGCCGGCGGCCAACAGGGCCCAAACCACGGTGTGCTGCGGGTGGTGCACGCCGACGACCAGCAGGACGACGCCGAAGCCGGCGATCGACAGGCCCCAACCGATCACCATGACGATGACGACGAGTCCTTGGCGGCGCACCCGCCCCAGCGGACCGGACAACCCCATCGCCAACGTCGAGCCGATGGCGATGAACGCCGTCAGCCAGCCCGCCGTCGTGTCGCCGCCGCCGATCATGTCGGTGGCGATGGCCGGGAACAGGGCCCACGGGTTCGCCAGCACCATGGCACACAGGTCGACCAGGAACGTCATGCGCACGTTCGGCTGGGTGGCCAGATACCGGAAGCCGTCGATGACCGAGCGGAACCCGCCCGTGGACGTCTTGACGTCGGTGTCGACGCGGGGCAGTATCGGCGGCAGCCGGAAGAGGGCGTAGAGGGCGGCCGTGAACGTGCAGACATCGATCGTGTAGGCCGTCTGATAGCCGAAGGCCGCCACGGTGGCCGCGCCGACCAATGGTCCGACCATCTGTGCCAACGTCCAGGTGAACGAATTGAGAGCCTGGGCCGCCGGCATCAGCTTCGGCTCGATCAGACGGGGCAGGATCGCGTTCCGGGCGGGCATGTTGACGGCCGAAGCGCCCGATTGCACCGCGATGAGCCCGTACAGCAGCCAGACGGAGCCGACGTGCGCCCAGGCTTGCAGGGCGATGCCGATCGTCGCGCACCACATGACGGTCGAAGCCAGCAGCGCCACCCGCCGGCGGTCGTGCTTGTCGACCCAGGCGCCGCCATACAAACCCAGGACGATCATCGGCACCAGGGCGAACGCGCCCACCAGACCGACCGAGAAAGTGGAGTGCGTCAGGTCGTGCACCTCGAGGCTGACGGCCATGGCCGTGAACTGCCCGCCCAGGTTGGCCAGGCTCTGTCCCAGCCAGAGGCGCCGAAACTGTGGGCTGACCCGCAGAGGCGTGATGTCTGCCAGAAGCCGGGCCATGGTGAGCCGCCACTTTACCGGATCGACCGGGTAGCCTTGAGACCTGTTCGATTGGAGTGACAAGTGGCGGCGCGCGACCATGCAACTGCCCAGACCGGTGACGGTCTAGGGCAAGTGGCAACGCTGTCTGCGGAACTGTTCACGCCGGAACACCCCATGACGATGGCCGGAGGCGTACGGCTGGATCGCGTCACCGTGGCCTACGAGACGTACGGACGGCTGAACGAGGCGCGCGACAATGCCGTCTTCGTCTGTCACGCGCTGACGGGCGACGCTCACGCGGCCGGCTGGCACCCGGGCGACAAGCATCCGGGCTGGTGGTCGACCATGATCGGCCCGGGCAAGGCGATCGACACGAACCGCTGGTTCGTCGTCAGCCCCAACCTGCTGGGTGGCTGTCAGGGCACGACGGGGCCGAGTTCGGTCGATCCGATCACGGGTCGCATATTCGGGCTCAATTTCCCGCTGTTGCAGATGGCGGACTTCGTGACGTGCCACCGGGCGCTGCTCGACCACCTCGGCATCGAACGCGTCCATGCGGCGATCGGTGGCTCGCTCGGCGGCATGCAGGTGTTGCAGTGGGCCATGGACTACCCGGAGCAACTCGACCAGGCGATAATCATCGCCGCGTCCTCGCGCCTCACGGCCCAGAACATCGCGTTCTCGGCGGTTGCGCGCGAAGCCATCATGGCGGACGAGAACTTCGCCGGCGGACGCTTCGCCGAACAGGGCCGCAACCCGGACGTCGGGCTGGCCGTGGCCCGCATGATGGCCCACATCACATATCTCAGCGAGGACGCCTTCACGGCCAAGTTCGGCCGGGCGGCGCAGGGCGAAAGCCCCGACCCCGGCTTCGGCGTGGACTTCGCCGTCGAGGGCTATCTGCGCCATCAGGGGCAGGCGTTCCTGACCCGTTTCGACGCCCTGACCTACCTGTACCTGAGCCGCGTCATGGACTACTTCGACCCATTCGTCCGTCCGGACGCCACCGGCCGGATCGGCGCGAGCGGGCCGGCTTTTCTCGTGATCAGCTTCGACTCGGACTGGCGCTTCGCTACGCCTCATTCGCTGCGCATCGTCGAACACCTCGAGCAACGCGACGCGCCCGTCACGTTCCGCGAGATCCGCTCGCCGTGGGGGCATGACTCGTTCCTGCTGGATGTGCCAGAGTATCTCGACACCGTGCGCGACTTCGTCCAGGCCGTGCCGCCGGCGCACGCCGGGAGTAAGGCGGGGGCGCCGCCGCTGCGGGCCGATCTGGCACGCATAGCCCAACAGGTGCCAACGGGTTCACGCGTCCTCGATCTGGGCTGCGGCAAGGGCGATCTGCTGCTCGACCTGATCACGCGCCGCGCCTGCACCGGTACCGGCGTCGAACGCGATCCGGCTTCGGTGCTGGAGGCCGTCAAGGCGGGCGTGCCGGTGCTGGACCTCGACCTGGACACCCAGCTCGACGAGTTCGCGGACGGGTCGTTCGACGTCGTCGTCTTGTCGCGCACCCTGCAGAACGTGTTGCAGCCCGCCGAGGTGTTGCGTCAGATGAGCCGGATCGGACGGCGCCTCATCGTGTCGATGCCCAACTTCGCCTATTGGCCGCATCGTCTGACGCTGCTGCGCGGCGCCATGCCGCAGTCGCCCGACCTGCCGTTCGAGTGGTACGACACGCCGAACGTGCACTTTGCCACGCTCGACGCGCTCGAGGCGCTGTTTGCCTCGGTTGGCCTGGTGACGCAGCGGCGTCTGGCGCTGAGCCCGTCCGGCCGGGTCGTGCGGTCGGCAACCAACCTGCGCGCCAGTTCCGCGATCTATGTGCTGCGGTCGCAGACGACTGACATGTGAAATCTGTCACCGGAACCTTCGCACTGTGCAATCATGGCGTGCATGGACAGCACAGATGTGCAAATACTCGCCCTCTTGTCACACGACGGCCGCATGTCATACACCGACGTCGGACGCGCTGCCGGACTGTCCACGTCGGCCGCCCAGCAACGCATCCGCCATCTGGAACAGCGCGGCTACATATCGGGCTATCATGCCCATCTCAGCGCCTCCGCCCTGGGCAGGGACATGACCGCCTTCATCTCGCTCCGGGCCTGCAACAGCAAGCAGGACGACTCGATCCCCGAATTGCTGGCAGCCATGCCGGAGATCACCTGCTGCTACTCGGTGGCCGGCGACGCCTCGTTCCTCTGCGCGGCGCGGGTCGGCACGACCGACGACCTCGAAAGACTGCTGAACCGGATCCGTCACATCGCCGACGTTTCGACGTCCACGACCGTTGTGCTCAAGACCTTCTTCAGGGGACGCCCGCTGATCAACCAGGGCGACTCTAATGAGCTCTGGGATACTGAGAATTAGCGCGCGACCAGCCACCAGGCTGGCCGTGGCGCTGCCGCTGGCCGCGACGCTCGGCGCACTGACTGGCCTCGGCTTCGCGCCGGTCGGCTGGTGGTGGGCCACCATCGTCGGTTTCGGCGGCCTGGTGCTGCTGTGGCAAGGCGCCGGCGCCCGCCGCGGGCTCGCCATCGGCTATGTCTTCGGGCTCGGCTATTTCGGCATCACCGTGTGGTGGGTCGGCAACCTGGGTTGGTGGCTGCCGATCCCGCTGGTGGCCTTCCTGGCGCTGTGGGCCGGCCTGGCTGGCTGGATCACGGGTTGGACCCTGTCGCGGGGACCAGCGTGGCTGCAGCCCTGGTGGCCCCTGGTGGCCGCCGGCGCGTGGACGACGGGGGAGTGGTGCGCGGCACGGGTGCCGTTCGGCGGGTTCTGCTGGTCACGTTTTGCGTACACGGTGCCGGACCAGCCGCTGGGCGGCCTGTTGCCCGTGCTCGGAGCCGGCGGCACCAGCTTCGCCGTCGCCCTCTGCGGAGCCTGTGCCGCCTGGTTGGTGGCCGGCCCGTCCCGCCGGCAACGCGCGACGGCCGTTGCGATCGTCGCGGGGCTGATGGTCGCCGGCGGGGCACTGCGGCTGTGGCCGGCCCCGGCTCCGGCGGGGACGCTGCGGGTGGGCGTCATACAGGGGAACACCGACGTCAGCGCGGGACCCTTGTCGATCGGGTCGTATCGCACGGTCACGGCCATGCACCTTGGCGAGACGATCACCGCTTTGGCCAACTGGCGGGCCGGCGGCACGGCTCCGCCGGACTTCCTGCTGCTGCCGGAGAACGCGACGGACACCGACCCGGGCCAGGACGCCACCACGGCCGCTATGGTCAACCAGATCAGCGGCCTGGCTGGCGTGCCGATGCTGATCGGCGTCATTTCGCGGGGACCCGGCCCGGGTGAGCGCCAGACCACGGCGTTGTGGTGGATGCCGGCGCAAGGCCCGATCGCCCGTCTCGACAAGATGAATCTGGCGCCGTTCGGCGAATTCGTGCCGCTGCGAGGCTTCTTTTCCAGGTTCGTGCCGCTGACGCAGGACGTCGGCCCGCAAAGCGTGCCGGGCAGCGGCCCGCGGGTGCTGCACGTCGCTCTGGGCGACGGCACGCCACTGGTGGTCGGCAACGTCATCTGCTACGAGCTGGCCTACGACTCGACCGTCTACAGCACGGTCAACAGCGGCGCGCAGATCATCACAGTGCAGTCGTCCAACGAGTCGATGTCGGGCACCTGGCAGCCGGCCCAGCAGTTCGCCATGACGCGGGTTCGAGCGATGGAAATGCGCCGAGACGTGGTCGTCGCCACGACGCAGTCGTTCTCCGGGTTCATCGATCCGCGCGGCCACGTCGTCGATGTCACACAGCCCGCTCAGGGGGCATTCCGCCTGTACGAGGTCGCAACCGGAACTGGGGTGACGCCAGGGGTGCTCGCGGGACCGTGGCTGGAAGCCGGCGTCGCGGCCCTCACGGCCATGGGCGGGCTGCTCGGCCTGGCCGGACTGTGGCGTGGCCGTCGCACCCGGCTTGCGGCTAGAGTGGAGGCCACGCAGCAAGGAGTCACGCAATGAGCGATTTGGGACGCATCCTCGTCGTCATTCCCACCTACGACGAATCGGGCAATGTCGAATCCACCGTGGGGCGGTTGCGGGCGGCCGTGCCGGCTGCCCACGTGTTGATCGTGGACGACAACTCGCCCGATGGCACCGGCCAGATCGCCGACGGCCTGGCGTCGCGCGACGGCATGATCCACGTGCTGCACCGTCCGGCCAAGGAAGGCCTGGCGGCGGCCTATCTGGCCGGGTTCGCCTGGGGGCTTGACCAGGGCTACGACGTGATCGCCGAGATGGACGCGGACGGCTCCCACCAGCCCGAGCAGTTGCCGGACCTGCTGGAGGCCCTGGCAAGGGCCGACATGGTCAAGGGCTCGCGCTGGATGCGCGGTGGCAGCGTCGTCGATTGGGATGCCAAGCGGAAGCTTCTGAGCCAGGGGGCCAACGTGTGGGTGCAGGCAGTCATGGACCTGCCCGTGCACGACTCGACGGGCGGCTACAACGTGTACCGGGCCGACATCCTGCGCCGGATCGACCTGGATTCGATGACGTCGCGGGGCTACGCGTTCCAGATCGACATGACGCGCCAGGTGCTGGAGGCCGGGGGAGTCGTGGCGGAGGTGCCCATCGAGTTCCAGGAACGCGCCAGCGGCGAGTCGAAGATGAGCGGCGACATCGTCAAGGAGGCCCTGCTGAAGACCGCCGGCTGGGGCGCCAAGAGGCGCCTCGAGGAGGTCAAGGTGTTGGCCGGCGGGCTGGCCGACAGGGCCGCGCCGCTGGTGGCCAAGGCGAAGGACCAGGTTGGTGAGGTGCCGATGAGGTCGGACGAACTCAAGTCTCGCGTCACAGAGGCCGCCGCGCGCATCCCGGTTGTGGGCAAGCGCTTCGAGCGTCCGGCAGCAGACGACCTATCAGTAGTGGACTGACTTGCGGACGATGTCGAGGCGCTCCTTGAGCAGGTCCTCGAGTTCCGGAATGGAGCGGCGTTCGCGCAGCATGTCCCAGTGGGTGCGAGGCGGCTTGCCGTCCTTGTCGTCGGCGTGAACGCCGTCCGTGCGCTCGGCGACCTGGCCGCACCGCGGACAATCCCATTCCGTCGGCAGTTCGGCCTCGACGCTGAACGTCAGCTCGAAGTGGTGGTCGTTGGGGCAGTCGAAACCGAGCGCCTGACGCGGAGCGAACTCGATTCCTTCCTCGTCCTCGAAGCTCTTGGCACCCAGCCCCATGCCGCGCAAAGCACGATCAGCCACGGTCAACCTCCTCCGACTAGCAGCACCTCAGTGTAGCGCACCCGACCAAGGAACAGCACTGATAACGGTCGCACAGGCGCGACGTATTCCGGAGGTGGCAGAATGTTGGCGTGACCCAGATCCTGTCTATCCAATCGGCCGTCGCCTATGGCTTCGCCGGCAACTCCGCCGCCATCTTCCCGCTGCGCCGTCTGGGCGTGGACGCCTGGCCCGTGCTGACCGTCAACTTCAGCAACCACACGGGCTACGGGGCCTGGCGCGGCCCCCACATTCCGGCGGCAGACGTGTGGGACGTCGTCCAGGGGATCGACGACCGAGGCGTCCTGGCCGAAACCGATGCCGTGCTGTCCGGTTACCTGGGCGCCGCCGACATCGGCCAGGTGGTGCTCGACGCCGTCGATCTGACGCGCAGCCGCAACCCAACCGCCATCTACTGTGCCGATCCCGTGATGGGGGACGTCGGCCGGGGCTTCTACGTCGGCGCCGGCATCCCCGAGTTCATGCGGGACCACCAGGTGCCGCGTGCCACCATCATGACCCCGAACCTATTCGAGCTCGAGTTCCTGACTGGACGTACCACGTCATCGATCGAGTCGGTCATCGAGGCCGCGCAGGAGCTGCGGAACAAGGGACCGAAGGTCGTGCTCGTGACATCGGTCACCGTGCCCGGTCAGGATGCCCACACGGTGCGCATGCTGGCGGTCGACGACGCGGGGTGCTTCCTCGTGGACACGCCCCTGATCGACCGGGCGTTCACGGGCACGGGAGACCTGACCACGGCCATCTTCCTGGCCCACTGGCTGCGCGGCGAGCCGTTGGCCGACGTCCTGAGCGCCACCGCGTCGAGCGTTTTCTCGGTACTCGACGTGACGAACGAGCTGGACCGCTACGAACTCGCCATCGTGCAGGCGCAAGACGACATCATCGCCCCGCGCCACACCTTCGTGGCCACGCCGGCGTGACGATCAGTCCCGGAAAGGCTCGATCTGGGCGCCCAGCTGGTTGAGCCGCGCCGGCAGGTCTTCGTAGCCCCGGTTGATCATGTAGACGTCGCGCAGGACGGACTGTCCGTCGCCCGCCATCATGGCCAGCATCAGGCAAACGGCCGGGCGCAAGGCCGGCGGGCACACCATTTCGCGTCCGTGCCATGTCGTCGGCCCCGCCACGACGAGCCGGTGCGGGTCGAGAAGCTGGACGTCGGCGCCCAGTTGCGTCAGCGGCAGCAGGTGGATGGCGCGGTTTTCGTACACCCAGTCGTGAATCATGGTCTGCCCCTTGGCGCAGGCTGCGATCAGGGCGAAGAAGGGCAGGTTGTCGATGTTGAGACCGGGGAACGGCATCGGGTGGATCTTGTCCTGGGGGGCGTGCAGGTGCGACGGGTGAATCGTCACGTCCACGAGGCGGGTCCGGCCGTTGCGCGACGCGTATTCGGCCGATTGGTCGAACTCCAGGCCCATCGACTCGCCCAACACCGAGAACTCGATCTCGAGGAACTCGATCGGGCACCGCGTGATCGTCAGCTCCGAATTGGTGACGATCGCGGCCGTGATCAGGCTCATCGATTCGATCGGGTCCTCCGAAATGCAATACGACAGGTCGGCATCGATCGATTCGACGCCACGGATCGTCAGCGTCGTGGTGCCGATGCCGTCGATCTGCACGCCGCACTGGGTCAGGAAGAAGCAAACGTCCTGCACCATGTAGTTGGGGCTGGCGTTGCGCACAACGGTGATGCCGGGATCCAGCGCGGCCGCCATCAGCGTGTTCTCGGTGACGGTGTCGCCGCGCTCCGTCAGGACGATGTGGCGCGTCGACGCGGCGTCCGGTTTCACGACGCAGTGGTACGACCCGTCGCTGGCCGTCACCTCGACGCCGAAGTGGCGCAGCGCCTGGAGATGGGGCTCGATCGTCCGGGCCCCCAACGAGCAGCCGCCGGCGTAGGGCAGCAGAAAATCGCTCAACTCGTGCGACAGCGGGCCGAGGAACATCAGGATGCTGCGCGTCTTCCGGGCGGCGTCGACGTCCATCGAGTCGAGGTCGAGCGTCGCTGGGCGCTCCAAGGTCATGTCCTTGCCGTCCTCTGACCACGTGATCTTGACGCCGATGCTTGTCAGCACGTCGACGATGCGGGCAACCTCCTCGATGTGCCCGATGCCGCGCAGCACGGTGCGTCCCCGGTTCAGCAGGCTGGCGCACATCAGGGCGACGGCGGCGTTCTTGCTCGATCTCGTCTGGATCGAACCCGACAGGCGGGTGTGCCCGGCGATTCGCAGATTCAACGCCCCGCGCTCGGTGGAAGGAACGATCAGCTGGCTTTCGAGCGCCTCGGCGATGCGATTGATCGTGTCCAGCGACAGGTTCTGGTTGCCGGATTCGATGCGGCCGATCGCGCCCTGGCTGGTGCCCAGGCGATCGGCCAGGACGGCCTGCGTCATGCCACGCTGCTTGCGCGCGTCGCGGATCAACCGTCCGATGCTGGCCGGAGACGTCTCAGTTGCCACGCGACCAGCATAGCGCAGCAGTTGGAGAATATCTCATTTGTGAGATATATCGAGTCGTGTCGTAGAGTCGGTGCCATGACCACTGCGCGACACGTCGGACTGGTTGTCTTGGGGGCCGGCCCCGGTGGCTACGTGGCGGCCATCCGGGCGGCCCAACTCGGACTCGACGTCGCGGTGATTGAGGCGCGGTGGTGGGGCGGCGTTTGCCTGAACGTCGGCTGCATACCGACCAAGGCCCTGTTGCGCAACGCCGAGATCGCCGACCTGATCGTCCGTCAGGGCGCCGCGTTCGGAATCGGCGGTCAGATCGAGGTGGACTACACGGCGGGGTGGCGGCGCAGTCGCGCCGTCGCGGACACGATGTCGCGCGGCGTCCATTTCCTGATGGAGAAGAACCACGTCGCGACGATCGAGGGTCGCGGCGTGTTCACAGGACCGCACGCCATGACCGTCGCCGACGCGACCACCAGCGAACTGACGTTCGACCACGCCATCATCGCGACGGGCGCCGTGCCGATGACGCTGCCCAACGTTCGGATCGGCAGCCGCGTCATGACCTATGAGCAACTGATACTGGCCGAGACGCTACCGAAACGCCTTGTCATAGCCGGTTCTGGGGCGGTCGGCATGGAGTTCGCGACGCTGGCGTCCAGTTTCGGCTGTGCGGTCACGATCGTTGAGTCGTTGGACCGGCTGGCGCCGGCGGAGGACGAGGCCGTCAGCCGGGAGCTGACGCGGGCCTTCCGTCGTCGGGGCATCGACGTGCTGACCGGCGTCGCGGTCACCGCCGCCGAAGAGTCCGAGTCGGGTCTGATCGTGCAGTTGACCCCCAGCGGTGGGGGAGAGCGCCGGTCGATCGAGGCGGACGCGCTGCTGGTGGCCACAGGGTTCGCGGCGCCGGCGCCGGAATCCGGCCTCGACGCGGCCGGCGTGCGGCTGGACGATCGCGGCTTCATCGCCGTGGACGACGTCATGGCCACCAATGTGCCTCACATTCATGCCGTCGGCGACGTCACGGGCAAGATGATGCTGGCGCACGTGGCCGAACGGCAGGGCGTCGTGGCGGCAGAGGCGATTGCCGGCGGGCGGCCCAAGCCAATCGATTACGACTCGGTACCCCGGGCCACCTATTGCGAACCGTCGATCGCGTCGCTGGGTCTGACGACGGCCCAAGCCACCGCATCGGGACGTCGCGTCAAGGTGGGACGGTTTCAATTGGCAGCAAACGGCAAGGCGCAGGCGCTGGGGGAGCCGGGCGGGTTCGTCATGCTGGTGGCGGACGCCGACAGTCACGAACTGCTGGGCGCCCACATGGTCGGATCCGGCGTCACAGAGCTGTTGCCCGAGCTGGTGCTGGCCAAGACATCAGGTCTGACGACGGACGACCTGGCCGTCGCTATCCACGCGCATCCGAGCTTGTCAGAGGCCATCAAGGGGGCCGCAGAAGCGGTGTCTGGTCAAACGATCGACGCCTAGGCGCGGCGTCGGCCTAGTCACCGAGCCCCGTGCCGACCTTGCGGGCAGTCTGCACCCATTCGTGGTCCAGCGGCACGAACTTGATCTTGCCGGCCACGTCGTCGAGGGGGACGGGCTCGGTGGAGTCACCCCGGGCCGCCACGAGGGCCCCAAATTGCCCATCGGCGACCAGCCCGGCAGCGGCCGAGCCGAGCCGCGTCCCCAAGAGGCGATCCGCGGCGCAGGGAATGCCGCCTCGCTGCACGTATCCCAGAATCGTGACGCGGGATTCCAGCTTGGTCGCCGCCTCGAGCTCACGCGCCAGTTTGAACGTGTGTTCGCGCTGGGAGTCGATGACATTGGCCAGATGCGTCTTCGCCGCCCGCCGTTCCTCGGGCGTGCGGGCAGCGTCGACCAGCAGGCGCGCAGCCTCGTAGTCTTCGACGTCGCACGTCTCGCGGGCGCCTTCCGCGACGGCAACGACGCTGAACGTGCTGCCGCTGGCCTGACGCGCCCGGATGGTCGACACGATGGCCGGCACGTCGTACGGTATCTCGGGGATCAGGATGATGTCGGCACCTCCGGCCAACCCGGCGCCCAGCGCCAGCCAGCCGGCTCGATGGCCCATCAGCTCGACGAGGATGATCCTGTGATGGCTGTGAGCCGTCGAGTGAAGGCGGTCGATGGCCTCCGTGGCGATCTCCATGGCGGTGGCGAAGCCGAATGAGACGTCGGTGCCGGCAATGTCGTTGTCGATCGTCTTCGGCAGCACCAGCACGTTGAGACCCGCGTCGGCCAGGCGCTTGGCGTTCTTGGCCGTGCCACCGCCGCCCAGCATGACCAGGGCGTCAAGCTTGTCCTTCTTGTAGTTCTCAACGACGGTCGGCACCATGTCGACGGGCTGCCCGTCCACCATGTACTTGTGGACCTTGTCCCGGCTCGTGCCCAGTATCGTGCCACCGATGGTCAGTATCCCGGACAGGGCGCTGCGGTCAAGGGGCAAGGTATGGTTCTCAACCAGCCCGCGGATGCCGTCCCGGAAGCCGATCAACTCCCACCCATAATGGCCGATCGCGGTCTTACCGAAGCCACGGATCACCGCATTGAGCCCCGGAGCGTCGCCGCCGGCCGTCAGGATGCCGATTCGCTTGGTCTTGGTCTTCGCCATGTCGAACCTCCTGCCGTCAAGGCTAGTCTTCGGCGGCACTCCGTCGCACCCTGAACGTCGGGGGGCCTGAATCCTGTTGTTCCGTAGTGTCCGATAATCAACACTTATTCGAGTTTTACCGCGCCTTCGTTGTGGGCGAGGAGGCGGCGGTTATGTGGCTGGCCCGTCATGGTGACGGGCTTTTCCGGGATGAGTGCCCTGAGGTGGGGCCACCGGACGATTAGAGAGGGATATGGATAATGAAGGTTAAGCCGGTTGCAGTGGGGAAGCGTCGTTATGTGTCGAAGCGTGACGGTATCGAGCACACCGCCTATACGGTGGTCTTCCAGGATGGGGACTCGTTGACTGGAGCGTCACAGGTTGATGGTATCGCGCCCGTGCCGGGTGTCGAGCTTGACGTCAGGATCGGGGACTGCTTCGAAATTCGGAAGCCTTGGACTGGCACGGTTGGCGGCTAGTTATGTGCGACTGTGATATTTGCGGGGAGTCCTGCGGGGGTCTCGTGTTTGAGTCTTCTGGGCGGACTCTGTGTGGCGCCTGCGCGCTGCTGCGTGGCTGGGTCACTGGGGATATTCCGTTGGTGGTGGCGGCGTTCGACGCTTTTCATGGCCTGTCGTTGGATGCGTTGGCCTGTGACGATACCGGGGGGGAGTAGTGGAATGGCTAGTCCATGTTGTC
>JGI20166J26741_11505584_pt1 | contig 25354 bp, 11 predicted proteins | sample TergutCu122P5_FD_26741 | JGI IMG/M metagenome (IMG submission 26741)
GCCGACATTGTTGATGCACACAAAATAGCAAGATTTTTTATTGTCGGCGATGCAGGCGATTCATCGGGCAAGCTCAAATTTTAGTGGCGGCACAATAAAAATAATTTTTTCAACGCGGAACACGCGGAAAGACGGAAAAAACGGAAATCCGCATATTCCGCGTTAAAAAAAGTTCATTTGGACAAGTTATTTTTTGACTGTTTCCAAGTTGGCGGAACGGCGGACAATTCCGATCACACGGTTGAAATCCCTTTGGAGTTTTTCATGATTACTTTCAAATGCCGGTGCGGAAAAGCATACAAGGTGGAGGACAGACTCGCCGGTCGCGAGGCGAAGTGCAACAAGTGCATGCAGACGTTTATCATTCCCACGCCGCAGTCTGTGGTAACGCCGCCGGTTCAAAGAGTTTCCGCCCTGCCGGTCAATCAGACTGCACCGGTTTCGCCAAAAACCTTTGGACCCGTCACGAAAAAAAGAAAAAACTCGTCCAAACCAATCATGATTGCCGGAATCGCCGGCGTTATGGGCGTTTTACTCCTGTTACTTATCGTCGGTGGAGTCTGGCGGGTGATGTCTTCCTCCACGGTAAAGATTCCTTTGGAACCCCGTGGGAGTAACGATTCGCCGCCTAAACCTGCCGAACCTGTTCCTGTCGTTGAGAAATCAAAATACAAGGACGTTTTTGAAGCGGTAAGACGAGGGACTGTCCAGGACGTGAGACACTTCATCGAAAAAGAGGGGGTGGATATCAACGCGAGAGAACCTGACCTCGTTGGTAGCAGTCGATGTACGATACTGCACATTGCGGTCATCTATACCAAGTTCGATCCCGACGTTGTCTCAGATATCGTCAAATACCTGATTGAAAACGGGGCGGATGTGAATCTGGAGGACAAGGATCATCAGATTCCGCTCCATTCCGCGATTCAGCATGACTCGAACCTTGCAACCATCAAATACCTTGTCGCCAAAGGTTCCGATGTCAAAGCGGAAAATATTCATGGTATGACCCCGCTTCGTTGGGCAATTGAGGCGAAAATGAACCTTGAAATTATCAAATTCCTTGTCTCCCAAGAGGCGGATATTAACGTAAAAAACAAGTTCGGTCATACCCTGCTCCATACGGCGATTAATGCAGTCATCAGTGCGGGAAATCCCAGTGATAATGATCGTGAGAGTGACCTTGAAATTGCCAGGTTCCTCGTTTCCAAAGGAGCGGATATCAACGCAAAAGCTGTGACTGGGCAAACCCCGCTCCATTTCGTGATCGAGCGGGGAGGCTATTCCGAATTCCCAAACACCATCAATTTTCTTCTCTCCCAGGGTGCAGACATCAACGCGAAAGACATGAATGGCCAGACCATACTTCATATTGCGGTGAGTCGTGGCAGGGACATTGAAACCATCAAATACCTTGTCTCCAAAGGGGCTGATCTTACCGTTAAAGACAGGTATGAACTGACTCCGTTCGACCATGCAAAAACAGGGCGAAATTATGCGGATGTGGCTGAATATCTGGCAAGTCTTATGTCGGCCAAATTACGTTTTAGAGATGTTTTTGAAGCGGCCGGGCAAGGGACTGTTCAGGACATGCAAGAATTCATCGAGAAAGAGGGAGTAAATATCAATGCGAGAAGTGCTACGTATGGTTATAATTATACGATATTACACACCGCAATCCATTACAATCCCAATCCCGATGTCGCAAAATACTTGATCGAAAAAGGGGCCGATGTGAATGCAATAGACAGTAGAAATTGTTCGCCACTCTACATAACGATTCTGCGTGACAAACCCGATGACGTTGAAATTATCAAATCCCTTGTTTCCCACGGCGCGAATGTCAAATTTCAAGGAGGCAATAGTGGTCAGTCCCTGCTTGATTTTGCGAGAGAAATGAATAGACCAAAGGTGGTTGAATACCTGAAAAGTCTCTGAGGAGCGTACCACACGAAGGAACTGTGACAAATATATACGCACACCGGTTGAAAATTCGGGAGACTGGATGCGGCAGGCACTGCAACGCGGGGTGTCTGCGCGAAGCCGAAGGCTGCCGTCCATACCGGCTACGATATAACAACATTTCATTTATTTTAAAAGGAAAGCGCTGTAGATGCGAGCATTATCAGGAATCCAACCGACGGGACGATTTCACTGGGGAAATTATTTCGGCGCGATTCGCCAGTATATCGAATTGCAGGACAAGGCGGAACACGCGTTTTATTTTATTGCGAATCTGCACGCATTGACCACCGTCCGCGATCCGGAGGTGTTGCGCAAGTACACGATGGAAGCGGCACTCGATTTGCTCGGACTCGGACTGGACCCCGACAAGGCAACGCTGTTCGTGCAGTCGGACGTGCCGGAAGTGTCCGAACTTTGCTGGCTGTTTATGACCGGAACCAACATGGGATTGCTCGAACGCTGTCACGCTTACAAGGACAAGAAAGCGAAAGGTCTTGCCGCCGATGCCGGGCTGTTTGCATATCCGGTTTTGATGGCCGCTGACATTCTCGTATACGATTCCGATGTCGTGCCGGTCGGCGAAGACCAAAACCAGCACATTGAGGTTGCCCGCGATTTGGCCGGCAGCTTCAACCATCAGTTCGGCGAAACGTTCGTGATGCCGAGAGCGTATATTTTGTCCGACTCGGCGAAAGTGCCGGGCACGGACGGCGAAAAAATGTCGAAAAGTTACGGCAATACGATCGAACTGTTCGAGCCGGTGAAGGACGTGAAAAAGAAGATCATGCGCATTCAAACCGACAGTCGTCCGGTCGAGGAGCCGAAAGAGCCGGAAACGGATCATCTGTATCAATTGTATTCGCTCTTTGCGACATCGGAACAATGCGAGGCAATGGCGGCAACGTATCGCAAAGGGGGATTCGGTTACGGCATGGTCAAAAAAGAACTCGCCGAACTTGCGGAGCGTCATTTTGCCGAAGCCCGTGAACGACGCGCCGCACTGGAAAGCAAGCCGGAACGTGTCCGCGAAATTCTCGGCGACGGTGCCGCCGTTGCCCGAAAAAAAGCCGCCGAAGTGTTGTTGCGCGCCCAAAAAGCATGCGGGGTCAAATGATCTGGCAACTTCGAACACAACGCATCGAACTTGGGGACAAGCCGGTTCTCATGGGAATCGTCAACGTTACGCCGGACAGTTTCAGCGACGGCGGGCAATTTTACCGTTCTGGAAAACTGGAGATTCATGCGGCGGTCGATTTCGCGCTGCAACTCATCGACGAAGGCGCACGCGTTATTGACATCGGAGCCGAAAGCACGCGACCGGGCGCAAAACGAATCACAGCCGACGAGGAATTGCGTCGCCTGATCCCGGTGGTCGCTGCCATTCGTGAAAAAACGGAAACGCCAATTTCCGTCGATACCAGTCGTGCCGTCGTTGCCAAAGAAGCCGTCGGAGCCGGTGCCGAAATTGTCAACGACATCAGCGGCGCGACGTTCGATCCGAAAATGCTTGCTGTTCTACAGGAAACCGGAGCCGGCGTTTGTCTCATGCACATCCAGGGCATGCCGGAAACCATGCAACGGTCTCCGTATTACAACGACGTTGTTTCCGAAGTGACACATTGGCTCGCCGGGCGAAAACAAGCGGCGACCGACGCTGGAATTTTTCCGGAACGAATCGTGCTCGACCCCGGCATCGGATTCGGAAAAAACGTGGAACACAATATTGCGATTTTGCAAAATGTCGGACGTTTGCATCAATTGGGGAGTCCGCTTTTGTTCGGCGTTTCGCGAAAACGGTTTCTCGACGCTCTTTCCGGCTGTGACGACACGTTATACTCGCGCCGGTTGGAAACTCCTGAAGCTGATTACGGAAGCCCTGCAACGCAGTGCTGTTGCGCGAAGCCGAAGGCTGCCGCCCATACCGGCTGCGGTATTCCGCAAAACAGGCTTTCCGGCACGATTGCCGTGACGTTGTTTCTGGCGTCGCAAGGGGTGAGGATTTTCCGCGTGCATGACGTTGGCGAAATTCATCATGCATTGACCGCCTGGCAACTCATGATGAAAAAATGATTGATTTTTTATTGGGACGGACAAAAAAGTTTGGTCATCGTTGCGGCGGGGTTGCCGGAGATGCGCTTATCGGTTGAAAAAACAACGGCGGGAAACCCCATGTTGTTGTGGCGGCATTGATGCCGCCCGGATTGACGCCGCTGTTTGGGCGAACATCATTGTTTTGGCGGACACCGTTGTTCGGCAAGACGGGGGGCGTGGTATTGCCGTACAATTGCCTTCCGTTTTGTTCGTTGTCGAGTTCGTCGATATATTTGAGCAAAATGCGGCGCACTTCAAGAATCGTTTCAGGATGCGTGTGGACCTTGATGTGGGACGACGGCACCGTGATTTCGCTTTCCGCCCATTCGGCTTCGGCGCTTGTGACCCGTATCACCCCGTCTCCGTTCGGTATTTTCAGCCCGAATGTCGGATAATTCGGCTTGATGTCGCCGATGATGTTGTGATAATGCACCCAGCTTGCGCGCGGCGACGCCAGCATGGTCATGAAAAACGGCGAGTCCGGCGACAACGAATCGACGCCGTTTTCGATGTCGAGTAACGATTTGTTCGTGATCACGTTTTTCTGTTCCGTCCAGAATTTTGCAAGCACGCCGGTGATTTGAACGGGCATTTTACTGACGCTTCGGGTCAACCATTGTGTCGTGCCGTTGGAATAGTAACTGCCGCGATAAGGGGTCGCAATGGTGACCACCCGTTTGATGGACGGATTCGCGTCGAAGAAAAACCAACGGTGGATTTCCCGTTTGATCGCTTCGTCCCCCTGAATTCGGTCGAACGGCGTGTCGCTGATCAGCTTCCAAAACCGGTCGCCGCTGTCGATCGTTTGCAAAAGCGAAATCAAACCACCCATGCTGTGCCCGACCAATACGATTTCGTCGAGTGCCGGTTCCGCATGATACGGGTCGAGCCGTTCGCGCATTTCTTTCAAATCGTCGCGCAGTTGCGCCGCCGAAACCCAAAACGGCTGACCGCTCGGATACAAATAAAACCAGAATTGGTATTTTTCCCGGATTTCCGGATTGCTGCGAAGCATGTTAAACATTTCGACCCAGGTAAGTGGTGACGAGAACAGTCCGTGAACCATGATGACGGGGATTTTTTTGGGATCATAAGGCTGTGCCATGTAAAGGCCGACCGCCGGCCGGTTGCGTCCGGGCAGGTTTTTGAGCAGTTTTCCCGGATCGAACACCCCGACCGTGCCGACGACCGTGTAAAGTTTGTTCGAAAGAAAATAGGCAAGCGGCGTTGTCAAGTCCGCCTCAAGCGGAACAAGACGCCCTTCGAGAAACGTCTGGTCGCTTTCGACCGGATCAAACAATTCAAGTTCCGCATGAATTGCATTCTGATCCCCATCCATAATCGCCCGAATATTCGGACGCATCAATGCCGTCACCGGCAAAGCCATGTGGGAAGGGTAATATTTTGAGACCGGATCGTCGGAATCCTTGTTTTTGAGACAAGCGATGAGCGGCACTCCCAATCCGTACTGCCGGTACTGGCTGTCCAGTCCCTTGATTTCATAATCAAAGGCAAACCGGAACAGCTCAATATCTTCAATTCGCAGTTTTCCCGTTTTGACCGTGACCGTCAGGTTCCAGTCATTATTTTCTGTTTTGATGACATAGTCTTGTTTTGGATCAAGGATGAATGTGTTGTTTTTTCCGAGAAGCCGCAACATTTTTTCCAGTGATCCGTTATAAAACAAACAAATGTCGCGAAATTGAGGGTCGTAAGGATTGCGTGCCAGGTCATATTGCGGGTCAAACAGATAAATATAGGAATAGAGCGTCGAAGCGGCAAACAGTTCGGCGGCCAAACGCGGATTTTCCGATTCCTGATGACACCCTTCGAGATAGGTCAGTTCTGAAAACGTATACAATAGATCGGGCTCACCTTGTCGCGTTTTGATTAATTTGTGTAATTCATCGGCGGCTTTCAGACGGTTTTCGTCGGCCAATTTCTCAAGCGCATAAGTGCGCAGCGTCAAACGGGCGCGTTGACTCAATTTTGGAGAGTCAACGCGATCGAGTTGAAAGCGAATCACGAGCGGGTTTTTCGAATTCGGACGCAATTCCGTCATTTTTGTTGAAGCACAACCTGTTATCAAAATAACGGTTATACAAAAACAAAAAAGCCGGAACCAAAAAACGTGCGACATCAAAAAAGCGGATTTTCTCGAACAGTCCCGCCCCGATTTAGCAAGAACCGGGGGCTGCCAAATCACTGTTTTATTTCAAATCACATTTCTAAAATCATAAATTACAATATGTTATGTCAAACCAATCCGTGCAGGGAGGCTTTGACAAAAACGGACTTTCCCGTATCGGGGACAATAGCAAATTTGCCATATTGAATCAATGTCAGAATGACAAATGAAAATTGCGACAACTTTGCATGTAAATAACTTATGATAAATCACAGTAATATTCTATTTGGCATGATCCTTATATTCGGTAATTTATGCATAATCATAATATTAGGCAACTTATACATAATAATTGAATTCGACAATTTATGTGTGAATCGGATATTCGGTAATTTGTACAGCCTCTTTTGTAAAAAGTTATGGCAATGAAAAGAAAACAATATAGTAATGAACATTTGTCTACCGAAAAATGGTGTTATATGGAAGTTTATACATGTAAAAACTTACCTTTTAATAATCGATTTGTCAGGATGACAACGGCAAAGATGGATTTCGGAGTACCCGGACTATGAAGCTTACGAAATTTTTTCAATTTTTGAAAACATGCATTCTGCCCAGGTGGCTTCGAAGAAAGCTGAAGCTGCATCCCAAGCTGCGACACACGATTCTCAAGATGACGCTCGTGACGTCGGTCATCGTGGGGGGAGGCATCGGCCTTTTCTGTGAGGAAAATGTCCATGCACAGACCGTCAGCATCAGCAATGACCGGACGGACCACGGGAACTGGACGGGAAGCAGCACGACTTCGTGGTCTTGGACGAACAGCGACTGGCAGTCTGCCGGCATGACCGATATGGTCAACAACTGGTGGGGAAAAAACGCCACCAACAACGTGCTGGTCCACTTGAACAGTTTGGCCGCGACGGGCGGAACCGTCACGATTTCCTCGTTGGACACCGATGCGTTCTCCAGTACAAGCCCCGCTTACTACTTGTATGATAATAATACCGGCGGTTACACTGATGGGCCGTATTACAACACGGTCACGCATCCTGCGGTCAATTCAAACCTGGCCTATACCAGCGCGTTTTCCGGTTCGGTCAACGTCAACAGTACGAGAACCACGATTCTTAACGCCACGATTGCAAGTCCCGGCTATACGGTCACGGGAACGACGACGAAAACCGGCGACGGTCGCCTCAGCTTGAGAATCAACGGGCTGAACATGACGACGTTTGTCGGGTCAGGCGGGACACTCGACCTTTCGAACAGTGGAACCGGTGTTCTCGCGACCGGAACGTTGAGCAGCGCGAACGTTACCTTCAACGGCGGAACGTATTCCAACGCGAATCTGGGTTACGCTCAAACGTCGGCGGATTTCCTCGGACGTCCGCCGCAAACGGGAACTCCGGTCACAGGGGTCGGCGCGAACTCCATTGCGACGTTCACTTTCACCAGCGGCGGAAACACCGGAACGGCCAATGCCGCCAACCTCTGGACGATCGCCAATCCGATCACCAGTAACGGCATCAACAACATGGGGTATATCACCGTCGGAGGCACCGGACTCAACACACTGGACGGAACAACAAACATCGGGATGCGGGGCGGCGATGGTCGCGGAATCAACACCGTCGCGCAAAACGGTCAGATGACGATCGCCGGAGCGGTCGATTTCGGAACGACCGGAAGCAATAATTACCTGAATATCAACAATGCCAACAGCCTTTTGACGATCGGCGGGTTGTTCCAGGCCGGTACGGCTTCCGGCACTTCAGGCACGATCAACCACTTATGGGGGGGAACGTTCACGACGAGCAACTCCTCTTACCTCGGTGCCGCCGCCGGGAGTAACTTTACGGCAAACGTCTCCAATGGAACATGGAATAACACGGCCAATGCCGGCAAAATGTCCGTCGGGCAAAACGGGAGCGGAACGCTCAACATTTTCACCGGTCTCAACGGCATGTACAACAATGCCGCGGCGAATGCAGGGATTGTCAACACCAATTCACTCGTCTTTGCGGAAACCGGAACGGCAAGTCGCGGTTACGCCAACGTCTACGGACAAGGCTCCCAGTTGAACGTCAAAACGGGGGACATGACCGTCGCAAACGCCGGGACGGCGGTGGTAAACGTTTTCAACAACGCCCGGGTCGAAGTGAATCAGGGAAATTCGCATGTCGCCGTGCTTCAAGGGAGTAACGGAACCGTCAATATTTATAATGGCGGCGTTATGCTGGTCGATCAGGGGAACGGCCTGATTGCCGAACAACGCGGCACCGTCGGCACCGTCAATGTCTGGGGGGCCGGTTCGACGTTGAATTACGTGAACGGCAACCTGATTACGGCACAGGACAACGGCACCGGCACCGGGTACTCGCAAGGCAATCTTTACGTCTGGTCCGGTGCTTATGTGCATGTCGGCGGCAACCATATCATCGCCGACGGCATCAACGCACTTGGGCGTGATTATATCGATGGTTATACGACGAGAATGATCGTCGACGGCAACCTGATCGTCGGCAACAACGGTCAGGCGGGCGGCACTTATACCGAAAACAGTTACGATCTGCGTTTTCAGGTTGACCCGGCGAACGGCGATTGGCTCTTTGATACGGCCTATCACAGCCAGGTGCCGTTGACAAGCATCACCAACGCCAAGACGGGGGCTTTGACCGGAAACGATCCCGGCCTGGCAATTACACGCGGTGCTTATGTGAGATCGAATACCGGTGTTGTCGGTGTCAGCAGTAACGGTGACCTCACAGGCAACCCGAATGTCAATGGCAATCCCGCGACGAATCCTGGCGTCTGGAGCAACGGTTATGTCGTCATCGATAATAGAGGGAATACAAGCGGCCAACCGGTGACGACATACAACCCGCTCGGCACGATGTATAATCCTCTCAGCAACAAGAAACCGTATTTTCCGACAAGTTATTCCAGTTATGCGTCAACCTGGAGCGTCGACGAAAAACTGACGATCGCCCAAAACGGCAACGCTTTTGTTCGCGTGCTTAACGGCGGAACACTTGTCACCGGCACAGACGGCAACGTCGCGGTTCCCGTGTCAACGGTACTCGGAGACGGGATCGGTCGCGGATCGTTGTACGTTTTTGGAAACGATCCGCTTTGGGGACGGTCCATCTGGAAGAGTTACGGAGCAACCGTCGTCGGAACCGCCGACCATGCGCGCGGGACCGTTCGAATTAACGACGGTGCTTTGGGCGAAACGGCGGGACTTTACATTGCCCCTTATGCCGCCGGACTGAACAATACAACGAATAACGCGGAAGGCGAAGTCAGCGTCACGGGAGCTGCCAGCACGTTGCATGTGACGGCGAACACGGCCAATCCCTACAGCATCGACCGGAGCAATCCGGATCAAACCGCATGGACGACCGACGGTAAAATTTTGGGGCAGGGTCTTTTCTCCGCAAGCGACAACGCTTTGGTCTGGATCGACACCGATTCCGAAATTCGTCTCAACGGAAATGCGGAAATCAGCACGGATTCGATTTTGCACCTCGACAACACAACAAAGGTTCCTTCGGGATTCTTCGGCTCATCCGATCCGGCGCACAACGCGGTTTTTGATGTCGGTACGAAACGCATGACGGTGAACAACGCCCGTGTCGAGGGAATTGGCAAAATCACCGGAGCCGACGGCGTTCATATCCGCCAGGACGATTACTGGACGCCAGGTCAGGCGGAAATTGATCCCGGGCTGGTGTACGGCTGGGCCACTCGTTGCGAAAAAGACTTTTACGGCGACCTGACATTCGGTCACACATTGAACATGACCGGACATGTCATCACGTATTTCGACGTCAACTCGGGACACGACGACGGAACGGGCACCGGTGCCCTGATTCCCAATTCAGTCAAGCAGGACCATATCTACGTCGAAGCAGACGGACATAACACCACGGATCAGGTCAGGGCAACGCTCAGCGGCGAGTTGCTGGTTCATGCCCGATTGACGAATTACTACGACAATAATCTTGCGTATAACATTGTGACGACCCGCAGCGCGAACGGTCTGGAAGGCCGCATCGACAGCATGTTTGACTCGCTGACGGTTCAGCCGTATCGTTTCTTCGACGACATCAAACAGGAAATTCTGCTCGGCGACGGTCAGGGACAGGACGACATCAACGGCGACGGTCTCGCGGACGACGTGTTGTATGTCACGATGAAATTGAACGAGAATCCGTTTACAGATGCCGCCCAAACCTATAATCAGAGAAGTCTCGGAGGCGCACTCGACTCGATTTACGCCATGCGTGATCAGCGTTGGCTGCCGTTTCTCCGTTACTTCTGGTATCTGGGAGACCCGGATTTCCTCAATGCATATCAATTGTTCTCCGGCGAAGTGCGTGCCCACTCCATGTTGATGCCGTTGTCAAGCCCCTGGACGTATGCCAATGACAGGGTCGGTTTCAGTCGCTGCACCGGTCACGTTTTCTTCGGTCCGCAAAACCGAAGTTGCAATCAGCCGAGCGGCGGCGGTCTTTGGGGAACGGCGATTTACAACAAAAACGAGACAAGCACGGACGGAAATGCCGGGGACTACGACATTTCCCGTTGGGGGTTCGTCGCAGGTTACGATCGTGCATTTCAGGGAGGCCGGTCCTACGTCGGGGCGATGTTCGCCTATAACAAGGGAAATCTTGAGACTTGGCGTGCCGGAGCGAAAAGCGACGACTTGCAATTCGGCCTTTATCACGGTGCCAACATCTGTGACCTCTGGGAATGGAAAAACTACCTCGGATTCGGCTGGCAAAATTACGACATGTGGCGAACGATGGACATGACCCTGAGTTATATGGATTGGAATGACGCATTGCAAACCTGGGTTTGCAGCGACAAACCGGTCGTCAACGGAAAGATGAACAGCAGCTTCAACGGCTATACGCTTGCCGGAAGCACGGAACTTGCACGGCCATATTACTTCGGATGCGGAAAGCGATGGACGGTTCGCCCGTACATGGCACTCGATTTGAACGGGACATGGCAAAACGCCGCTTCAGAAACGGGCAATTTTGAAAACTCCGGTCTTGTCGCACTCAATTATCACGACACATCAAACCTCCGTGTTTACGGGCGTACCGGCCTCGGAATCGAACGCGGCGGGACGCATGGCAACCTTCGCGGAGGCGTCTCCTACTCCTACCTGATGGGGGGGCGTCGTTACACAAATGTCAACAACCAGTTCCAGTTCGGAGGCGACGAGTTCAACATTCGCGGCGTCGACGACGGGAGCGGTTTCCTGACGCTCAACGCGGGCGCAAACGTTTATCTGGATCGCTGCAAAAAGACCATGGTCTTTTTGGACTACCGGTCTTTGACGGGAAGTCATTCGACAACCCATGCCGCTCAACTTGGATTACAGAAAAACTTCTAAGTGAGAAAGGAATGGGTAATAACATGAAAAAAACATATTCAAACGGTATGGCGGAACGGAAGGTCATGATAACATTCCAAGGAATGGAACGATTTATGAAAAACATGAGAACACACAATATCCTCTGTTCAATCGCGATATTTTTGTTCGCTTTCGGGTTTGTGAGCACGGCTTTTGCAGGGACTTACACTGTGCGGAATGAGGCGGAATTGGCTTCGGTTCTGGCGATTCCCGATTCCAACAAGACGATTGTCCTGAAAGACAATGTTCTTGTTCAGAATCCATACAACATCACTCTCGCCAATCATGACGTGATCACGTTTATTCTTGGGGCGTATAATTTCCAGGGGAACGGCGTTTTGAACTTCAACGCACCCGCCGCCGGGACGGGACACGCCGACGTGTTCATCGAAGGGAGCACCACCGCTTTCAACGACGGCATTCGCCTTCACGGAGACATCACATTGACCTACAAAGGTCTGTATACCGCAACCGCGAACGACAATCTGGGGGAAATCGCGACGGATAACGTCGTTGTCGATCTCACAACGCCTCATTCCGGTTGGGACGCTTTCAATCACAATGTGACCATCGGCAAAGCCGGAACCGCAAAATTTAATATCAGCAACGGCAACTGGGGCAAAAGCAAAAACATCACCATCGGCGAACTGGCCGGCGGTAAAGGATTGTTCAATATTTGGGGGGCCGGAACCGTCTGGACCAATTCGGAAAACACCGTCGTGGGTAACAGCGGGGGCGGCGAGATGAATCTTTACGACGGAGCCGTTCTTCATACGGGTAATTTCAGTGCGGGTGTCAACAGTGTGGGAACGGTCAACATTTGGGGAGCAGGCACCATCCTTGACATCTTCGGAACCAATACGGGTGCCGCAACCAACAATTACGGCGTCACGACGATGAAAGTCACGGATCGCGCCCAGGTGTACCTCAATTACAACGACAATCTCGACAACGGATCGACGTTGCGAGGTTGGGCAAATCTCAATCTCGGAAGAGGAAGCAGTACATTTGACAATTCCTACTTTGAAACGGATCGCGGGAACCTTGTCGCGAGTGCCACAACGCTGACGTTTCAGAATCGCTCGCTGTTCGAGGGGAGCACCTACGGACAAATCAAGGATTCGCCCACGACCTACGGGCCGTATGGTCCGCAGGGGAATATCCAGTTGAGCACGCTGACGTTTCAGAACAGTGCGATTTATTCGCCCGGTTTCGGCAACAAGGTTCTTTGGGACCGTAATGCGCCGCTTGATTTTTCGCAGAACGGCATGGTTGAATTGTACTACCTCGGCAAAAACGCCGATCCGTTCGATGCCAACGGAGATCGTTACGTCAACGCAAAAGGTTACCCGCTTGCCGTCGGTCGTTACGGTCAGTTGACCATGAATTCCTCTTTCAATCTGAAGCCGGATGGGATCGCGATTTTCGACTTCGACGTTGAAGGGGATTCCAATCATGCGAACCCGCTTGCCGTAACGCTGGAGCACAAGGACTATACCGACGTCACCGGAGCGGCGACGCTCGACGGACACATTCACTTCCGGCCGATGACGGGTTATTATCGGGACGACGTCAAGATTCAGTTCATGGACGCCGGAAGTTTTGCAGGCGACCCCAACGCCCAGTTGACGCAATGGCCGCAACGTTGGTTTGAAAATCCGGTGATTACCGGTGGAGCGTTGGAGATGACACGTCATCAGACGCCGTTCCAAAGCTCCGCGAATACCTGGAATCAGCGTTCGGTCGGCACGGCTCTCGACTGGATTTACAACCAGCGTCAAAGTTTGAATGTCGACGAACTCATGTTGACGCAGGAAAAGGACATTTGGTTTCCTGTTCTCGACTGGTTCTGGGGAATGAATGACGAGGATTTCCGCCATGCAATGGAGGAACTTTCCGGTGAAACAAAAGCGGCCTCCATGTTGATGCCGATCAACTCGCCGTGGCGGTTCGCGTTCGACCGGGTCAACTGGAGAAACCGTGACAATCATGTTTACTTCGGACAGCAGAACATCTATCGCCCCATGATCGGCAACAATGACATTTGGGTCACGCCGTACTATGATTACTTGCACGTCGGAAGCGATGGAAACGCCAACGGAGCCAACACGTCGCGTGTTTCGTTCATGTCGGGCTATGACCGCGCCTTGGGCAAATACACGTCGCTGGGATTCCTGTTCGGTTACTCGCAACCGAAACTTGACCAGGGGGTTGCACGGGTGATTGCCGACGATTACCTGTTCGGCATGCACTTCAACACCCGTATCGACGACGAATACGAACTGAAACTCTGGGGCGGTTACGGTCTCCAGAATTACGATATGCAACGAACCGTCGGTATCAACGGCGGCGAACGACTCACGGCGAATTACAACGGCAACACCTGGACGGGAAGCGTCCAGATTTCGAAACCGTTCACAAGAAAATACGGCGTGTTCCGTCCGTTGGCGGCGGTCGATTACAGTTATGTCAATCAGGATGACACGACGGAAAACGGATTTTTCCCGATTGCACTGCAATATGAAAAATCGAAGATGGAACAACTGTTCGGTCGCGTCGGGCTTCGTTCGGACTTCGGATGGAAATGGTTCAACCTGACGAGTACGATTTCGTATTCCTACCTGATTTCCGGCGACACGATGGCGAGTGCCGTCAATCGATTCGAGATCGGCGGGCCTTCCTTCGAGGTTCGCAGTGCGGATCAGAGCCGTTCCTTTGTGAACATCGGACTCGGATCGCAGATTTACCTGAACCGGTTGAAGTCGCGCATGTTCTTCATCCAGTACAACGGAAATTATGCCCGACGTTCAAATATGCAAAACGCCTCACTCGGTTACCAAATGATGTTTTAGGAGTCGCGCAAAAATAAATTGTTCAAAAAATCAGAGCACGAAGTGTCAGCGAATGTCCGGAATTGTGTTTTACCATTGTTTTGGCACTCGCTTACGCTTCGTGCTCTGATTGTGTTATTGTACGGCCAGTAAAAAAACGCAAAAATCACCCAAAATTTCCGTTAGATTTCACCCCGTTTGGGTCACTTCTTGATAAATGGAAACAATTCCGTTATTTTGAGAGGAGTTCGGGGGGAAAATGAGCACAGCCAACACAGTATTGATCGAAAAAAGTCGCTCCGGCGACCGGGAGTCGTTCGGGCAGATTGTCCGGCAGTACCAGGGGATTGTCAGCGGGATCATTTACGGCATTTTGGGCGATTTTCATAAAAGCGAAGATATTGCCCAGGAAACGTTCCTGATTGCGTGGAAAAAACTCGACGAACTGCGGGACGTTGAAAAGCTGCCCGGCTGGCTTTGCGGGATCGCGAGGAATCTGGCAAATCACTACAGGGTCAAGCAACCGAAAATTCAGACGGTTTCCGTTGCTGAAGCGGTGGAAATTGCCGAACAAAAAGACGATCCTGCCCGAATTCTGGCTCAAAACGAACAGAATCGCCTGATCTGGGGTGCTTTGGAAAAGATTCCTGAAAAATATCGCATCCCGCTGGTTCTTTATTATCGCAGTGAAAAGTCGATCCCGGAAATCGCCGACGCACTGGAGATTTCCAAAGACGTTCTCGCGATGCGGCTGACCCGTGCGAGAAAGTATCTGCGTTTGGAACTGGAAAAGCAGGTCAAAGGGGCGATTGCCGCCAACGGGCCGGGCGAATTTTTCTCACTGGCCGTCATCGCGGCACTCCCGGCGATTGCAAGCATTTCGACAGTTGGCAAAGCGATTGCCGCAACAGCCCTCGGAACGACTGCCGGGACAGAGGCGACGTTCGCCGCGTCCGCAATGGTTGCCGCCCCGAAATCCGGGTCGTCCGGCGCGGCACTGTTTGGGGCGTCGTTTTTCGGTGCCACCTGTTCCGTGTTGCTCTGGATCGTTTCTGCTTCCCTTTTCGCCATTTTTTTCATCCTAGGCGCGATCCCGGGCATCTGGTTTTCCGTCCGCAACGCCCCGACGCTCCGCACCCGGCGATACCTGATCCTGTGCAGCCTGCGGGCACACATGCTCATCGCCTTTGCCTGTTTTCTCGTTTGGGCACTTGCTCCGACGTGCCAGGGTATCATCGCTTTGGTAAGATACTGCGACATCAATGTTTCCTATGCGACGGAATGGACACGTTTCATCACCGATGTGTGGACGCACTTCACCACCTGCATGTATACTTATGGTAGCACTTATGTGCTTGCTTACGGCAGCATCGGGCTTCTGCCAATCTGTGTCGTACTCTTCATGATTGTTTCACTGGGAATTTACCGCCGGATTCTACGCGAAGATTCAGGCTTGGCCGTTCCAAAAAAGACCGTTCCGCTGGAAGAATCGTCGCTTTCGTCTGCACGACTGGAAAAAACATGCAAACGGTTTTCCACGGTATGTCTGGTCATGCTGATTTGGTTTTTTGCGAGTTACTTCTTCAGAATTTTTCTAATGGCAACCCGTATCAGCCCATATTGGTTTGATCTGCACAACGAAGGGATCATGTTCGGCTTCATGGTTGTCGGGATCGTATTTTATGTGACATTTCGTCAATTCCACAAACAGCTCCTAGCATCGGCGAAAGATGAGGCCACGTTTCACGCCATCGGCCCGCTTTGGGACCGGAAAAAGACGCCGTTCGTGGAAAGAGTGTTCGTCGAATGGCTGGTTTACCTGGGCTGCTTTGTTACCGCCGGGTTGATCTTCGTCTTGCAATTGCGTTTCGGTTTCAGTTTCGGTTACGAATACCCGATCCCGCTTTCACTGAAACTGGTGTTGATCCTTGCCGGTTCAGTGGTGTTGGCCGCGATCAACGCTTGTTTTCCGCGACTTCGCTGGCTGGTGATCCTAGGCGGCTGCTTTCTCGTGGTTAAAGGAATCAACGACATTTACTATTCTCCCTGGGAGCATGGCCGCTCCGCTCCCTGGCTCGATTTACCAAATCAATGGCCGTGCGTGTTCACGGTCATTTGGCTGAACATTTACGCCACGATTGCCATTTTTGCAACGCTCATCCTCGGCGGGCGGCATTATTACGCCAAATGGAACGGGAAATCGATTCGTTTTTCGTTGCCCAAAAAAATGGTCACCGTTTATTGCATCATTGGTGTATTGCTTCTCTGCTTTGCTCCGCATTGGTATTCATCGTTTCGGGTTCCGTATTGGTGCAACAGATTCACTTTCGCAAAAGATGATAACGCCGGGATCGAAATGTGCAATGAAGTGATGCGTCTGAGTCCTGAAAACAGCTTTTTCCATATTTTCAGTTTAGGCCGCCGGGGTTATCATTACACTCAAATGAAAGAATATAGCCTCGCTCTTGCCGATTATGACGCCGTGATTCGTCTTAACGAAATGCAACCGGACACGGAAAATACCCGACAGGCATTTCGCGTCTATCATGGGAGTCGGGGAAATGTGAAACTCGCACTCGGCGATTTACACGGAGCGATTGCGGATTATACTTCCGCCGATCCTTCGGCCTTTGACCGGGATCGCAGAAGAATGCTTTACCATCGCGGTTACGCTTACGAATTGCTCGGCGAGACGGAAAAAGCGATCGCCGATTACACGGCGGTAATTGAACTGCTGGAAAAAGCCAATTACTGGGAAAAGTATATCACCCCGATTATTCCGCGTCCCGACGGCAATAATCCGTCCCGGGTGACACTCGAGGAACTCAAGAAAATCCGGGATCATTTGAAAGAGGAAAAGTAAATCAGAGCACGCAGAAATCAGAGTACGAAGCGTAAGCGAGTGCCCAATAACAGCCCGGAGCGTAAGCGACGGGTTCTGAAGCAGCACTTGACAATCAATCGGACTGATATACTCAAGCCGGTTGAAAATTCCGGAAGCTGGACACGGCAAGCCCTGCAACGCAGGGCGTCTGCGCGATGCCGAAGGCTGCCGCCCATACCGGCTGTGGTATACAGACCAACTCCGGATACGCCCTAAAACATGCCTCTCAGAAGCCGTCATCCCAAAGGCCGAGCAGGTTGAGAAGGTAATCGGTGGTGGTCTTTGAAACTTTGCCGCTTTCGGAAGCGGGACCAAACGCCCAGACTTCCTGAAAGCCGTCGGCCCAATATTCATGCAGCGAATCAATCAGGCCGATCGTGTTTTTTTCGGCTATCAGGGTTTTTCCCGATACTGTGTTGTAAAACATGATGTTGTCGCGACCGCCGTTGACGGAACTTGCATGAACCCGGTCGAACCCGCGAACCGAGATGCCGTATCGTTCCCCAACAAGCGTAACGTCGTTCCCCAACACGTACAAGGTGTCGTCACCGCGACTGTCTTCAAGCTGAACCGAGTTTTGACCGCCGTAAACCGATGTCAAATCGACTTGCGCGAAATTTCTCGCCTCGACGGTTTGCCCCGTCGAGGGGGTGATTCGTTTGATGCTTTCATACGAACCGTTGAACAAGTCGCCAAGCCCTGTGTCGGTGAATGTCGCAATGTCCGGACCTCCGCCCGAATACGCGATGATTGACGCAAAGGAATAGAACCGGCTTGTCGTTCCACCGCTCCAGAATTGCGTGCAAGCCGCACTGACATTGAGAATATCGACATCCGGCGAGTCGTACAACGAAGCGGTGTCGTGGCCGCCACGATTCGAATAGGCGTAAAAGTCGGAAAATCCGTTGACTTTCGCAAAAAATTTTTCGGAAGCGACTGTGATTTCGCCGGGACGCACCGTGATCTGATCGTCGCCAGCGGTGTCATAATACCGGAAACCGTTATTGCCGCCGGAACCATTGACCGTGACCGATTCGACGTTCCGGACGTCCACCTTGCACGAATCGCCTGACAAGTCGCTTGTCAGGCTGACAGTGGCACCGTTACTGGAGTCGCCGCCGGTGCCGTCGATCGTCAGGTAATCCGTACCGGACGATCCGGTCAGGAAAATCGCGTCGTTACCGCCGCGACCGTCGATGTCAATCGACGTCGTATCGGCGTCGAACAGGTATGTCGTGCCGTTGATCAGCAGCGTCCGCGTCGCTCCGGCAACGAATGAAATATCGTCATTTCGGTCCGTACCCGACACGAAAACATGCGATCCTTCTTTGCGGACCAGATTTGTCAACCGAATCGCGGCGTCATTGACAATTTTTCCCGAAGCCGTGCTGATTCGTACCCAGACGGTTGCCCCGGCGGTGATGTTCAGGTCGAGCCGCGTTGTTCCGGCATGAGTCGTCGTCACATTTCCACCTGCATCGCCGCATTCCATCACAACGTCATTGGCTGACACGCCGCTTGGCAAGACAATTTCAATCGTCATGATTCCGGTGTTACCCGCCGTCAGGGCATACCATGTCCCCTGATTGGTCCATCGCTGATGCTCAAGCGTTGTTTGAGCAACGGTTACCGGGATTTTGTCCGCAACATCATTCGGATTTGTGTCGCGGTTATTTTCCCCGTCGGTTTCGGTGTTGATGGTTGAACCGAAATTTGAGGAATCGGCTGTGTTATTGTCCGTTTTGTTTGAATCGTCCGTGGTGCCGGTATTATCGTCGGTATTACTATCAGTATTATTGTCGGTTTCCGAATGATTTTCAATGTTGGGGTGAGAGTTCGCGTCCGAAAGATTCCCGTTGTTTTCCGAATTGTTTGAGCCGGTGCTTGAGGACTCGGTTGTGTTGTTGTCCGTTTTGTCTGAATCGTTCGTGGTGCCGACGCCGGTATTGTCGTTTGTTTTCGAATCGCTTCCGGCGTTTGTTTCGGTCTTGTTTTCGTTCGTGCCGGAAGAATTTTCCGATGTCGCGTATTTCGCGCTGATCGTATAAGCCCCGATGGTTCCGGTTGCCTTGAATCCGAGTGAATATTTTTGACCGGCAATCGCTTCAAACGTGACCGTACCGTCCTGATGGACGATGGCGTTCGGAACCGAAGCGACGTTCCAACTGCCGGCAAGCCCGTCGCTCATCGACGGGGTGACCGTTACGGTTCCCGACCTGGTTGCGACGAATGAAAACCAATCATTGTCCGTTTTCGTCTCGAAAAAGCTGTTGATATTCAGCGAATCGACAAGCGTGCCGATGCCGGTTGCTTCGAAAAGCGTGTTTCCGAGCGAATCTTTCGGCAAAATCGACTCAATGGCGTTTTTGACGTTGAGCCGCGAGTAATACTTTCCCGTCACGGCATCGAACACCTTGTCGGCGGTCGTCACCATGACCTGATAAATCATGTCTTGCGTGATGTTCGTGACACCCGTGATTTGCATCGCCTGCCGGATCAGCGTGCTTGCCCCGGCAACATATGGGGCCGCCATGCTTGTGCCGGAAAGCATGCTGTAGTCGTCGTCAATGCCGTTACGGTTGCCTGCGTAATCCGGAACGGTACTTTTGACGTTTTGTCCCGGTGCAACGATAATACTCTCATTCCGCTCCGAAAAATAGGAGAGATTTCCCGACGTGTCACACGATCCGACGGCAACGACATATTCGCTGACCGCCGGATAACTCAACTGACTTTGATCGCTTAACGATTCAAACGCGTTCCCGGCAGCGACGGAAATGAAAATGCCGTCGTCGTGCAACACCCGGAACCATTGATTGATTTCCTGATAATATCCGAGCGAATCGTCCTGAAAACCGACCGAAAGGTTGATCGTGGTGACCGGATTCGCAAAAACGTCTTTGTTGTCATGCACCCAGCGCAATGCGTCGATCAGATATTGCATGTCGCTTGTGCCGTCATCGCCGAAAATCCGGAGAGCGACAAGATCAACCCCTTGCGCGACTCCGGGATAGATCGTACTTTGCGAGGCGATGATCCCGGCAACATGCGTGCCGTGCAGTCCGTAAGCACCGGAATCGTAAGGATCGTCATCCTGGTCGGCAAAGTCATAACCGCCGACAACGCGATAATCACTCCCGAATCCGCCGCCGAGATCAATATGATTGTAAGCGATTCCGCTGTCGATGACGACGACGGTTTGACCGCTTCCGTCGAGACCGTACAAATTCCTGACATCATCAAGGCCGGTCAGGGCACTGTATTGTTTTGCGGTGTCGCTTCCGGAACCGACCACTTTGGCATAAGTTTCCAGTTCGTTGTCGGTGTTGTTGTTGGCGTCAGGGGACGAAAGCAACGCCGTATCGGTCTGGGAATCAAGAGAAGCGTCCATCACAACAGCACCCGTTGCGCCGGACAATGCAAATCTGTCTTCCAGCAACTCAAAAGCGATACGGTGATTGATACGTGATTTGATTTGAAAGTGCTTCGTATTCATTTTTACCTTTCCGACAAATTCCGTTTCATCGTTTGTGAAAACATGGTGTGTGACAATGATGACGACTCATTCTGTTCGCAACCGCCGAATCGACATCCGTGTGCCGGCAATACACAACAGTAGGTTGCATTGCATCCGACGTCACCCAAATCATCCTGTTTTTTCAAAAGAATCCGATGTTGAACCGAATCATGTTGAAAACCGGCAATCATCCTCATGAAGTCATGTTTTTCCGTTGCGACTTGTTGCAACAGGGCAACGTTTTCGCAAACAATACGACGGATTCACAATGTTGTTTCCCGGTTGCATGGCAAACCGCTTCAAGCATGTTTCCCAACAAAATCAACAAGAAGATGAATCAGCAAATGACATGACATCCTATTGACTGTATTGTGGCGGCGAGAAAAAATGCATAACGCTTCCACGGCTGCCGGTTGCGCCGAAATACGAAAGTTTCGTAAAACAGGCTGTTTTGTTCATTTCAGCGAGACCGGCGATTCACCGGACACGCTCATTTTTTATTTCCAGCACAATATCGCCGTCATACGATCGGCGACAAATCGCCCCTGATTTGTGAAATGTCCGCACTTCCGGAAAAGACGCCTTTTTTGCTACAAGCGTCATATTCATTACCCTGACTGGTAATTTATCCAATCCGAATCGCGATGACAAGAGCAAATTTGAGATTTTTTTCTCAAGCACCCGTCTTAAAAGAATTTAGGAAGACAGGGGGAAATTTGACGGCACTGGCGGGATGATCATTTGGCAGGTTGGGTTTGAGTGACTTGGAATTCAAGTCGTTGTTGATCGAGCAGGTGATTTGGGTGATTCATGTCGGTTACGGTCAACTTGAGAAAATAACGCCCCGGGGCGATATTGACGGGAAGATCAACACGGGTGACAAGAAAAACATCACGGATACGGCTTCGGGTGTTTTTGCCGCATTCGTCATAATCGCCGTTTGCGACCCGTTTTCCCGCAAGATCAATGATTTCGTAAGAGCTGCTGACTTTTGTGACAAAGTTGGAATTTTCCTCTTTGCAAACGAGATTGTCGATTTCGGAATAAATAAACACCGGCTCTCCCGGTTGAAACTCGTTTTTCGCGATGTCATACGCTCCGAAGCCGTCACATTGATTGACGAATTGCAGATTTTTGATTCGGATGGGGCATTCGTTTTGCAAATGGATGCCGGCGGTCTGCAAGTGATGCTGAGCGACCGCATAACGTTGCGAAGCGTCGGGGATCGATATATCATCGAGCATGGTCGCCAGTCCGAGCATTTCATTCCGCCAAAACTCCTGCAAGTCGGGCGAAAGATGATTGATCGGTCGAATCGCATCCCGTTGGTTTCCGAGAACCAGATTAAGCAAACGCTGCTGGATTTCATTTTGCGTTTGCTCAATCTGTCCCGCTTGTCCGCTGCTGATCAATTGCGCGTTGAGTGCATTGATCGCCCGGGAAGTTGCCTGCTCCCAATTTTCCGGACGTTTTGACATCACCATTGCGATATTTGAAGTTGTAGCGTTCGAAGCAATGTTGGGATTGCTTTCATTCATTCCCGATTCTTCATCATCCTGATTTTTTTGCCGCGACGTATCGGTGGGGATGATTTTACGATTCTCTCCTGCAAGCGGTCTTTCATTGACAATCGCCCCTTTTTCCGACTTTGGAGCGGCATTTCGACCGACGGACGAAGGAATCGGCATGCCGTTCTCATCCGGTGTTTCGCCCGGCATTTTTTCATTGTTCCTTTCGTTCATGTCGGCAAAACTGACCCGTGTGCCGGCGATTCGTTCCGAGTCGTCGGAGGCTTGCTGGTATTCTTCCGGCACGCCCTGATTCGCATAAGCATTTGTATTGACGGGATCGTTTTCATGATGCGTTGCCGTCGGCAGGGTTTTCAGAAAGTTGTAAGGCGATTGCAACGGCTGGGGCGATGTCTCTTTCACGAGCGGTTTGGTTTGTTTTTTCACCGGTGAACTTTGGCCGCTTTCACTTGACTTTTGCAGGTTCTCCGTCCTTCCGGAAACCGGCGGGATGACTTGCGGCAACGCAGCGGACGGCAATGCAGCGACCAGTCGCGGTTGCGCCACGGTTGTCAAAGTGCCCGTCGAACCGGCGTTTTCACTGTCAACCGGTCTGTCAACCGGTGAATTGCTCTGAAACGCAATGCGGTTTTCCGCGGGCATGAGTCGCTGAACGGTTTTTGGCTCCTGAATCTGATCGGTTTGTGTCACAATGTCCGGTTGCTGCAAGGAATTTTCCGAAGAAGCAGGCTTTCCATCGCCGGCCTCTTGATCTTCATATCGATATGCGACCAGTTGGATCGGCGACGGCGCATTCATCGGCTGATGTCCTGACTCTGCGGCAACGCGGGACACGGAACCTGTTTCATCGAACGATTCTTCCGCCTTCCGAATGTTTTTCGACTCCCGAAGCGACATCGGCGACTCACCGGTCTGTCGTGATTTGGGAATATTGGCGAGTGCCGTGGCAATCATGCTGCTTTGAATGGCCGGTTCGCTTTTGCGCATGATCGAAACCATTTCCGTTTTTTGGTAATACGAATATTGATCGGTCGATTCAAGTTTTTTGAGAAATGAAACCATTTCGGGGGAATCCGTTGGTAACGGATTCAGCGATACGAGTTCCTGCGAGTTGTTTTTGCTGGAAGAACCCGCCGGTGCTTGTCTTTGTGCCACGTTTGATGAAGTTTGTTCGCGCGTCTGCGAATTTTGAAGCGTTTTCCCGGATGCCGCGACAGGACGAACAGCCGGAGTTTGCGCCCGACCGGCTGAAAGGGTTTGGGGTTGTCCTGAAATGCCGTTTTGAGGAACCGGCGTTTGCTTCGGTGTCTGATTCGACGCGATTTTTGATGACGGTTGACGCTGCAAAAAACTGAACGGCCCCAGAAAACCGGATGTCGAGGGGGGATTCGGCAGACATGTCGGTTCCTGACACCCCGCCGCTTGTTCCGTCATGTTACATTCTGTCATGTGACAATGGGACAACGGATTCAACGACGATGGGCAACTCCGTGAAACATTGGATGTTCTGCAACCTGCCGCCGAAAAGAGAAGGGAGGCGACGATCACTGACAAACAGGAGATTTTCGAATGACGTGACATGACAATCTGGCTCGTTTTTTCAATACTCATAAATAGGAATGGCCGACGACCAATCAGAAAGCAATCCGGTTTTGCGAATGGTACGCAAAATTGAAAAATGATGCAAGTCGAATTTTTTCACTCGAAGTTTCGGGTATTCTGGTGGCGAGAAAAAATGCAAAACGCTTCCACGTCTGCCGGTTGCGCTGAGATGCGAAAACCTCACAAAATGCGGTATTTTGCCCCTCTCAGCGAGACCGGCGATTCACCGGACACGTTTTATTTTATTTCCAACACAATAAAAAAACAAAAAGCCGAACGGAAAAAACGTTCGGCTTGCAGAAAAAATGAGTTTTGTCTATTGGCAAAATTTCACTTTTGTGTTTCCAGATGAAACGCTTCGAGCAGTTTTTTTGTAACGGGGCCGGGCTTGCCGGTACCGATTTTCCGCGAGTCGATCGACACGACGGGGATCAGTTCGGCGGCGGTCCCGGTCAAAAAACATTCCTGTGCGACGTAAATGTCATGCCGGGTCAGTGCGATTTCCTTGACGACGATTCCGAGTTTTTTCGCAATCGCAATGACGACGTTTCGCGTGACCCCTTCCAGGATGCTTGCGTCGGTCGGCGGCGTCATCAGTTCGTCGTTTCGCAAAATGAAAATATTGTCACCGGTGCATTCGGCGACTTCCCCTTTGTGGTTCAGGAGCAACGCCTCTTCGCAGCCGGCCCGCAGCCCTTCGACCTTGGCCATGATGCTGTTGAGATAATTCAGCGATTTGATGCGCGGATCGAGTGCCGCCGGAGGCATTCGCATCGTACTGGCCGTCACGATGTCAAGCCCGACTTCGTACAGGTCTTTCGGATACAGTGCCAGTTGCGCGGCAATGATGATCACCTGCGGATTTGTGCATTCGAACGGATTCAACCCCAGCGTGCCGCCGCCGCGGGTCACGATCAGCCGCACATACCCTTCCTTGATGTCGTTGAGTTTAAGAGTCTGGTTGATCGCATCGACCATCTCTTTTCTGGTGATCGGAATTTCGAGGGCGATCGATCCGGCGGAATCCCAAAGCCGTTCGATATGCTCCTCAAGCTTGAACACTTTGCCGTTGTAAGCCCGCAACCCTTCAAAAACTCCGTTGCCGTACAAAAACCCGTGATCAAACACGCTGATTTTGGCGTTTTCCTTGTCGAAATACTCACCGTTGATATAAATTTTCATATACGTTACCCGAAGGTTTTCAGAAATTCAGAAATATTGTGACTGTCATTTATCGCACGACTTTGCCGTCAACCAGCCGGATTGTTCGACCAGCCTGTTCTGCGATGCTTAAATCATGTGTTACCATTACTATAGTCACTTTTTCCTCTTGATTCAAGGCATGGAGCAGTTCAAGCACTTCTTTCGCACTTTTC
>JGI20166J26741_11506695_pt1 | contig 25347 bp, 18 predicted proteins | sample TergutCu122P5_FD_26741 | JGI IMG/M metagenome (IMG submission 26741)
TAGAGAGCGTTCCGATGATATAATTCGTAGCTGTGGGCTGATTCAGCGTTACGGAGCCGGTGCCGGTATTGGTGACGGTAACCGTCTGCGCCGCCGGCTGCGTGTAGGGTATTTGCTTGCTTCCGAACGAGGTCAGCGTCGAGGCGGAGAGGGTGTAGGTTGTAGCGGCGACGATCGTCATAGTCAGCGCTTTCGTGCCGCTTCCCGTTGCATTCGCCGCCTTAACGGTGAAGTTGAAAGTTCCGCTTGCGGTTGGCATTCCCGAAATCACGCCGGTTGTAGTGGCAAGGCTCAGACCGCCGGGCAAGCTGCCTGTCGCTATGCTCCACGAGATTGGCTTGTCGCCTGTCGTTTGCAGCGTTTGATTGTAGGCTGTGCCTACCGTTCCATTGGGCAGGGAGGTGGTTGTGATGGTCGGGGCAACTGCAGGCTCCACAATATTAATAAATGCTTTCCATTGGTCTGCATTATGATAGAGCGTTTTAGAACCTGACGGGACATTCAGAACACAGGTGGTTGTATCTACACCGGCGAAAACATCACCACCCAAAGTTATTTTAGAAGGAGTAGAATTTTGGCAGTTTATGAAAGTTAAGCCACTACAATTTTTAAAAGTGCCTACGTCTATAAAAGTAACCGAATTTGGAATGGTTAAACCTGTAAAGCCGCTACAACCATCAAAAGCATAATAGGCAAAAGCAACCACCGAATTTGGAATTGTTAAATTACCTGTTAAGTTGCTGCAAAAACCAAAAGCGTAACCGCCAATTGAAGTAACAGAGTTCGGAATTGTTAAATTTCCTGTTAAACCGCTACACCAGGCAAAAGCATAATTGCGAATTATAGTAACTGAATCAGGAATTGTCACACTACCAAAACCTTTGCAATATCGAAAAACACCTTCATTAATAGTAGTAATCGATTTTGGAATATTTAAATTACCTGTAAAGCCATAACACCCATCAAAAGCATAATTACTAATTGAAGTAACAGATTTTGGAATATTTAAATTACCTGTAAAGCCATAGCAATGACCAAAAGCAGAATAACCAATAGACGTAACTGTACTTGGAATATTTAATGTACCTTTTATTGATGAACACCCATCAAAAGCATACATACCGATATAGGTAACTCCGGATTGTATAACTAATGCGGTAATGTTGTCTTTTACGCTGGACCACGGGGCAGCGTCAGAAGCAAAATCCTGCATTGCTCCCTTGCCGCTGATAGTGAGCGTACCACTTGCGTCGAGCGTCGCCTTTAAGTCGGCCGCATTCGGTGAGCCGATTTGCCAGACAGGATTCACCGTTAGCATCACCGTATTGCTCGTAGCTGTTGCGGTTTTATTGACGGTAGCGCCGCTGATAGCCGTTCCGCGCATGAGGAGACTTGAAGTGTGATACCATTGATAAGAAAGCGCACCGCCGTCGCTCACGAAAGCCGTTACGGAAAGTGTCACGGCGGCTCCCACACTCACTGTTGCGCCTTTAGGCTGAGCGGTGATTGTTGGCGTTGCCGCATTGACAACAGCCGCCCTCATCATTTGCGGCGTAAAGAAAACGGCGCAGAACAAAATTGTTGTAAAGATAATCGTTTTCATTTTTTTAATTGTTTTAACATTTGTAATTAATAAATTGATGCGACAAAGGTAGAAGACAGAAATTTTCGGTGCAACCCCCCTCGGGGGGTTTTTTCGGTCTGATATAAAAAAACCCCCCGAGGGGGGTATTGAAAATTGTAAAATCTACTTTTGAGGAGATGTCTCCGCGCCGTCATGTCGAGCGTAGCGAAGCGGAGTCGAGACACCTTTCAGGGCTTAGTGATATTGGCAAATTCCGATTCGTAGGGCGATGCCCTACGCTTTTGATTTATAAGGCTTTCAGCCTTTTCCTGGCATAAAAATATCTGCTCTGAAATGACTTGCGCAAGTCAACCCTTCGCACTTGCGCAAGTGAACCTCACGCACTTGCGCAAGTCAATACAATTCACTTGCGCAAGTGAATTGAGTGGACTTGCGCAAGTCGTTTCGATGGACTCGGCAAGTGATTCAGGTTGATTTGCGCAACCTATTTTTTCTACCGAGCGATAATGCTGAAATCCTTATAATCAGTAGCATAGGGAAACGCCCTATGAATCTTTTAAAAAAGAGGGAGGGGAGCTCCCTTTCAAGGGGTTGGGGGGGTAGATTGCTTCGGGCTTCGCCCTCGCAATGACGAATAAAACCGCCCTCGCAATGACGAATAAAACCGCCCTCGCAATGACGGTACATTATAAAAACGACAATTTGAATTGAAAATCGGCGTAGTTAAATGCACCCTATCAAAAAAATAAAGCTGTCAAACAAAATGACAGCTTTATTTGTTAAATTAACTTATTATTCACAATATTCAAAAGAACTAATAGGAAATTCTTCGATTTTTTATTGTAACTTTGCGTGATTTTTAACAACTGACAATTATAAATCCTTAAACATAATAAAAGAATTAATAAAATATGGCTAAAGAAATTAAATTTAGTTTGGTGTACCGTGATATGTGGCAATCTTCCGGTAAATATCAACCGAGAGCGGATCAGCTAAAACAAGTTGCTCCTGTGATTATTGATATGGGTTGCTTTGCAAGAGTCGAAACTAACGGCGGGGCTTTTGAACAGGTGAATCTAATGTACGGAGAAAATCCCAATAATGCCGTTCGCGAGTTTACCGCCCCTTTCAACAAAGTGGGAATTCAAACCCACATGTTGGACAGAGGACTGAACGGGTTACGTATGAATCCTGTCCCCTCCGACGTCAGGAAATTAATGTACAAAGTAAAACATGCGCAAGGGGTTGATATTACCCGTATTTTTTGCGGATTAAACGATCCAAGGAATATTATTCCTTCTATTCAATATGCAAAAGATGGCGGGATGATTCCCCAAGCAGCAATGTGTATTACGCATTCGCCGATCCATACGGTTGAGTATTACGTAAAGTTAGCCGAAATACTAATTGAAGCCGGCGCTGAAGAAATTTGTCTGAAAGATATGGCCGGAATCGGTCGTCCGCATAGTATCGGACAAATAATCAAAGGGATAAAAAAACGTCATCCGGAAATTCCTATAGAATATCATGGACATACCGGACCGGGATTTTCCGTCGCTTCGATGTTGGAAGCTGCCAATAACGGCGTCGATTATCTTGATATGGCTATGGAGCCGTTGGCTTGGGGTATGGTTCATCCCGATGTGATTACGATTCAAGCCATGCTGAGAGATGCCGGATTTTTGGTGCCTGATATCAACATGGATGCTTATATGGAAGCTCGTCATCTAACTCAAACTTTTATCGACGATTTCTTGGGATATTTTATTGACCCAAGTAATAAGATCACGACTTCTTTGCTGGTAGGCTGCGGCCTTCCGGGAGGTATGATGGGTTCAATGATGGCCGACCTGAAAGGAATGCACAATGCTATTAATCTTGCGCTTAAGCAAAACGGTAAAAAGGAAGTTACGCTCAACAGCTTGGTTATCAAATTATTTAATGAAGTTGCAGCTATTTGGCCTATGTTAGGTTATCCCCCATTGGTTACGCCGTTCAGCCAATACGTAAAAAATATCGCACTGATGAATATTTTTGCGGAAGCCAAGAATGAACCTCGCTTCTCGACGATTGACAAAGACAGTTGGAATATGATTCTCGGGAAAATGGGAAAACTTCCCGGCGCTTTAGCTCCCGAAATCATCGAATTGGCAAAAGCAAATAATCTGGAATTTTATGATGGAAATCCGCAGGATGCTTTCCCCGATGAATTAGACCGCTTCCAGGAAGAAATGAAAACACTCGGTTGGGCGGAAGGCCCGGATCAGGAAGAGTTATTTGAATTTGCAATGCACGAACGGCAATACAGAGACATGAAATCAGGAGCGGCTAAAAACAGATTTAATCAGGAATTGGAACAAGCCAAAGAAAAAGCCAATACCCCGATTATTATCAAACGGCCGGTAATTGAAATTCCAATGTTCAGTTTTGAAGAAATCACCGCTGCATATCCGTTTGCAAAACCCGTACATGCTCCTTGCAGAGGACAAGTACTCTGGCAATATGATTTGACGGACGAATCAGAGGCGCCTTTTGAAGGATCAAGCATTAAAAAGGGAGACAATTTATGCTATATTCAAAACCCGTATGGCATAGAACCGGTTCCTGTCGGTTATGACGGAGTGATTGTCGGAACGTATGCAAATCAAGGAAAAGTTGTTCAAAAAGGTGAAATCTTAGCATTCATCAATTGAGATGAGACTATGAGCGCCGAATTTGTACTTCAGGAACTTTTATCTGTCGCCAATCCAGAAAAGGCGAAGTTTCTCCAAGGTTTTTTCAAAACCGGAAAAGGGCAGTATGCCGAAGGAGATACGATGCTGGGAATTATTGTCCCATTAACTCGCGATATTGTTAAAAGAAGTCCTGATCTATCGTTCGACGAAATTCAAATTCTATTGGATTCGAAATATCATGAAGCCCGCTTAGCCGGGCTTCTTTTTCTTGTAAAACAATTTAAAACAGCCAAAGAGCCGGAGCGGAAAAAGATTTTCGATTTTTATCTGAAAAACGCCCGCAAAGCCAATAATTGGGATCTGGTGGATGTCACCTGCCGCGACGTAATCGGGTTGTATTTATTGGATAAAGACGACAGAAGTATTTTATACCGTTTGGCCGAAAGCGACAACCTTTGGGAGCAGCGGATAGCCATCGTCTCGACTTGGACTTTTATCAAGAACAAACAATTCGACGATACCCTCGCCATTTCGGAAAAACTACTTACTCACAAGCATGATTTGATGCACAAAGCTGTGGGCTGGATGTTGCGGGAAGTTGGGAAAAGAGACCGGCAAACGCTTGTAGATTTTTTGGAAATACATCATAAAAATATGCCGCGCACGGCTTTGCGATATGCTATTGAGCATTTTTCTCCGGAGGAGAAAGTTTATTTTATGCGGAAATGATTATGAATCAATCTCATCCCATATAACACAATATGTATTAACGATATTCCCAAAAGCGTAAAAGCAAAAACCGTATTCTCCTGCCATCCGATTTGCGTTTGGTGAGCTACAACAAAAGCAGCTAACAATGCGGCAATACATAATCCGATTCCCGACAACATTTTTACCGATTTATTCACTCCTAATTTACTGTGCCTCGAGCCATAAAATGTATAAATATCATGACCGATCAACATCCAAACGATGAGGCGGATCCATGTATCAAAAGGTAAAAACACCATCATGAAAAGACAAATGCCAATGCCCAAAACCGGTACGACAGGTACCCAAGGCGTCACAAATGCACGCGGCGCTTCAGGCATTTTCTTCCGCATTACCAAGATTCCAATACAAACAATAATAAAGGCAAACAAGGTGCCGATACTCGTCAATTCGCCGGCAACCCTTGCCGGAACAAACAGGGCCAGGGTACCGACTACCACAAGGAAAAGAATATTGGATTTATAAGGCGTGCGAAAATGTTTATGAACTTTTGAAAAAGTTTTGGGAAGCAATCCATCGCGGCTCATGGTATAAAAAATGCGGCTTTGTCCCAAAAGCAAGACCAAAACCACCGAAGAATAACCGGCCAGAATAGCCAGAATAATAGCTTTATTTAACCATGGATAAGCAGGCTGTATCGTTCCGTCCGGTAAGGCAGTTCCCATATTATCAATAGCTATGGCTACCGGAGCAATGCCGGTACTGTGCTGAAACTGAGTGTAATTGGCAACGCCGGTTAAAACATGAGAGAAAAGCACATACAAAACCGTACAAATAATCAGCGCTCCCAAAATACCGATAGGCATATCCCGCTTTGGATTTTTGGTCTCTTGGGCAGCCGTACTGACAGCATCAAAACCGACAAATGCGAAAAAAACAATAGCGGCTCCACGGATTATTCCACTAAAGCCAAACGAGCCCCATGTTCCCGTATTTTCGGGAATATAAGGAACATAATTATTTGAATTAATAAATTTCCAACCGACAGCGATAAATATCAATACTACGGCAACCTTCAAAGCGACAATGACCGAATTGACTTTGGAACTTCCTTCTGTTCCGCTTATCAGCAAAAGACTCAGAAGTATAACAACTAAGGCCGAAGGTATATTTACGATTCCGCCATCCATCGGACAAGCCGTAAGCGCATGAGGCAAATGAATCCCGAATCCTGCGAAAAATTTCACAAAATAAACGCTGAAACTGATACTGACAGTGAGCGCACCCACAGCATATTCCAATATCAAGTCCCAACCGATTACCCAAGCGATAAATTCGCCCAAAGTCGCGTAGGAATAGGTATAAGCGCTTCCCGCAATCGGCAGCATGGATGCAAACTCAGCATAGCACAAGCCCGCAAAACAACATCCCGCCGCTGCAATGACAAATGAAATAGTGATAGCCGGACCGGCATATAAACCGGCTGCCATGCCGGTAATTGAAAATATCCCTGCCCCGATGACAGCGCCCAATCCTAAAGCTATCAATTTGTAAGGACCCAAAGTTTTCTTCAGGGTAAGCTCGCCGCTTTCTTTGGATTCGCTGAGGAGAGTTTGTAGTGACTTTCTTTGAAAAATACTCATGGTATAAATTATTAATTAGCATATTGAGTGCAAAGATAATAAATAATTGAATATGGAATTATGAATTATTCACAATCATTTATTACATTTGCAGAAAATAATAAAACAAATAAAAACATATCATTATGAAACTCTCGAAAATAGTAGCAAGAGCAATTGTAATTATGGGATTTGTGTCCTGCAGTTCTACACCATCAAAAGAGGTGTCGCCTTACGAAACGAAGATTGACAAGTTGATGTCGAAAATGACATTGGAAGAAAAAGTTGGACAGATGGCGCAATTTTGCGCAGATTTGTTTGTTCGACCCGAAGAGCCTGAAGTTGTCAATTCTCCGCTTGTATTTGATTCGGTAATGGCAAATGTTATTTTAGACCAATTAAAAGCAGGCTCTATCCTGAATACTCCCGGCGGTGTAGCACATGCTCCTGCCGAATGGGAGAAAATTATTTCTCAAATGCAGGCTATTTCGATGAAAGCCACCGGTATTCCGATGATTTACGGAATAGACGCCATTCACGGAGGAACCTATACTGCGGGCGCAGTTCTCTTTCCGCAGGAAATAGGGATGGGCGCTACCTTCAATCGCCAATTGGTACATGACGGAGCACAAATCAGCGCTTACGAAACACGCGCCAGCGATATCCCATGGACATTCTCCCCGGTACTTGATTTAGGTCGCAATGCCTGTTGGCCGAGAATGTGGGAAAACTATGGAGAAGACGCTTATCTCAATGCCGAGATGGGAGCTGCCTGCGTAAAAGGATTCCAAGGCGACGACCGCAATCACATCGGAATGAATAATGTTGCCGCTTGTTTGAAACATTACATGGGCTACGGGGTTCCGGTAAGCGGACAAGACAGAACTCCGGCGATGATTCCGGAGAATGAACTGCGGGAACGTCATCTACTCCCGTATGCCGAAGCTGTAAAGGCAGGCGCTTTATCAGTTATGGTAAATTCTTCAATTATTAACGGCGAACCGGTACACGCCAGTCATCATATTTTAACCGATATCTTAAAAGACGAATTGCATTTTGACGGCGTTATTGTTACCGATTGGCAGGATATCAACAATCTTTTTGTGCGCGACCATATTGCGAAGGATGATAAAGAAGCCATTATGTTGTCGGTCAATGCAGGGGTGGATATGGCAATGATTCCCTATGATACTGCCTTTTGCAGATATCTTAAAGAATTGGTCGTCGAAAAGAAAGTATCAACGGATCGGGTTGATGATGCCGTTCGCCGTGTTCTACGTATGAAATACCGGTTGGGATTGTTTGATAATCCGTCTTGGGACATAACAACTTATAAAAATTTTGCTTCGGAAGAACATCAACAGGAAGCGAAAGCTGCTGCCGACGAATCCATTACACTTTTGAAAAATAATAATTCAATATTACCGCTCAAGAAAGGAACGAAAATTTTAGTTACAGGTCCTAACGCTACAACTAAAAGAGTGTTAAACGGAGGCTGGACAGTTTCATGGCAAGGCGACAAAGCAGATTTATATGAAAAATTGGGCGCTACCGTTTTGCAAGCATTGCAGAATAAAGCAGGCAAAGAGAACGTGATTTTTGAACCGGGAATTACCTATAATGATGCAGGAAAATATTATGAGGAAAATAAACCTGAAATAGAAAAAGCAGTAGCGGCTGCCCGTTCGGCAGATGTGATTATAGCTTGTATCGGAGAAAATTCGTATTGCGAAACGCCGGGAAATCTTACCACTTTGAATTTATCGGAAAATCAAACGAATTTAGTAAAAGAATTGGCAAAAACCGGTAAACCGGTCATATTGGTATTGAATGAAGGTCGTCCTCGCATTATTTCTTCCATTGAACCCTTGGCAAGCGCAGTGATACAAATGTATTTGCCGGGTAGTTTCGGAAGTCTGTCGTTGGCGGATATCCTTTACGGAGACGTAAATCCTTCAGGAAAACTGCCATATACTTATCCCAGATATACCAATCTACTGACCAATTACGATTATAAACCGTCGGAAAACCGTGCAACCATGGATGGAACTTATTTCTACGAGGCCAATAATTATATTCAGTACCCTTTCGGTTACGGATTGAGCTATACCAAGTTTGATTATTCCAATTTAACGGTCAATAAAACGCATTTCAAAGCCAACGATGAATTGGAATTTTCAGTAAAAGTGACAAACAGCGGACAAATTGCCGGCAAAGAATCGGTGTTGCTGTTTATCTCCGACGATGTAGCTTCGTTAACTCCAGATAACAGACGCTTGCGCGCTTTCGACAAAGTCTCGTTGGCTCCGGGAGAATCGAAAACGGTAACATTGAAAGTTCCTGCTTCCCATTTGGCATTCGTAGGAATAGATAATAAATGGCGGTTGGAAGAAGGGACATTTACCGTAAGAGCAGGAAATCAGAAATTGGTTATCAATGCGGATGAAACAAAGGTTTGGGATAGTTATTGGAGGTAAAAACTACACCGTCATTGCGAGGGCGAAGCCCGAAGCAATCCAGAAGGCAAATATGACCGGATTGCTTCGCCGCTTACGGCTCGCAATGACGATAAAATCTGAAAGATGATGCCTGAAAGGTATAAAAAAAATTTATCCGGATTCTTTCCATTAAGCGTCTTTGTATTGCTGATGGTTACTAATTTTGATGTGTCGGGAATCGTAAACAAACCGGTTTCTGTATTTCTCAACGATCTTGACCATACAATTGAGAAGAGGAAAGAGTTTGAAGATGCAAAATATACGCAAATCCGTAATATCAAGCAACGGCTCAACACGCCGGACATATTTCCCGAACAGCGTTATCAAATTGATGATGATCTCTTTTATATGTTCAAAACCTTTATTTGTGATTCGGCTTTCTTCTATGCAAAAGAAAAATTGGCGATTGCAGAATCTTTGCAAAAACGGGATTGGATTGATGAATCCAAACTCCATTTATCGTCCGTTTTCTATGTCGTTGGTATGTACAAAGAAGCTTTCGACTTATTGAATTCAATTGATGAAAACAAATTGGATAATCGTTTAAAAGTCAGTTATTACAATTATTACAAAGAAGCATACGCTTACTATTCATCCAATAATTTATATGAATCTCAGTACAAAAAAATCAGCAATGCATACAGGGATACCCTCCTTTCCTTTTTAGACCCAAAATCCAATCATTATCTGATTGTATATTCCGAGAAATTAAAAGATGAAGAAAAATTAGATGAATCGGAAAAAATTTTAGCTGACTTATTAGCCAAATCCTCGTCGGAAGATCATGAATATGCCATACTGAACTATGCAATAGCCGATATTTATTCTGAAAAAGGAAATATTGAACTGGCTAAAAAATACTTAGCCATATCTGCTAACGCTGATTTAAAGAATGCAATCAAAGAGAATGCATCCATGAAAGCGTTGGCTGTTTTGCTGTTTCAAGCAGGCGATTTAGACCATGCTTACAACTATATCAAATGTTCGCTGGAAGATGCCATGTTTTGTAATGCCCGTATGCGTACAGTTGAAATCTCCAAGATATTTCCCATTATAGATACCGCTTATCAGCAAAAATCAATCAAACAAAAAAATCAATTGAAACTGTATTTGCTGTTGACCGCTATCTTATCTTTTCTTTTGATAATGACAGTTCTGTTGATCTATCAACAAATGAAGAAATTGTCGGCAACCCGTAAAGAAATAAATAATGCTAACCAGCAGTTGAACGGCCTAAACAAACAATTACTCCAAGCCAACAACCACTTGAAAGAATCAAATGAAATCAAAGACCAATACATTATTCAATCTCTATACGGAAAGTCTGAATACATTGAGCAGTTTGATAAACTTCTGAGAAAGATAAATACAAAAATAATAGCAAGGCAGTACGATGGTTTGGGAAGTTTATATAACGATTTTAATGTAAAGATGGAAAGAGAAAATATGTTTTCTTCGTTCGATAAAACTTTCTTGTGGCTCTTCCCGAATTTCATTGAAGAATACAACAAACTATTTGCTCCCGAAGACCACGTAACGATAGATGAAAACGGGAATCTCAGTCCCGAATTGCGGATATTTGCGCTTATGCGGTTGGGGGTTACTGAAAATGAACGTATTGCAGGGTTTTTAAATATTGCCGTCAAAACTGTTTATTCCTATAAAAGCAAGGCGAAAGCCAAAACTATTATTCCGAAAGAAGATTTTGAACGCCGGATTACGGCTATTAAGCGTATAGAATAACATTTATTTCATATTGATTTTTTCTTCCCTTAACATTCCTAAATAGTTGATTTGTAAAGTTATAAAATTTTAACAATATCCTTTGAATATTAGTTGTTATTTTTTACCAAACATACACGATAACTTTGTATCATGAATTTTCAAAAATTTACCATGATTATTATGAAGAGAAAATTTCCTTTTATTTTACAGAGTTTTAATCGCCTGCCGGCGGTTATGGTATTGCTTTTTTCATTTTCGTATGCACTTTATGCGCAAACGAGTGGAAAAATTAATGTTTCAGGTATTGTCACCGACAGTAAAAATGAACCTTTAACAGGAGTCAGTATAGTGGAAAAAGGCTCTACCAATGGTACTGTCTCTGACGGTGACGGACGATACGCTTTGTCGGTTAATCCTAATTCGACCTTGCAGTTCTCTTTTTTAGGTTTCAAAACCATAGAAGAACCGGTCAATAGTCGAACAACCATTAATGTGATTTTACAGGAGGAGGTGCAGGAATTGAATCAAGTCGTCGTTGTTGGCTATGGAACCATGCGGAAACGGGATTTGACCGGCGCTGTTGCGTCTGTTTCCGGAAATACGATGAGAGATAAGCCGGTGGCCGATCTGGGGGAAGCCCTGCAAGGACGGGCTGCAGGAGTACAGGTAATTTCTTCCGGCGCTCCCGGTAGTAATGTTTCGTTCCGCATACGCGGTATCAGTACGATTAATAACAGCGAACCTTTATTGGTAATAGACAATGTACCTACTGATTTAGGCATAAATTCCTTGAATATGGAAGATGTAGAATCGGTAGATATTTTGAAAGATGCATCGGCAACGGCCATCTATGGTTCACGCGGGGCAAACGGCGTTGTGCTTGTCACAACAAAGAAAGGAAAATCGGGAGACGGCGTCATCTCATTCAATGCAAATTGGGGAACCCAAGAAGCGACGAAAATGCCCCAAATGCTGAATGCAAGCCAATATGCATCATTAAGCAATGAAATGATAGCCAATTATAATCAAACGTATCCATTATCACCGATGCAACAAAGACCGGATTTTGCCGATCCTGCTTCGTTGGGTCAGGGAACAGACTGGCTAAACGCACTGTTCCGGACAGCCCCGATGCAGAATTATACGTTATCTTATTCGGGCGGGAACGACCGGAGCGCCTATTATGTTTCAGGCGGTGTTCTTGATCAGCAGGGAATTGTGATCAATACCTCATATCGCCGTTACACCATGCAATTCAACAGTGAATCGAAAGTACGCAATTGGCTCAAATTCGGTAATAATGTAACACTGAGTGCAGATATAAAAAAACAGGGTTCATACGACATTAGACAAGCTATGGCAGCATTGCCAACCCAACCTGTTTATAAGGAAGGCGGCTCTTATTCTGAACCGGGGCGTCCGTTTGAATACTACGGGGATATTAGTAATCCTGTTGGTAAGGCAACTATAGAAACTCAACAAACGGACGGATATAATATATTAGGCAACGCATTTGCCGAAATAACCATTTTCAATAAATTAGTATTCAAAACATTGGGAGGTATTGATTTCAAATTTTGGGATGACGCCGATTTTTATCCAAAATGCGACTGGAACATGGAATCCAAACGGTATCAGGACTCTTACAAAAGTTTGACTTATTTGTGGGATAATACATTGACGTATAATGAAACATTCAATAAAAAACATCACTTGAATATCATGGTTGGTTCCAGCGCCCAAAACAATGTGTACAACTATATGACAGCAAGCGTTCAAAAATTTTTATTTGATGCTAATAATCAGTTAAATAATGGATTGGAAAACCCTGCAGTGGGTGGCACTAAAAAAGATTGGGCAATATTATCTTTCATGGGACGTGCAAACTACAATTATGCTGATAAATATCTGCTTACGGCTACAGTTCGTCGCGATGGCTCGTCCCGTTTTTCAAAAACAAATCGCTGGGGTACGTTTCCGTCTTTCTCTGCTGCGTGGCGTTTGTCAGAAGAAGCATTTTACCATAAAAACAAGTGGATGAGCGACATTAAAATCAGGGCAGGATATGGTGAAACGGGAAATCAGGATGGAATAAATAATTATGAATACTTTACAAAACTGAAAACCGATCAATATGTGTTTAATGGCACGCCGGTTCAAACCTTGTATCCGTTAGTGATGCCAAACCCGAACGTAAAGTGGGAAGTAGTGCAGCAATATAATGCAGGCGCTGATTTAGTATTAATCAATCAACGGATAAATCTTACATTGGATGTCTATATAAAAAACACATCCAATATGCTTGTGTCAATGTCTGTACCTATTACTACCGGCTATTCCGATAAGGATGAAGATAAGCCCAGAGTCAATACAGGGAAATTAAGAAATAAAGGCATTGAACTGACGGTCTCTACGCAAAACCTGAAAGGAGCAGTAAAATGGAACACCGACTTCAATGTTTCGTATAACAGAAACAGAGTAATATCAATAAATAACGGTGTTCTCTTATTTGTCGGTGGAAACATTACTAATATGATGCAAGGACAGGTTGACGCAGCGGGTCGTCCGGTAAATTCATTCTACGGTTATGTCACTAACGGTATTTTCCAGAATTGGAACGAGATAAACAATTATGCCGTACAAGTACTTGGGAGTACGGCGCCTGGCGATATTAAATTTCGTGATTTGGACAATAGCGGCGTGATAGACGCCAACGATCGTACATACATCGGAAATCCTTCCCCAATATGGACATATGCAATGAATAACAGTTTGACATACAAAGGATTTGATTTTCAGATATTTTTACAGGGCATAGCGGGAAACGATATTATCAATCAAAATGCAATCTGGCAGGAAGGTATGTCTGGACCTCAAAATCAAACGGTAAAAGTTCTTGACCGCTGGACAGGAGAAGGCACAAGCAACACCGTGCCTCGTGCTGTTTATAGCGATCCGAATCAAAATGCCCGTCTTTCAAACCGCTTTATTGAAGATGGATCTTATTTACGACTTAAAAACCTTACATTAGGCTATACATTGCCAAAAATATGGTCGAAAAAAGCGTATCTGGAAACACTGCGCCTTTATATTTCCTGCCAGAACTTGCTTACCTTTACAAATTATTCGGGATTTGACCCTGAAGTAAATGTCAATGGTGTTGATATTAGTACCTATCCGGTTACCCGTACGTTAAGTTTTGGCATTAATGTTAAATTCTAAACTTAAAAAAATATGAAAAAGATAGTTTTTACAGGATTTTTATTTACAGTATTAATACTGAGTTCCTGTTCAGGTTTTTTGGATAAAACGCCCTATGAAGACCCCAGCGCCGAAGCGCTCAAAGATGCAGCATCTGCCATTGCTTTGATTAATGGAGCGTATCAACCGATGCAGCGTCCGAAGATATACAATATGAGAATTTGGACACTTGATATTATCGCCGGAAACAGCGAAACAGGCGGTCAAGGTTCAGGCGGCGACGGTGATGAAACCATTGCATTGGCTAATTTTACGGCAACTTCCGATAATGCAGGAGCAAAGGACGTTTGGAGAGGTCCAAATCCCGGAATATTGTATTGTAATACAGTACTGGAAAATGTGCCCAATATGAATATTGATCAGAAATTGAAAGACAGATGTATCGGAGAAGCTAAATTTTTACGGGCAAGCTATTACTTTATCCTTGTCAGGTTATTTGGCGATGTGCCGTTAATGACTTCCACTCCGAAACCGGGAGAGGATATTTTTCCGTCGCGTACCGATAAAATGACCATTTACAATGAAGTGATTATTCCCGATTTAAAAGATGCTATTAATCTGTTGCCTCCGCGTGAAGATTATACCAACAGCGCTGATAAAGGTCGCGCTTCAAAAGGAGCTGCAGCAGGCACATTAGCAAAGGTGTATCTCACTTTAGGCGATTTTCAGGACTGTTTGAATATGTGTTATAAGGTTGACAGCCTTGGTTATACGCTTAATCTCGACTACAGCGATTGCTTTGGCGGCGAGCCTAAAAACAAGAATACACCCGAATCGTTGTTTGAAATACAGTATTCCGGCGTAGTCCTTGACGGCGTTAGTTTTTGGGATGACGCCAATCAGTCTTGCTGGCTAAGCACTTACATGGGTCCTCGCAATGCTGGATTTGTAGGCGGTAAGGACCCCAGTGGTTATGGATGGAACTTGCCTACCCAGGAATTTGTAGATCAGTATGAACCCGGCGATTTGCGCAAGGATAAAACCATTCTGTATGAAGGATGCCCCGATTTTTATGGGAACAAGTACGAAAAAAACATGTCAAGAACAGGATACAATGTGCGCAAGTTTCTTGTGCCAATATCTATATCACCTGAGTACAATACAAACCCCGCAAACATCGTTGCATTGCGCTATGCGGATGTATTATTGATGGAAGCCGAAGCGTTGAACGAACTTGGACGGACATCTGAAGCCGTAGCGCCTCTATATAAAGTGCGTGCGAGAGCAGGACTTACAAACAGAAGCGACATAGCTACGCTTAATCAAGCTCAAATGCGAGAAAAGATTATTCATGAACGACGCATGGAACTTGCATTTGAAGGTGATCGATGGTTTGACCTTATTCGTCTCAATAATGGACAATATGCGCTTGATTTTTTACACTCGATAGGAAGAGCTAACGCTAATCACAACAGATTACTATATCCTATTCCTCAATCGGATATCGATGCTAATCCCAACTTGAAGCAAAATCCGGGTTATTAATTTTAATAAAGATATTTTTTATGAAAACTTATAAATCATTATTTCTCATCACATTATTAATAGCTGTTTTTGCAGGATGTTCCGATGACAACAATATGGAATTGAATAAAGGAAATACGCCGTTAGTATTAACAGTTTCAACCGATAATATTGCGCTCGACTCTGCTAATCCAAACGCCGAAGCGTTGAAATTTAAATGGACATCAGGATCAAATCAAGGAACCAATGCTGCTATTAAATACACTTTCCAAATGGATGTAAAAGGTAAAAACTTCGCCGGGGGTATATTGGTCAATTTGGGTAAGCAAATATACGAACAGGCATATACCAACGAAGCGCTAAATGATACGCTAATAAATGCTTTCGGGATTCCCATCAACACGGAAGTAACATTGGAAGCTCGTGTGATAGCAACGATTGCGTCGAATCAGGTACAACCCGATACGACCAACATACAGACAGTAACCGTCAAAACTCATAAACCCATCACTAAAACGTTGTATCTGATAGGTGATGCTACGCCCGGCGGCTGGGATGCCAACAACGCTGCCAAAATGACGGCTATTACCAATACTCCTAAAGGCTTTACATGGACTGGGCCGCTTACAACCGGAAATTTCAAATTTATCACCACGCTGGGGTCTTTCGTTCCGTCATACAATAAAGGCGCCGACAGCACGCAACTCTATCTGCGTGAAAGTTTTGACGACCCTTACGATGAACAATTTCAAATAACGGAAGGTGGGACTTATATAATAAATGTTAATCTCATAACATTAACAATAAGCATAATAAGAGGTAATTTACCCGAATATACCGCTTTGTGGTTTGTCGGCGATCCCGATTGGATTTTTAAGCCGATGACCGTTGACTTGTTGGATCCGTTTGTATTTCATTACAATGCAGACCTTTCGGCAGGAGGCGAATTTAAAATAGGTACCATTCAAGGAAGTTTTGATGCCAAAACTGTATTCTTCCGTCCGGCTGTTGATCAAACTCCGGCAGGAACTAATCTTGATGTAGTTAAATGGGCAGGCGACCCTGATTATAAATGGAAAATATCCGGAGGGTTTTACAAAATTAAACTCAACACCCGAAATATGAAGATTGATATTGTTCCGTACACACCATTTAAAATGATTTGGATGATCGGCGATGCAACGTCTGCCGGGTGGACTATTGACGACGCTATACCTATGAATGCAACAAGCGATCCGAACGTATTTACATGGACAGGAACGCTCAATGCCGGAGAATTGAAGTTTACCTGCGATAAACAAAGCGATTGGAACGGAGCATGGTTTCGTGCAAGCGAAAATGATATAGCGCCGACCGGACAAGAGGAACATGCATGGTTTGGTTACGGACCAGCGGGCGATTATAAATGGAAAGTGACGGCAGGGAACTATTCTATCACATTAAACCAATGGAAAGAAACAATTGTCATAGCTAAACAATGATTCATAAATTTCTATGAAGTTGTCTCAAAATATACTTTTACCCGTCATTGGGAGGGCAAAGCCCGAAGCAATTCAGTGTATTCAACATGCTGGATTGCTTCACCTAACGGCTCGCAATGACGGCTACTACTTTCAAGACAGTCTCTTATAGTAAAAGGATACAAACAATATGAGAAAAATAAATTTCATTCCGGCATTTATCTTATGTATTTTTGTTAATGCAAGTTGTAATGATAATCCCAAAAACGATCCTGTAACCTACAGCGATACCTATCTCAACATTACTATAAACACAGATAAAGCATGTTATAAGCAGGGAGAAACAGTACAATTTACCCTGAAAGAAAATCCGGGAGCTAATGCAAAAGTACGTTATTCTTATCTGGGCGCTGTTTTGAAAGAAGAAAATCTGACAGGAACAAATTGGAATTGGACGCCTCCTTCCGATGATTATCGAGGATATATGGTAGAGGTTTACGGGGATGTTAATGGAGTTGAAAAAATGTATGACAATATAGCTGTCGACGTTTCATCCGATTGGAAAAAATTTCCGCGTTATGGATTTTTATCTGAATACGGGAATCTTTCGTCTAATGCAATGGCAAATACAATCAATACATTGAACCGCTATCATATCAATGGCATTCAATTTTATGATTGGCTTTGCGATCATCATCGTCCTTTAGCCGGAACGGTGCAAAATCCGGCAAGCTCATGGATGGATATAGCGGGACGAACGAATTATATGTCAATGTCAAAAAATTATATTGATTTGATTCATAGTAAGGGCATGAATGCCATGTTCTATGATTTGTGTTACGGCGCATTAAACAATGCAACTGCCGATGGAGTGCAAGAAGAATGGTATCTGTTTAAGGATACCAATCATTCGCAAAAAGATGTGTTTCAGTTAAATCCGCCTTTCCGAAGCAGTATTTATATGACCAATCCTTCAAATACGGACTGGCAGCGGTATTTGATAGAGCGTATAAACGATGTTTATAGCGTATATAACTTTGACGGTTATCATATCGATCAATTGGGAAACAGAGGAACAGTTTATGATTACGCCGGAAATCAAGTGATGTTGGATCAAACGTTCAAATCTTTTGTAGATGCCGTAAAAGCATCTAATCCGGATAAAAAGTTGGTTTTCAATGCCGTGAACCAATATGGACAACAAACAAGTATCGCTAAATCGGATGTGGACTTTTTTTATACGGAAGTTTGGGAGCCCAATATTACATTTGAGCAGCTTGCTCAAATCATATTGGATAATAATACATTTGCAGGTAATACTAAAAGTACGGTATTGGCAGCCTATATCAATTATGCAAAATCTAACGGCGCCGGATATATGAATGCTCCCGGCGTATTATTGGCAAATGCCGTGATATTCGCTTTTGGCGGAGCGCATATTGAATTGGGAGAGCATTACTTGGCAAACGAATATTTCCCAAATTCAAACCTGCAGATGAAAAGTGATTTAGCGCTCGCTTTAGTCCATTATTACGATTTTCTCGTTGCCTATCAGAATTTGTTGCGTGATGGAGGAGTTTTTTCTTCATACCCGGTACAGTCGGAAGATGGAAAATTATCGGTAAGCGCTTGGCCGGCATCGCAAGGTGAAGTATCTGTGGTAGGTAAAAAGTTTACAAACAGAGATGTAATTCATCTCATCAACTTCTCCAAAGCAAACACAATGGAATGGCGGGATACCAATGGAACACAGGCCGAACCTGCAACGATTACCGATGCAACGATAAAAATAACGACAAATAATACGGTGAAAAACAGTTGGTTCGCGTCTCCCGATGTGAATGGAGGCGTAGCACAATCAATCGACTTCTCGCAGACAGGCAACGAAGTTACGCTTATGCTCCCGTCGCTAAAGTATTGGGATATGATTGTACTTGAATATTAATCCGACAACATAATACGAATGAATGGTTTAAAATACATAACGTTACCGGTTCTTCTGCTTTCCTTGGCTTTGTCTGCACAACCAAACGTAAAAGCAAAAGAATGTATTTTCTATACGAAGGAAGGAAATCACATCATTTTCAATGCAGACGATGGGTCTAAACTTTCTTTGGACATAAAAAGCAGTTCGGTCATTAAAATCTGGTTCGACCCTACAGGCAAGTTTATTCGCAACAATGAATCGTTTGCGGTTGTCAATGAAAATCTCGAAAATATAAGTGACATATCTGTCAATGAAGAATCCTCGTGTTACGAAATTTACACGTCCAAACTTCGCATTCGATTGAATAAAAGTCCAATGCAACTTCAAATTTTCGACAAATGGCAAAAACTGATTTTCGGAGATTTTAAGGAGATGGGAAATGTGTCGGACTCGACAGCAAAAAAGGCATATAAAATATTACGTCATGACGAACAATTTTTCGGGCTGGGGGAAAAAACAGGACCCTTGAACCGCCGCGGACATTCCTATAAAATGTGGAACAGCGACCGTCCTTGTTACAGCCTGACGGAAGACCCCATCTATAAGAGTATTCCGTTCTTCATGAGTAGTTATAAGTATGGAATATTTTTAGATAATACGTATAAAACAGAATTCAAATTCGGAACAGAATCCGACGAATATTATTCTTTTGAAGCCCTCGATGGAGCATTTATTTACTATTTCATATATGGAAAAGATTATAAGGAACTATTAACCCAATACATCGCATTAACAGGGAAGCCGATTATGCCGCCGAAATGGGCATTCGGGTTTGCCCAGTGTCGCGGACTTTACACCAAAGAAGCTCAGGCGCTCGAAATAGCCGCCGAGTTCCGTAAACGACAAATCCCTTGCGACATCATTTACCAAGATATAGGATGGACGCAATGGCTTCAGGACTTCGAATGGCGGAAAGAAAATTATTCCAATCCGAAGGCGATGCTCTCTAAATTGAAAGAGCAAGGTTTCAAAATGATTCTTTCACAAGACCCTGTGGTTTCGCAAGCCAATAAAAAACAATGGGAAGAAGCGGATAAACTTGGGTATTTAGTAAAAGATATCCGAACCGGTAAAGCGTACAATATGACCTGGCCCTGGGGTGGAAATTGCGGAGTAGTTGATTTTACCAATCCTGAAGTTGCTGATTGGTGGGGAAAATATCAACAGAAACCGTTAGATGATGGCGCAAATGGTTTTTGGACCGACATGGGAGAACCGGCTTGGAGCAATGAAGAAGATCTCGACCGTCTCAATATGAAACATCATTTGGGTATGCACGACGAAATTCATAACGTTTATGGATTGACTTGGGATAAAGTAGTGAAAGAACAATTTGAAAAGCGGAATCCCGGCAAGCGTATATTTCAAATGACACGTGCAGCATTTGCAGGATTACAACGGTATACTTTCGGGTGGACAGGCGACAGCGGGAACGGCAACAATGTACTCGAAGGCTGGGACAAACTTCAAAACCAAGTTACAGTAGGTATTTCAACCGGACTGGGAGGTCTCCCGTTTTGGACGACAGACATTTCCGGTTATTGCGGCGATATTACCGATTATTTGGCAATGGCGGAACTCTATACGCGATGGATGCAATTTGGTATTTTTAATCCGCTCAGCCGGGCGCATCATGAAGGCGATAATGCCGTCGAACCCTGGATGTTTGGAGAAGTAGCGGAGAAAAACTGCAAGGCGGCAATCGAATTAAAATATCAACTCTTCCCTTACTTATATACTTATGCACGTAAAGCCCATGACACGGGATTGCCTATTATCAGAGGCATGTTTATGGAGTATCCGCGCGACGAAGAGGCTGTTAAAACGGAAGACCAGTTCTTTTTCGGCGAAGAGATTCTTGTCGCTCCTGTCCTCAAAAAAGGAGAACGAGTAAGGACACTTTATTTACCTGAGGGCAAATGGATTGATTTTAATGATAAGAAAACGGTATATTCCGGTGGACAAAAAATAGCTTACAAAGCGCCATTGAATGTAATCCCAATTTTTGTAAAAAGAGGTTCGATAATACCAATGATGCCTGTGATGCAATATATACACGAAAAGAAAGATTATCCGCTGTTTATACATATTTTTCCGAACAATGAAGACGAGACGGCAACCTTTGATCTTTACGAAGATGAAGGTGAAGATCTTGGGTACCTGAAGGATATTGACTCCAGAACCCGGTTCACCTGTACAACACTATCTAAAGGGTATAATACTGTGATAGAACTGTCCGACAACGGATTCAGACAGTCTGACAAAAGGAATATCATACTCGTATATCATTTGGAAAAGATACCATATTCGGTTGCTGTAAATGGTGCGCCTGTAACGAAAATAGAAGAAGAAGCAATCTCCCGGAAATCGGAAAGCGATATTTTGTCCATCGAATGGTCGTGGAACGAGGTTACAAAAGAATGTTGGGTGAAAATTCCAGATAAAAGGGGAAAAATGAATATCGAAATCAGATAGGTTGGTTATTGATATATGTTTCCATATCCTTATCACCTCTTCCAGATAAGCAAAGCACGATAATATCGTCAGGCTTGAACTGTTTTCTCTTGAAAACGCCCAGGGCGTGCGCCGATTCGAGCGCAGGAATGATTCCTTCCAACCGGGTCAGTTCGAATGCAGCTGCTAAAGCTTCGTCATCATCAATGGCTAAGACTTCCGAGCGGCCGGTTTTCGCCATATTGGCGTGAATAGGGCCTATGCCCGGATAATCCAATCCGGCTGAAATAGAATAAGGTTCTTCGATTTGCCCGTCTGCCGTTTGCATAAGCAAAGTTTTTGCGCCGTGGATAATTCCCACTGTTCCTAATTGGATGGTTGCTGCTGATTCTCCTGAGTCAACACCTTTGCCGGCAGCTTCCGCCAAAACGATTTTCACTCTGGAATCGTTCAGATATTCGTAAATAGTGCCGGCAGCGTTGCTGCCTCCCCCTACGCAAGCGATGAGATAATCGGGATAATCCCTCCCTTCTTTTTCTGCTAATTGTTCTTTAATTTCTTTACTGATAACCGATTGCAATCGAGCAACTAAATCAGGGAAAGGATGAGGCCCAACTGTTGAACCAATAACGTAATGTGTATCTGACGGGTTACAGCACCAATCGCGAATAGCTTCGTTGGTAGCATCTTTCAGTGTCATGTTGCCGCTTGTTACCGGAACCACTTTAGCGCCTAACATTTCCATCCGGCGAACATTTAGCTTTTGGCGTTCTACATCAGTTTTACCCATGTAAACGATACATTCCAAGTCCTTCAATGCGCATACTGTTGCAGTAGCTACACCATGCTGACCGGCGCCGGTTTCCGCAATAATACGGGTTTTGCCCATTCGTTGCGCCAATAGAACTTGTCCGATAGCATTGTTAATTTTGTGAGCGCCTGTATGATTCAGATCTTCCCGTTTCAGATATATTTTACATTTATATTTTTCCGATAAACGTTTTGCAAGATAAAGTGGAGAAGGACGACCAACGTAATCGCGTAATAGAGAATGAAACTCTCTCTGAAACTCAGGGTCTTCAAGGATTTTTAAGTAGGAATTTTTCAGATTCTCTACATTGGAGTAGAGAATTTCCGGGATATAAGCGCCGCCGAATTCGCCGTAGTAGCCCTTTTCGTTGACATTGAAAATACCGTTCATAATATTCATTGGTGGTCGAGATAGGGCGATTTGTAAAGTACATTTTCTCACCTTATAACTCGTTGTTAATTAATACTATATTTTTAAAAAATCTCTCATTTTTGATGCTTTTTGTCCCAATTTAGTCCCGGGGGGTCGAGATTGAATTTTTTAATTTTCAATTGTAACTCATTGATAATTAATGATTGTTTCTCGAGTAAAGCCCCGACCCTATTGGTGTTTTTGTACTGTCTATCGTTGTTTTTATGTTTATTTTTTAATAAAATAATTTAGTTTTTTACTCTTTACTCGCTTTTATCACGTATTCTAATGCTTCTGTAGGAATACATCTTTCTTTAATGTCGCCATCTTTTTGACTCCACATACAGATAACTTCTTCGTCATTAAATGTATTGGTTATTGTCATTTTCACTGGTAATTCCTTATTAATATCAGACTTGAGAATAACTATATCGCCAATTTTAAATTTTTCTTTCATAATTTTACTTTTTCATTAATATTTGTATCGTTCTCTCTTTTTCTTCCAATAATTGTTTTAAATGTTCTATTTCGTTTGCCTGCGATTCAATTATTACGTTACCATTACCAACTTGGTTTTTATTTCCATTAACAGATACTATTTTACACTCTCTGTCAAAAAAGAAATCTATGGATAACTTGAAAAAGTCGGCAATTTTTTCAAGAGTAGAAATATGTCCACCACCGTTATTCATCAGATTATAATACGTCTGTTTAGATATTTCTACTTTTTCTAAGAACTCTTTTACAGTAACTCTTTTTTCTTCTAATAATTTAGTGATTTTTAGAGGGTTAAACATATTTTTTATTTATAATTATTCTAAATTTTAAAAATAAAGTCAATATTACTTGACTTTTAATTCTATTTATATTTACTTTGCTCCTATAAAATTAATAATTTTTATTTAATCAGTAAAATTTTAAAAGAAATTTTTATGGAAATACTTGGAAAAAATTCAGATTCTCAAAAACTTCAGGAGTGGATTCAAACCATTCCTATAGGTCAATATCGGGTTACATTGGATAATCTTATAGTTGCTTGCAAAATCAATAGAGCAACCTTCCAAAATTGGCGATATGGTAATTGCCGGATCCCTGAATTAGCGAAAGAAAAAATCGAAGAAATTACCGGTGTAAAAATTTTTAAAAATAATTGAAAATGATACGGCCAGATATCGAAGTAGTTCAATCGAAAGAATCTATAACAATTAATAGCGCAAAAAGTTTTATATCTTTCGATAAAAAAGGGAAAAAAATCTATTCAACCGCCATACTTACTTCTGAGATGCTTAATGATATTGAATCTTCAAAAATATCTAAAATTAAAGAATGTAATTTTGAAGAGGGATTTATTCTGTTGAAACCGCTCGATTTTTTCAACATCGAAAAATTTACAGATGTTTTAATTTCTATTTTTGAAAAATATGAGTTATGATTGCAGAAACAATATTAACTCTCGTTTCCGAAAAATATGATATTCCAATATCAGTTATTCAGGGACGATCGAGAAGGATGGAAATAGTTGAAGCAAGAATGTTGTTTTGTTTACTGATGAATGAAGCAACAAATTTAACTTACAATTCCATAGGGAAATTTATAAACAGGGATCATGCTACTGTTATTCATAGCATAGAAAGAGCAAAAAATTTAGTGAAGATATATCCGAGAGTTGAATCAAGGTATAAAGAAATAAAATCTAAAATCATTTAAAATATACTATATGAATGGGAAACGAAAATCTCAAGGCGAGTTGCTTGAATCTGTTTTTTCAGATGACCGCAGTAATGCGCAAAAGCTATTGGACAGGTGCAAAGAAATTGAACGCCGAAGAAAAATGAAAGTGATAAGGGTTTCAAACTTCACTTGGTATTTGCTCCCGCAAGAAACGAATATTGAAAATTGGAAAGCGAGAAAATATGTATAATTATGCCATCAATTCAAAAATTATTCACGTTGGAAGTTACTCCGGAACGATTTTTAGAATGCTGTTCCAGAACAGAATTAATCGAAGTTGATATGCTATTGAACTCTGAACGATTTAAAAGACGAATGAAAGGCAATATCGACCGATGCTTGACTGAAGATTGGGGATGCGTTTACCACGCTTGTATGAGTAACGATTATCAGAAACCGTGCATGATTGAAAACGGATTTGAGGAAGCAAAAGGAAATTGTGAACAATAAATAATTATTTAATAATGAATTACATAAAATTTAATAAAAAAAACATTTGGTATAAACGGATAGATGATACCAATTATATTATTGTAAAATCTATATGTGAGGCGCTTAATGTTGATTATATTAGACAATTTAAAACATTAAGGGAAGATGATATTTTAGCATCTGCATTGTCTAAACAGACAATGCAGATACCTACCGATGACCAAAAAAGAGAATATGTTTGCATATCGGAAGAGTATGTTTATGGTTGGATTTTACAAATAAGAAGCGATAGCACTGAATTAAAAGAGTACAAAAAGGAATGCTACCACGTTTTGTATAAGCATTTTCATCGCTCCATTTTGAAGCGAAGCGAAATCTATAAAGAAATTGATATTCAAGAAACAATCATATCCGATTTTGAAACAAAAGTAAGTAAGATAGATGGTTATGATGAATACGAAAAAGCAAAATCCAAGAAAAGAAAGCTTCTAAAACAAGCTAATACGATTACCGATGACCA
>JGI20166J26741_11508917_pt1 | contig 25253 bp, 22 predicted proteins | sample TergutCu122P5_FD_26741 | JGI IMG/M metagenome (IMG submission 26741)
GCGTGGTGGAGGTGGTCCGGCACGTCGAGGATGGCACGATAGGTGATCATGTGGGGCTCCTGGGGAAGAAGGAGTTGTGTTGACAGACTCACCTTCCCCCAGGGAGCCCCACATGCGCTGCCGACACGCCGCCCGCCTGCCGATCAGTCAGCGACCGACTCCTGGTGAGAAAACCTCAGTGTGTGGATTCTGGCGCAGAGTGGGCCACAGGCACGTTGTTTGTCCCGCAGAATGGGTCAGGGGGATCGACGGGCGCTCGGATTGTCCCGTGAAATGGGACGGTTAGCCACAGGGGCTCGCAATTGTCCCGTGCCGCGGGACGAGGGAGTGCGAGGGCAATCTCGGTGGTGGGCGGGGTGAGGTTCCTGGCGCGTCCCGGAGCGTGGGACGGCAGGGGTCTGAGGGTTGTCCTAGACGGCTGGGCGCAGGGAGTTCGTGGCTTGTCCGAAAGGGGCCGCCGAGGTGCCCGGCGTGGGTAGAGTGGGACTTCGTGTCCGACGTCCGACCCGCCCGGCGCCCCCGCCTTCGCCTGAGCCGCGCCAATCACGAGCCCAGCCGCCCGCTCGCCAAGTTCGGGGCCATGGCCGTCCACATCCTGCTGACCCCGTGGGGGCGGCGCGACTGGAGGCAGGCCGAGAAGCTGCCGCAGACGGGCGGCGTGCTCGTGGTCTTCAACCACATCTCGAAGTTCGACCCCCTGATCGTCGGCGACTTCGTCGTCTGGTCGGGCCGCTGGCCGCGCTTCCTGGCCAAGCGCCCTCTGTTCCGCACGCTGCCGGTCGGCTGGCTCCTCAAGTCCGCCGAGTGCGTGCCGGTCGACCGGGCCTCGCGCCACGCCGCGGCCGCCCTCGGGCCCGCCGAGGAAGCGCTGGCCCAGGGCAAGGCGATCGTCATCTACCCCGAGGGCACGGAGACCGGCGACCCCGACATCTGGCCGATGGTGGCCCGGACCGGGGCGGCCCGGCTGGCCCTGGCCACGCGCGTGCCGGTCATCCCCTGCGCCCAGTGGGGCGCCCACGAGGTGATGTCGCCGACCCAGCGCGCCCCCCGCAAGTTCGGCGGCCAGAAATTCCAGGTCATCTGCGGCGACCCCGTGGACTTGACGGCGTTCTACGACCAAGAGCAGACCCCCGAGCTGTTGCGGCGCGTCACGACCAAGCTGATGGACGCGATCACGGCGCTGCTGGAGGAGTTGCGCGGCGAGACGGCCCCGGCCGAGCGCTGGGACCGCGTGGCCAAGCAGCGGCTACCGGTCGAGCGCTGAGGGCCGGGGCAACACATCGGCCAGGAAGCGGTTGCCGGTCGAGCGCTCAGGGCGGGGTCGGGCTGAACGGCTGGGGCCTCCGCCGGAATGGTCGCTCGGCGGTCGGTCACGCGGGGAGTCGCTGCGCCGAGCCGGGCGGGTCCCGCGTGGTTGCCCACGCTCGGCGGGAGGTGGGCGCTAGGCTGAGGGCCAACCCCGGCCCCCCGAAGGAGTGCCCATGCCCAAGCCGCGAGTCTTGGTGGTGTTCGGCGGCGCCTCCCCCGAGCACGGCGTCTCCTGCCTGACGGCTAGCGGGGTCTTGGCGGCGATCGATCCGGCGCGCTACGAGGTGGCGCTGGTGGGCATCGCCCGCGACGGCCGTTGGGTGCTGGCCGACGAGGCGGAAGTCCGGGCCTACCGCGCCAGACCCGCCGGACTGCCCGGCGTCGACGCCTCGCGCCCCGCAGTGCCGGGCGGCCTGCCGGAAGTCGACGGGTCGGGGCCGCCCGCCCTGCTCTACCGCGACGGCGCCACAGCCGTCGTCGGCCGGCTGGACGGCGCGGCGATCCGCGACCGCGTGACCGTCGACGTCGCCCTGGCCTTGCTGCACGGCCCGTTCGGCGAGGACGGCACGATCCAAGGACTCTTCGAGATGCTCGGCCTGCGCTATGTCGGCGCCGGCGTGCTGGCCTCGGCGGCCTGCATGGACAAGATCACGATGAACCGGGTCCTCCAGGCCGCGGGGCTGCCCGTCGGGGCCTTCGTGGGCCTGGAGTCGACCGATTGGGAGACCGACCGCGAGGGCTGCCTGGCGCGCTGCGGCGGGCTGGGCTACCCGGTGTTCGTCAAGCCCGCCCGGGGCGGTTCGTCGCTCGGCATCCGTCGCGTCGACGAGGCCTCCGGCCTGGCCGGCGCCATCGAGGAGGCCCGGCGGTTCGACCCCAAGGTCATCGTGGAACAAGGCGTCACCGACATGCGCGAGGTCGAGTGCGGCGTCTTGATCGACCGCCGCAACGGCGGCCCCGTGACCTCCGTCCCCGGCGAGATCCAGGTCCGCGCCGCCGGCCGCTTCTACGACTTCGACCTCAAGTATTTCGCCGACGGCGCCGTCGACCTGGTCGTGCCGGCCCCGCTGGAGCCCGCCGTCGTGGCCGAGATCCAGCGGTTGGCCGCAGCCGCCTGCCAGGCGCTCGACATCGAGGGGCTGGCCCGGGTCGACACGTTCGTGACCGGCGACGGCGTCCTCATCTCAGAGGTCAACACGATGCCCGGCTTCACGCCGACCTCCCTCTTCCCGCTGATGTGGCAAGCCAGCGGGGTCGACTATCCGGCGCTGGTCGGCCGCCTGCTCGACGAGGCGCTGACCCGCCCCTTGGGGCTCCGATGAGTTGTTCACGAGAGCAACGCGGGCGAGCGGAGCGAGCTGCGGGGGGTAGCTCGGCGGAGCCGGGCGGCCGAGGGGGGTCGTCCCCCCTCGCCGTCACGGGGTGCCTGAGATGACGGAGACGCTGGGCGACGTGGGCGAGTTCCCGCTGATCGAGCGGGTCCTGGCCGACCTGCCGCGCGGCTCGGCCGTGGCCGTCGGGCCGGGCGACGACGGGGCGGTCTGCTCCATCGACGGGCAGGTCGTGGCGTCGACCGACGTCTTCGTCGAGGGCGTCCACTTCAAACGCGACTGGTCGACCGCCGACGAGATCGGGCGCAAGGCGGTGGCGGCGGCCGCGGCCGACCTGGAAGCGATGGGGGCGTTCCCCGTGGCCCTGCTGGTGGCGTTCGCCGCGCCGGCCGACCTGCCGGCGGCCTGGGCGGAGGATTGCGTGCGCGGGATGCGGCAGGAAGCCGCCCAGGCGGGGCTGAGCTTGGTCGGCGGCGACGTCAGCGCCGCCAAGGAGATCACGCTGGCGCTGACGGTCCTGGGGGAGTTGCGGGGCCTGCCGCCGGTCCTGCGGTCGGGAGCGCGGCCGGGCGACAGCGTGGCGCTGCGCGGGCGGTTGGGGCTGGCGGCGGCCGGCCTGGCGGCCCTGCGCCACGGTTTCCGGTCGCCGCGCGCCGTGGTCCAGGCATTCCAGTGCCCGACGCCGCCCTATGGCGCCGGGACCGAGGCGTCCGCTTTCGGGGCCTCGGCCATGATCGACGTCTCGGACGGCCTGCTGGCCGACTTGGGCCACGTGGCCGCCGCCTCGGGCGTCGTCATCGACCTCGCGACCGACCGCCTGGAGGTGGCCGAGGCGATCAGGGCGGTGGCCCAGGCCACCGGTGGCGCGGCGCTCGACTTCGTGCTGACGGGCGGCGAGGACCACGCGCTCGTGGCCACGTTCCCCTACGGCCAGGTGCCGGCCACGTGGTCGGTCATCGGGCGGGTGCTCGACCCGGCGGGCGGGCCCGCCGGCGTGCTGGTCGACGGGCAGCCCTGGCCCGGGGCCCAGGGCTGGAGGCATTTTGCGGGCTCGGCCGCGGAACGCTCTTAGGAGCGGCGCGGCGACCGGGCGGGTGGCCAGCCGCCCGGTACGGTCGAACGGTGACCCTCGACCGCTATCCCGCCGACGTTTTGGCCGTCAATCCCCGGGCCGCCCCACGGTCGGGCCCGGTGGCCGTGACGGTGTGCCGCGACCTCGTGGTCGAGGACGCGCGGAGCGGGTGGTGCGGGGCCGTCGTGTCCTGGGAAAACGGCCTGGTCGCCCTGGAGGACCGCCACGGGCGGCGCAAGAGTTTCCGCTTGGGCCCCGGTTTCCTGCTGGACGGCCGGCCGGTGGCGCTGCGGCCGCCCGCCCGCCCGGCGCCGACGGCGCCGAACCACACCGCCTCCGGCTCCCTGCGCGGCCCGGGCGGGCCCGCCCGCGTCGCCCGGGCTTCGCGCCTGTGGGTCGAGGGGCTGCACGACGCCGAACTGATCGAGAAGGTCTGGGGCGACGACCTGCGCCACATCGGCGTCGTGACAGAGTCGCTCGGGGGCATCGACCGACTGGCCGAGCGGGTGGCCGATTTCGGTCCCGGGCCGGCCCGGCGGCTGGGCGTCCTGGTCGACCACCTCAATCCCGGCACCAAGGAGAGCCGCCTGGCGGACGCGGTCCGCGGCGGCCCCTGGGCCGACCACGTGCTCGTCCTCGGCCACCGCTACGTCGACGTCTGGCAGGCGGTCAACCCGGCCGCGGTCGGGCTGACGGCGTGGCCCGACGTGCCCCGGGGCGTCGACTGGAAGACGGGCCTGTGCCAGGCCCTGGGCTGGCCGGCCCGGAGCCGGGCGGACCTGGCGCGGGCCTGGCGCCGCATCCGAGGCAGCGTGACCACGTGGCGGGACCTCGACCAGGCTTTCGTGGTGACCGTCGAGCGGCTCATCGACTTCGTCCAGGAGGCCGCCGGGTGAGAGCCCGCCCGGTCGGGTCAGCGCCCTCCGGGAGGGCTGGGAGCCCGGCTCCCAGGAGGCTCGGTCAGAACCGCAGCGGCTCGGAGACGCCCGACCGCCGGGCGGCGGGCGCGTTAGGCTGGACGGGTGACGACAGACCCCGGCACCACCTTCGCCCCTGGCTCCACCACGCTGCTCGACCGCCGGCCGGTGCTCAGCGACGAGGACGACCACGAGCGCTACTCCCACTTCGTCGACAAGAAGAAGCTGACCGAGGCCATGGTCATGGGCACGCCCGTGGTGGCCCTCTGCGGCAAGATCTGGGTCCCCAGCCGGGACCCGGAGAAGTACCCCGTCTGCCCGGAGTGCAAGGACATCTGGGAATCCTTCCCGACTGAACTCAGCTGACCGTCCCTTGACGCCCCGGGCGCCGGCCGCGTCCGGCGTCCTGCCCGGCTGAACTTGGTTGGCCGTGCCTCGACGCCCTGGGCGCTGGCCGTGTTCGGCGTCTTCCCCGGTCGAACTCGGCTGACCGGCGGACCGCCGCGACAACGTGGCGGCGCCGGCGGCGGGCACCGCCGTGGCGGGCGGCGTCGTAGAGTCTCCCCATGCGTTCTGTTCGCCCCCGTCGCACCATCCTGGCCGTCCCGGGATCGTCCGACCGGTTCATCGCCAAGTCGCGCGCGCTGCCCGTCGACGCCGTCTTCCTCGACTTGGAGGACGCGGTGGCGCCGAGCGCCAAGGAGGAGGCGCGCCGCCGCGTCGTCGGCGCGCTCAACTCGGGCGAGGGCTGGCGGGCCGGGCTCGTCACGGTGCGGGTCAACGACTGGACCACGCCGTGGACCTACCTCGACGTCCTCGAGGTCGTGGGCCAGGCCGGCTGCCACATCGACGCCCTCGTCCTGCCGAAGTGCGCCGGGCGGGACGACGTCGTGGCGCTGGACCGCCTGTTGACTCAGGTCGAGGCCACCGCCGGGCTGCCGCTCGGCCGGATCGGGCTGGAGGTTCAGGTCGAAACGGCCGAGGGCGTTCTCGCCGTCAACGACATCGCCGCCGCCTCCGACCGGCTGGACAGCCTCGTCTTCGGGCCCGGCGATTTCATGGCCTCGCTCGGGATGGCCCAGCTGTCCGTCGGCTCGCAGCCCGAGGGCTACCCGGCCGACGCCTTCCACCACGTCCTGGTGGCCATCTTGCTGGCCGCCCGGGCCCACGGCCTCCAAGCCATCGACGGTCCTTTCGTCGGCATCCGCGACCTCGACGGCTTCATCGCCTCGGCCCGGTGCTCGGCGGCCCTGGGCTACGACGGCAAGTGGGTGCTCCACCCGGACCAGGTCGCGGCGGGCAACGACATCTTCACGCCGGGCGCGGCCCAAGTGGAGCGGGCCGGTCGGATCGTGGCCGCCTACGAGGACGCGTCCTCGGCCGACGGGGGAGCGGTCGGCGCCATCGTGGTGGACGGTGAGATGGTCGACGAGGCGGGCGTCAAGCTGGCCTGGGCGCTCTTGGCCAAGGCCGGACGAGGAGGTCCGCCCCAGAAGCGCTGAGCGGCCGGCCGGGGGCGGTTCCCCCACGCCATGTCCCCCGACGCCGGCCCGGGCCGGCCGTCGCCCGGGGCTCGGTCGGGCGCTGGTTGGGGGCGCCACTTCGTACTACTGTGGGTCGCGTCCTCCACCTCATCGGATCGGAGGCAACATGACGGACTGGCCTGGGCAGTGGACTGTTCACTTGGGCGATGTGGCGGTCGACTTGCCGCTGATCGCGATGCCCGACGGTCGGCGCATCTACACCTTCGACCTGATGGGCCGGACCGCCTGGAACCGCGTGGCGGCCGGGCTCCTGGCCGAGCGCGTGCGGGCCACCGGCATCGATTTCGACATCTTCTTGACGGCCGAGGCCAAGGCCATCGCGCTGACCCAGTCGCTGGCCGATGCCATGGGTCACGACGACTACGTCGTGGCCCGCAAGTCGCTCAAGGTCTACATGACCGATCCGATCGAGTTGTCCGTCACCTCGATCACCACGGCCGAGCCGCAGAGGTTCTTCCTCGGCCGGGCCCGCTACGAATTGCTCACCGGGCGCCGGGTCTGCGTCGTCGACGACGTCATCTCGACTGGCGGCACTCTGGGCGCGTTCGCCCACTTGGCGCAGCAGGTCGGCTTCGAGATCGTGCTGATCGCCTGCGTCCTGACCGAGGGCGAGGAGAGGGCGACGTTCCAGGGCAGCCCGCTGTTGGCCTTGGACCACATCCCCTTCCCCGGCCTGCCCGACGCCGCCGCAGCCTGTTGAACGGCATCCCTGCGGTTGGTTGCCCGGCGCCGCGCCCGCGTGAGCAACCGGTCGACCGCGTGAACCCACAGAGCCCCTGGCACAGACGTGCCAGGGGCTCTGTGGCCTGCCGGTGTCACCGGGCCGGAGGAGGTCGGGTCCGACCCATCGGCCGGCCAGTCTAGGGCCGCGCCCCTACTCCGAGGCGCCGGGGTCCTCGGCCAGGGCCGCGTAGATCCGACGCCGGAGGGCGGCGATGTCGGCGGCGATCGACCGCAGTTGGTCGGGGCTGACGTCGGCGGCCAGGAGGCGCAACGCCCTGTCGAGCTGCTTGACCTCGGCCAGCACGCCCTTCAACTCGGCCAGGTTCTCCGGCGGGGTGTCGCGGTGCTCGGGATCCCGCTTGGCGGCCCACGGCTCGGCCGGTAGCGCCTGCGCCGCCTCGCGGCCGGCCTCGGTCAACTGGTACGACTTCTGGCCGTCGAGGTCGACGACTTCGACCAGTCCCTCGTCCGTCAATTGCTGGAGGCAGGGGTAGACCGCTCCAGGGCTGGGCTGCCACGTGCCGAAGGTCCGATCGCTCAAGACGGTGATGATCTGGTAGCCGTTGCGGGGTTCCTCGCTCAAGAGGACGAGAATCGACTGGCGCAGCAGGCCCCTCTTGGCCCGGGTGCGGCGGATGCCTTGCTCGATGTAGTCGCCCCAGCGCCCGTTCATGACGAACTTGGGGATCGGCGGCGGCATCGGGATGCTGTAGCCGTCGCAGTCCATCTCTTCGGGCGTCGGGACGTCGAAGCGGATCCGGCGGCGGCCGCGGCGACGCGAGTGGCGGTCATGGTTCGATTCGTACATGGGGTGTGCTCCTTCCGTAGTATCTAACGATATTACGATAGCACTATCGTAAGTCGCACTCAAGTTCGCGCTGGGACGCCGGGCTGGACGGCCGGGGGTGCGGGTGCCCAAGACGACAGGGGGCCGCACCGGCCGGTCGGGGCGCGGAGGGCCGAGGTGCGCGGGGGCCGCGGCACGGCGCCGCGTCGTCGGGGCCGCGCGCCCAAGGATCCTAAGATCTGCGCGTGGCCGAAGACCTGTTCGGGAACGTCACCCCCGAGCCGTCGCCCCGCGGTTCCCTGGGCGCCGTCACCGAACGCGCGCCCTTGGCCGTGCGGCTGCGACCGCGGACGCTGGACGAGATCGTGGGCCAGCGCCACCTGCTCGGGCCCGGCTCGCCACTGCGACGGCTGGCGGCGGGCCAGCCGCTGTCCGTTTTCCTGTGGGGGCCGCCGGGAGTCGGCAAGACGACCATCGCCTCCGTCGTCTCCCACTCGGCCGGGGCCCGCTTCGTCGAACTATCGGCCGTGACCTCGGGCGTCAAGGAGTTGCGCGCCGAGCTGGACCGGGCCCGGGCCGAGTTGGCCCAAGGCCGCGCCACCGTCTTGTTCGTCGACGAGGTCCACCGCTTCTCCAAGACCCAGCAGGACGTGCTCCTGCCAGCGGTCGAGAACCGCCTCGTCACGCTGATCGCCGCCACGACCGAGAACCCCAGTTTCTCGGTCATCTCGCCCTTGTTGTCCCGGTCGCTGCTGCTGACCTTGGAACCGCTGTCGCAAGCCGACCTGGCGCTCTTAGTCGAACGTGGCCTGACCAGTCCCCGGGGGTTGGTGACGGCGGCGGGGGAGCGTTTCACGGTCGACCACGACGCCCTGGCCCACCTCGTGGAACTGGCGGGCGGCGACGCCCGGCGCGTCCTGACCTACCTGGAGGAGGCGGCGGCCGGCGCCGAGGCCACCGGCACGACGGCGGTCACGGTCGCGTTGGTGGAGCAGGCCGCCGACCGGGCGGCCGTGCGCTACGACGCCGACGGCGACGAGCACTACGACGTCGTCTCGGCTTTCATCAAGTCGATCCGGGGGTCCGACGTCCAGGCCGGCCTGCACTATCTGGCCCGGATGATCGCCGCCGGCGAGGATCCCCGCTTCATCGCCCGGCGCCTGGTCATCCTGGCGTCCGAGGACATCGGCATGGCCGCCCCCACCGTGCTGCCGCTCTGCGTGGCCTGCGCCCAGGCGGTCCAGCTCATCGGCTGGCCTGAGGCCCGCATCAACCTGGCCCACGCCGTCGTCGCCTGCGCCACCGCGCCGAAGTCGAACGCCGTCGTGGTCGCCATCGACCAGGCGATGGCCGACGTCGACCGCGGCCGGGGCGGTCGCGTGCCCGCACCCTTGCGGGACGCCCACTATGGCGGCGCCAGCCGGCTGGGCCACGGGGTCGGCTACCGCTACGCCCACGATCAGCCCCACGGCGTGGCCGCCCAGCAGTACCTGCCCGACGATCTGGTCTCGGCGCGCTACTACGAGCCGACCGACCACGGCCACGAGGCCCAGATCGGCGAGCGACTGACGCTGATCGAGCGACTGTTGGGCCGAGACCGCAGGGACGCTCCCACGAGGGGCGCCGGCACCCAGGAGGCCGCCACGCCGGACGCTCCCACGAGGGGCGCCGGCACCCAGGGGGCCGCCACGCCGGGCCCTTCCGCCGGGCCGGTAGTGTCGCCCAGCGCCTGAGCCCGCTGCCTCGTCGGTCTGCCACGGGCCGGCGGGCAGCACCAGTAGGCTGAGGCATCGAAGGCCCCCCCAGACTGCGCGGGGCCGAATTGACGAGTGAGAGATGACATGAAGACCGCCGAGATTCGCCAACGCTTTCTGGATTTCTTCGCCGACCGGGGCCACACGGTCGTGCCGTCGGCCTCGCTGTTGTACAACGACCCGACGTTGTTGTTCGTCAACGCCGGCATGGTCCAATTCAAGCCCTATTTCATCGGCACCGAGCCGGCGCCGTTCCGGCGCGCCACCTCGGTGCAAAAGTGTGTGCGGACGCTCGACATCGACGAAGTCGGCAAGACCACGCGCCACGGCACCTTCTTCCAGATGAACGGCAACTTCTCCTTCGGCGACTATTTCAAGGCCGGCGCCATCGACTTGGCCTGGGAATTCGTCACGGGGGCGGAGGGCAAGGGCAACCTGGGATTCGACCCCGAACGGGTCTGGGTGACCTGCCTCGACGGCGACGACGAGGCCATCGACTTGTGGCGCCAGATCGGGCTGCCGGCCGGGCGCATCCAGCGGCGCGGCCTGAAGGACAACTACTGGAACATGGGCGTGCCCGGGCCCGGCGGCCCCTGTTCCGAGATCTACATCGACCGCGGCCCGGAATTCGGCCCCGACGGCGGCCCGGAAGCCGACGAAGACCGGTTCCTGGAAATCTGGAACCTCGTGTTCATGCAGGAGGAGCTGTCGGCCGTCCGGGCCAAGGACGACTTCGACGTCGCCCGCCCGCTGCCGAAGCAGAACATCGACACCGGGATGGGGTTGGAGCGCGTCGCCTTGCTCAAGCAGGGCAAGGACAACATGTACGAGATCGACGAGGTCTGGCCGGTCATCGCCTTGGCCGTCGAGCTGTCGGGCCGGGAGTACCACACCGGCAGTCTTGACGACGTCCGGCTGCGCGTCGTCGCCGATCACGTGCGCAGCTCGCTCATGCTGCTGACGGATGGCGTCACCCCCGGCAACGAGGGGCGTGGCTACGTCTTGCGCCGGCTGCTGCGGCGGGTCGTCCGGTCGATGCGGATGCTGGGCGTGACCGATCCGGTGCTGCCGGAACTGCTGCCGGTCTCACGCGACGTCATGTCGGCCTCCTACCCCGAGATCCACGACCAGTGGGACCGGGTGTCGACCCTGGCCTACAACGAGGAGCGGGCCTTCCGGCGCACGCTGGCCGAGGGCTCCAAGCTGTTCGACGGGGCGGTCGCCCAGGTCCGCCGCCAGCGCCAGTCGGTCATGCCCGGCGACCAGGCTTTCCAGCTCCACGACACCTACGGCTTCCCGATCGACCTCACACTGGAGATGGCGGCCGAGCAGGGCATCAGCGTGGACCGGGACGGTTTCCTGGCCCTGATGGCCGATCAGAAGGCGCGGGCCAAGGCCGACGCCAAGCTGAAGAAGGGCCAAATGGTCTCGACGGCGGCCTACGGCGAACTGCGGCGCGCCGGCGAATCGCGCTTCGTCGGCCACACCGACCTGGAGGCCGCTTCGACGATCCTCGGCCTGATCGACGGGGCGGGCCGGCTGATCCCGTCGGCCGGCGTCGGCGACGAGGTCGAGGTCGTCTTGGCCGACACCCCGTTTTACGCCGAGGCGGGCGGCCAGGACGCCGACGCCGGCCAGGTCACGGGCGACGGCCTGACGATTGACGTGATCGACGTCCAGAAGCCGGTCCCCGGCCTGATCGTCCACCGCGGCGTGATCGCCGACGGCACGGCGGAAACCGGTGCCCGAGTCCGCGCCACGGTCGACGCCGGCCACCGCTTCGGCGCCTGCCAGGCCCACTCCGCCACCCACATCGTCCACGCCGTCCTGCGCCAGCTGCTGGGCCCGACGGCGACCCAGGCCGGCTCGTACAACAAGCCGGGCTACCTCCGCTTCGACTTCTCGACCGCCCAGGGGCTGAGCGACGACCTCAAGGCCGAAGTCGAGGGCCGGAGCAACGCGGCTATTCACGACGACTTGCCGGTCGCCACCAAGGTGCTGCCCCTGGCCGAGGCCCAGGCCCTCGGCGCGATGGCGATGTTCGGCGAGAAGTACGGGGCGATGGTGCGCGTGGTCGAGATCGGCGGGGCCTGGTCCCGGGAGTTCTGCGGCGGCACCCACGTGGCCCAGTCGGGTCAGATCGGGCTCTTGGCCCTCCTGGGCGAGCAGTCGGTCGGCTCCGGCGTGCGCCGGTTGGAGGCCCTGGTCTCGACCGACGCTTTCGACCACCTCGCCGCCGAGCGCGCCATCGTGGCGAACCTGACCGGCCTGCTGCGGGTCCGGCCCGACCAACTGGCCGATCGCGTGGGCAAACTGATGGCCCAGCTCAAGCAGGCCGAGAAGACCATCGCCGACCTGGCCGCCCAGCAGGCCCAGGGTCGGGCCAAGACGCTGCTCGACGGGGCCCGCCAGGTCGGGCCGACGACCTACGTCGGCGCCATCGTGCCGGTCGGCGGCAACGACTTGCGCGCCCTGGCCACCGACCTGGCCGGCCGGCTGGCGGCCCGCGACGGCGTGGTGGCGCTCGTCGGGACGGCCGGGGCCAAGCCGAGCGTGGTGGTGGCCACGACCGAGGCGGCCCGGGCCCGGGGGCTGGCGGCCGGGTCCCTGGTCGGCCTGGCGGCCGGGCTCTTGGGCGGTCGGGGCGGCGGCACCGCCGATCTGGCCCAGGGCGGCGGCAGCGACGCCACGGGGGCGCAGGCGGCCCTGGACGCGGTGGCCTCGGCCCTGGCCCAGGCCGCGTGAGCGCCCCGTTGCCGCAGGGCGTGCGGCTGGCCCTGGACTGGGGCGAGCGGCGCATCGGCGTGGCCGCCTGCGACCCGGCGGGCCTGATTGCTTTCCCCGTGGCCACTGTCGACGCGGTCGACCCCTGGGCGGCGCTGGCCGCGCTCGTGGCCGAGTACCGGCCGACGGCCGTGGTCTTGGGCCACCCCATCGACTTGGCGGGCCGGGCGGGGCCGGCGGCCCGGCGCATCGAGGACCGGGCGCCGGCGCTGGCGGAACGCCTGGGCGTGGGGGTGTGGTTGGTCGACGAGAGGCTGACCACGGCCGAGGCGGCCCGACGCCTGCGCCAGGTCGGCCGCAGCGCCAGGCAACAGCGGGGGATTGTCGATCAGGCGGCCGGGGTGGCACTCTTGGAGACCGTGCTGGCCGCGGAGCGCGCGGGCCAGCCCATCGGTTCGGACGTGGCGAGCGGGGAGGTGGACTGAATGGCGATGCGGTCGGGCGACCCGTCCCCCGCGCAACGGGTGAAGAGCGCCGTGGCGGTCTTGGTCAGTCTCATCGTCTTGGTCGGCGGCCTCGGCTTCGTCGGGGCCAAGGTCTACGGGGCGTACCAGGACTACACCCAGCGCGATGACTACGTCGGCGACGGGGCCGACACCGTGGAGGTGGTCATCCCCAAGGATTCGACCTGGCAGCGGGCCGGCGACATCCTCGAGGCCCGCGGGGTGATCGCCTCGGCGGCCACCTTCGTGGACAAGGTCACGGCCGCGCAAAGCGCCGCGGGGTCGGCTGACAAGGTGGTCCTACAGGCCGGCAAGTTCAAGATGAAGACCCGCTGGCCGGCCCAGACCGCCCTCGACTACCTGCTCGACCCCGCCCACATCGAGCTGGTCAAGGTCACGCTGTTGGAAGGCTGGCGCTGGGCCGATCAGATCCGGCCGGCCCTGCTCAAGGCCACGGAACTGACCAGCGCCGACTTCGACCAGGCCCTGGCCGACCCGGCCGGCCTCGGTTTGCCCGCCTACGCCAACAACCAGGTGGAGGGGTTCCTCTTCCCGGACACTTACCAGATGCCCGAAGGGGCCGGCGACATCCTGCGTCAGCTGATCTCCAACTTCAACGACAAGGCGGCCGGACTCGATCTGGCGAACAAGGCGGCCGCGCTGGGGCGCTCGCCCCGGGACGTCGTGATCGTGGCCAGCATTATCGAGAGCGAGGTCAACAAGGCCGACGACATGCCGAAAGTGGCCCGGGCGATCTACAACCGCCTCGACCAGGGCATGCCCCTCGGGGTCGAGTCCGCCTTCCGCTACGGCCGGCTGATGGCCAGCGGGACTGCCTATTCCGACCCCATCGACGCGGCGGCGCAGCAGGATTCCAGCCTTCCCTACAACGTCTACACGAATCCGGGCTTGCCGGCGACGCCGGTCTCGAACCCGGGGCAGGCCGCCCTGCGGGCCGCCCTCAGCCCGGCCGAGGGCGATTGGCTGTACTGGGTGACGGTCGACCTGGACACGGGCGAGACCAAGTTCACGAGCGACGAGGCCGAGTTCGAGGACTTCAGGGCCCAGTTCCAGGCTTGGTGCGCCGATCACGGCAATCCGACCGGCTGCCAGTGAGCCGGCGCTGCGCCGTCGTCGGCTCGCCCATCGCCCATTCCCTGTCGCCCGTCCTGCACCGGGCGGCGTATGACTGGCTCGGCCTCGACTGGGCCTACTCCCGCCACGAGGTGACGCCGGCGACTCTGCCCGGTTTCGTCGCCGGGCTGGACGAGACGTGGCGCGGCCTGTCCTGCACGATGCCCCTGAAGACGGCCATCCTCGACTTGGGCCAGCCCGACGCCACCGTGGAGGCGGTGGGCGTGGCCAACACGGTGGTGTTCGACGGCGCTCCCGGCGACCCGGCCGCGACGCGCGTCCGCAACACCGATGTCGAGGGCCTGATCGAGGCCGTCCGCGGCCTGGGGCCGGCCGACGGCCCGGGCGGGTGGCCGGAACCCTGGCCCCGGACGGCCCTCGTCGTCGGCCCGGGGGCCACGGGCGCCTCGGCCGTCTACGCGCTGGCCCAGCTGGGACTGCGGGAGGTGGCGGCGGCCGGGCGCAGCCGCCGGGCTCTCGACGGCTTGGCGGAGCGGGCGGCCGGCTGGGGGGTCAGGCTGGTGCCCCGCCGTCTGGACGACGCCTGGCCCCGGGTCGACCTGGCCATCTCCACTGTCCCCGCCGAGGTGGCGCGCTCCCTGGCCGGGGTGATCGTGGCGGCCGGGGACGCCGTCTTCGACGTGCTCTACGACCCGTGGCCGACCCCCCTGCTGGCGCGTGCCCGCCAGGCCGGCCGGGCGACGCTGACCGGCCGGGACCAGTTAGTCCACCAGGCCCGGGGGCAGGTGCGGCTGATGACCGGTCGGACCGTGCCGGTGGCCGTCCTGCGCGACGCTTTGTGGCGGTGACCCGCCCCGGCGTGGCGCCCCCGACCCAGCCACCGCCACGGCCCGGGCGCGGGCGTGAGAGACTACGGGTCATGCTCCGCTACTTGACTTCCGGCGAATCCCACGGGCCGGCTCTCGTGGCCGTGATGGACGGCCTGCCGGCCCACGTGGCGATCACGACCGCCGATGTCGAGCGGGCCTTGGCCCGCCGCCGCCTGGGCCACGGCCGGGGCGCCCGGATGAGTTTCGAGAAAGACGAGGTCGAGTTTCAGGGCGGGGTCCGCCACGGGCGTACGCTGGGCTCGCCGGTGGCGCTCCGGATCGCCAATTCGGAGTGGCCGAAGTGGACCGCGGTGATGGCGGCCGACCCGGTGGATCCGGTCGATGCGAAGGACATGGCCCGGGGACAGCCGCTGACCCGGCCCCGGCCCGGCCACGCCGACCTGGCAGGCCTCCAGAAGTACGACTTCCCCGAGGCCCGGCCCGTCCTGGAACGGGCGTCGGCGCGGGAGACCGCCGCCCGAGTCGCCCTGGGGGCGGTCGCGAGCGCGTTCCTCGACCAGGCCCTCGGCATCCACGTGCTCAGCCACGTCGTGGCCATCGGCACCGTGGCGGGCCCGCCCGCCCGGTCGGCCTGGGCCGACCGCGCCCGGATCGACGCCGATCCCTGCCGCTGCGCCGACCCTGAGGCCAGCGCGGCGATGCGTCAGCTCATCGACGAGACCCGCCAGCGCGGCGACACCCTGGGCGGGGTGGTCGAGATCCTGGTCTGGGGCTGCCCGCCGGGCCTCGGCTCCCACGTCCAAGCCGACCGGCGCCTGGACGGCCGCCTGGCCGGCGCGCTGATGTCCGTCCAGGCGATCAAGGGCGTCGAGGTCGGCGCCGGCTTCGCCCTGGCCCGGACTCCCGGTTCGCGGGCGCACGACGAGATGGAACCCGCGTTGACGCCCAGGATCGATCACGGGGGCGACCGGCCGCGCGCTGTCCGCCGGCTGTCCGACCGGGCGGGCGGCATCGAGGGCGGGATGTCGACGGGCCAGACCATCAGCCTGACGATCGCCATGAAGCCCATCGCCACGGTGCCCCGGGCGTTGCGCACCATCGACATCGCCACCGGGCTGCCGGCGTCGGCCCACCATCAGCGGTCCGACGTCTGCGCGGTCCCCGCGGCCGGCGTCGTGGCCGAGGCCGTGGTCGCGCTGGTGTTGGCCGAGGCGGCGCTGGAGAAGTTCGGCGGCGACACGGTGGCCGAAACCCGCCAGGCGGCCGAGCGCTACCGGGCGCGCCTGGCCGAGCGTGACCTGCTGGTGGCCGAGTGGGAGGACGGATGGTGACGCCCGGCCCGCCGCCCGTCCCGGCTCCCGCCGGCGGCCCACGCCAACTCGTCCTGGTGGGCCTGCCGGCGTCCGGCAAGTCGTCGGCGGCCGCGCTCGTGGCCGAGCGCCTGGGCCTGCCGCACCTCGATTCCGACGCCTGGGTCGAGCAGACGACGGGCCAGCCGATCAGCGACATCTTCGCGCGCGACGGAGAGGATGCGTTCCGGCGGCTGGAGGAACGAGCGGTGGCCGAGTTGTTGGCGCGGCCACAGGCCGTGGTGTCGCTGGGCGGCGGCGCCGTCCTGAGCCCGGCGAACCGCCAGCGGCTGGCCGCCCACGACGTCGTCTGGCTCCAGGTCAGCGTCGCCACGGCCACGCGCCGGGCCGGCCTCAACCGGCTGCGCCCGCTCCTGCTGGGGGACGTCCGCCGCCAGTTGGAACGCCTGGAGACGGAGCGGCGGCCACTTTACGAAGCGGTCGCCGACTACCGCGTCGCGACCGACCGGCTGACCCCGGACGAGGTGGCGCTGGCCGTCCTGCGGCTGACGGGGCGGACCGCGACCGGGACCGGCCAGGGGCTGGCCGAGGCGGCGGCGGTCGGTGCGCCGGCGGCGGGCGGCGGGGGCGATGGCCATGTCTGAGCGCCGCGTCACCGTCGCCGCCGAGCAGCCCTACGACGTCTGGATCGGCCCGGGAGTGCGCCACCGGCTGGCCGGACTGGTCGGCCCGTGGGCCCGCGTGGCCGTCATCTACTCGGCGACGCTGGCCACCCGGGCCCAGGCGTTGCTGGCCGGGCGGCCCGGCGTCCACCTGATCTGCGCGCCCGACGCTGAGGCGGGCAAGACGCCCGAGGTGGCGGTCGGCTGCTGGCGCGCCCTGGCCGTCGCCGGGTTGACGCGGGACGACATCGTGGTCGGGCTGGGCGGGGGGGCCATCACCGACCTAGCCGGCTTCATCGCCTCGACCTACCTGCGCGGGGTGGCCTATATCGCCTGCCCGACGACGGTCTTGGCGATGGCCGACGCCGCCGTCGGCGGCAAGACCGGCGTCAACCTGCCCGAGGGCAAGAACCTGGTCGGCGCCTTCTACGAGCCCCGGGCGGTGCTCTGCGACCTCGAACTGCTGGGCGGCCTGCCCGAACGCGAGACGGCCTCCGGCCTGGTCGAGATCGTCAAGTGCGGGCTCATCGCGGACGGCCAGATCACCGAGCTGATCGTCCGCGACCCGCGCGACGCCCGCCGGCCCGATTCGGAGCGCTTCGCCGAACTGCTCGGGCGGGCTGTCCAGGTCAAGGCCGACGTGGTGGCCCAGGACCTGCGCGAGCAGGGCGTCTCGGGCCAGATCGGCCGGGAGATGCTCAACTACGGCCACACCCTGGGCCACGCCATCGAGCGCGACACCGGCTTCACCTGGCGCCATGGCGAGGCCGTCAGCGTCGGCCTGGTCTGGGCGTCGCTCGTGGCGCAGCGGCTGGGGCTGTTGACGCGGGCCGAGGCCGACCTCCACCGCCGGCTCCTGGCCGCCCTCGGCTTGCCGATCACCTACCCCGGGTCCTCGTGGGCGCGATTGCGCGCCGCGATGAGCCTCGACAAGAAAGCCCGCGGCACGACGCTGCGTCTCGTCTTGCTCGAGGGGCTGTGCCGGCCGGTCATCCGCGCCGGCGTCGACGAGGCCGTCTTGGCCGACGCCTACTCGTCGCTGGGGGCCGCCTGATGTATGTCGCCGATCAGTACCGCATGCCCGCCGACGAGGCGGCCCGACGGCTGCGCCAGGTGCGCTACGCCAACCTCGTGACAGTAGACGGGGCCGGCGCGCCCCAGGCCACGCTCCTGCCCTGGGCGTTCGCCGCCGAACCCGACCGATTGGTGACCCACGTGGCCAAGGTCAACGACCAGTGGCGCCACGCCGACCGACCGGCCCTCGTCGTCGTGGACGGCCTCGTGGCGCCGGTCGAGGCCCGCTGGAAATCGGGCTTCGAGGAGGGCCGGAGCGCCCCCGGCCTCGACTACGAGACGGTCCACGTCCACGGCGACCTCGTGGCCGACGGTTGCCCGGAGGCCGTCCTCGACTCCTGGGACCGGCTGCTGGTGGCGCACGAGTCGGGCCTGCGCCTGGCGGACATGGACCCGGAGTACCTCGCCCGGCAGGCCGCCGCCACGGTGGCTCTGGAGGTCCGCGTCACCGAGGTCGTGGGGAAATCGAAGCTGTCCCAGGCCAACTCGTCGGAGGACATCCGGCGCATCGCCGCCGCCATGGCGCCGACCTGCCCGGTCCTGGCCAGCCGCCTGCTGGGCGTGGCGCTGCCGTACGCCGAACACCGCGAGCAGGAAGTGGAGCGGGCCCGCCGGCGCCGGATCACGGCGATGGCCCAGCGCTTGGCGGCGGAATCCGCCACCGGGGAGCCCGCTGAGGAGCGGGTAAGCTGAGCCGCGCACAACGGACACAAGGAGAATCGGCGTGGCGTCAACGAACGACCTGAAGAACGGCATGGTCTTGGACCTCGACGGCCAGCTGTGGAGCGTGGTCTGGTTCCAGCACCACAAACCGGGCAAGGGCAACACGGTCGTGCGCACCAAGCTCAAGCACGTGCTGACCGGCAAGGTGGTCGACCGCACCTTCAACTCCGACACCAAGGTGGACACGGCCTCGGTCGACCGACGGGAGATGCAGTACCTCTACCACGACGGCGACGGCTTCGTCTTCATGGACACCGAGGACTACTCCCAGGCGACCATCGCCGAGGACGTCGTCGGCGACGCCAAGAACTATCTGCTCGAGAACCGGACCGCGACGGTGGCGCTGCACGAGGGCAACCCGCTGTTCGTCGAGTTGCCGGCCTCGGTCGAGTTGGAGATCACTTACACCGAGCCCGGGCTGCAGGGCGACCGTTCCTCCGCCGGCACCAAGCCGGCGACGCTGGAAACTGGCCTGGTCATCCAGGTGCCGCTGTTCATCTCCCAGGGCGAGCGCGTCAAGGTCGACACCCGGTCGGGCGAGTACATCTCGCGTGTCTGAGCCCCGACCCGCCCGTCCCCACCGGACGGGACGGCGCAAGGCCCGCAAGGCTGCCCTGGACGTCCTCTTCGCGGCCGACCTGAGGGGGATCGACGCCATGGCCATCCTGGCCCAGGGCCTGTCGACGAGCCAGGCGGCGCCGGGCGACTTCAGCGCCCGGCTGGTCGAGGCCGTGACGGATCACGGCGAGGAGATCGACCGGCTGATCGCCGACCATCTCAAGCCCGGCTGGACGCTCGCCCGGATGCCCCGCGTCGACCGTTGTCTGGCCCGGCTGGCCCTGGCGGACACCCTCTTCGAGGGCACGCCGCTCGAAGTCGCCGTCAGTGAGGCGGTGGCCCTGGCGGCCGAGCTGTCGACCGACGAGTCGCCCCGCTTCCTCTCCGGCCTGCTGGGCGCGGCGGCGCGGCCCGACGGCGCGGACGGGATGCGGCAACGGGACCCCGAGGAGTAGTGTCGCTCCGGCGTTGCGGCTCGCGGCATCGTCTGGACGGGTCGGCCGCGCGCGATCGGCACGACCGACGCCGCGGCCGGAGAGGAGTCAGCAGGTGAGGTCAGCAGAGCGAACCGGAAGCGGCCACAGCGGGCCGGGCCAGGCCCTCTTGGTGTTGGAGGACGGTCGGGCTTTCGTCGGCCAGGCCTTCGGGGCGGTCGGCGAGACCTTCGGCGAGGCGGTGTTCACCACGGCTATGACGGGGTACCAGGAAGCGCTGACCGACCCGAGCTACTACCGCCAAATCCTGGTTCAGACGGCGCCCCACATCGGCAACACCGGCTGGAACGACGAGGACAACGAGTCGTCCCGAGTTTGGGCGGCCGGCTACGTGGTGCGCGACCCGGCGCCCCGGCCCAGCTCGTGGCGGTCCCGGGGCAGCCTCGACGACGAGCTGCGGCGCCAGAACATCGTCGGCATTGCCGGGCTCGACACCCGGGCGCTGACCCGTCATCTGCGGGAGCGCGGCGCCATGCGCGCCGGCGTCTCGTCGGTCGACCTCGATCCCGCCTCGTTGTTGGCCAAGGTCCAGGCCAGCCCGACGATGGCCGGCTCCCACCTGCTGGCCGACGTCACCACGCGGGCGCCCTACACCGTCGCCCCGGTCGGGCCGAAGCGCTTCACCGTCGTGGCCTACGACTTCGGCCTCAAGGCGATGACGCCCAAGCTGATGAGCCAGCGCGGCCTCGAGGTCGTGGTCGTCCCGGCCTCGACCCCGTTCGCGGAGCTAGCCGCCCGGCGGCCCGACGGCGTCTTCTTCTCCAACGGCCCGGGCGATCCGGCCACGGCCGACGCCGAGGTGGCGCTGCTGCGGCAGGTGCTCCAGGCCGGGATTCCTTTCTTCGGCATCTGCTTCGGCAACCAGCTGTTCGGCCGCGCCCTCGGCTTCGGCACGTACAAGTTGAAATACGGCCACCGGGGCGCCAACCAGCCGATCAAGGACTTGGCGGCCGACACCGTCGAGATCACCCCCCACAACCACGGTTTCGCCGTCGACGCCCCGCTCGACCGGGCCGTGGCCACGCCGTTCGGGACGGCCCTGGTCAGCCACGTCAACCTCAACGACCACGTGGTGGAGGGCCTCGAACTGCGCCTCGCCGACGGCCGGCTGGCCGGGTTCTCCGTCCAATACCACCCCGAGGCGGCCGCCGGGCCGCACGACGCCGTCGACCTGTTCGACCGTTTCGTCGCCCTGATGGCCTCGCCGCCGCCCCGGCCGGCATCGGCCAGCGAGACTGAGGGAGGCCAGTCCTAATGCCCCGTCGCAGCGACATCGCGTCCGTCCTCGTCATCGGCTCCGGGCCCATCGTCATCGGCCAGGCCTGCGAGTTCGACTACTCCGGCACCCAGGCCTGCCGCGTGCTGAAAGAGGAGGGCTACCGGGTCATCCTCGTGAACTCCAACCCGGCCACCATCATGACCGACCCGGAACTGGCCGATGCCACCTATGTCGAGCCGATCACGGCGGAGTTCGTCGAGCGCGTCATCGCCCAAGAGCGACCCGACGCCCTGCTCGCCACGATGGGCGGCCAGACCGGTCTGAACACGGCCGTCGCCCTGGCCGAGCGCGGCGTCTTGGACCGCTACGGCGTCGAACTGATCGGCGCCTCGATCGAGGCCATTCAGAAGGGCGAGGACCGGGAACGCTTCAAGCAGGTCATCCTGTCCCTGACCGACCTGCCCGGCGGCGCTCCCGAGGTCGCCCGCTCCGTCATCTGCCACTCGGTCGAGGAGGTGGTGGCGGCGGCGGGCGAGCTCGGCCTGCCCGTCGTGCTGCGCCCGTCCTACACCCTCGGCGGGGTCGGCTCCGGCATCGCCCACGACCTCGGGCGGCTGCGCCAACTGGCGCGGGCCGGCCTCGACGCCTCGCCGGCCACCGAGGTCCTGGTCGAGGAGTCCGTCCTGGGCTGGAAGGAGATCGAACTGGAGCTGATGCGCGACCGCAAGGACAACACGGTCGTCGTCTGCTCGATCGAGAACGTCGACCCGATGGGCGTCCACACCGGGGACTCGATCACGGTGGCGCCGGCCCTGACGCTGACCGACCGCGAGTACCAAAGGCTGCGCGACATCGGCATCGCCATCATCCGCGGGGTCGGCGTCGAGACCGGCGGCTGCAACATCCAGTTCGCCGTCGACCCGACGAACGGCCGGGTCATCGTCATCGAGATGAACCCCCGGGTCTCCCGGTCCTCGGCGCTGGCCTCGAAAGCCACGGGCTTCCCGATCGCCAAGATCGCCACGAAAGTGGCGGTCGGCTACACCCTCGACGAGATCGTCAACGACATCACGGCCGAGACCAAGTCCGCTTTCGAGCCGGCCGTCGACTACATCGTCTGCAAGGTGCCCCGGTTCGCCTTCGAGAAGTTCCCCACGGCCGAGGACAGCCTGACCACCCACATGAAGTCGGTCGGCGAGGTCATGTCGATCGGCCGGAATTTCACGGAGGCGCTGGGCAAGGCGCTGCGCTCGCTGGAGGACCCGAGGGCGCCGTTCGTCCTGCACGGCCCGGTCAGCGCGGACGTCGACGACCTGCTGGCCCAGATCGCCCGGCCCCACGACGGCCGCTTGGGCGGGGTCGTGACGGCGCTGCGGGCCGGCGCCAGCGTGGAGCAGATCGCGGGGGCCACGGGCATCGACCCCTGGTTCGTCGACCAGTTGGCGCTCGTGGTCGAGGTGGCCGAGGAAGTGGCCAGCGCCGACGACCTGACGGTCGGCCTGTTGCGGAAGGCCAAACGCCACGGCCTGTCGGACCAGCAGATCGGGCTGATCCGCCACCTGCCACCGGCCGTCGTCCAGGGCCTGCGCTGGGCGCTGGGGGTACACCCGGTCTTCAAGACCGTCGACACCTGCGCCGGGGAATTCGCCGCCCGCACGCCCTACCACTACTCGACGTACGACGAGGAGACCGAGGTCGCGCCCCGGACCAAGCCGGCCGTGCTCATCCTGGGGTCCGGCCCCAACCGCATCGGCCAGGGCATCGAGTTCGACTACTCCTGCGTCCACGCCGCCCAGGTGCTGTCCCAGGCCGGCTACGAGACGGTCATGGTCAACTGCAACCCGGAGACCGTCTCGACCGACTACGACACGGCCGACCGGCTCTACTTCGAGCCGCTGACCGAGGAGGACGTCCTGGAGGTGTACCGGGCCGAGTTGGCGGCCGGGCCGGTGGAGGGCGTGATCGTCCAGTTGGGTGGCCAGACCCCGCTGAAACTGGCCCAGAACCTGAAGGACGCCGGCCTGCCCATCGTCGGCACCCAGCCCGAGGCCATTTTCCTGGCCGAGGACCGGGGCGCCTTCGGCCAGGTGCTGAAGGAGGCCGGCCTGCCGGCGCCGCGCTACGGCATGGCCGCCTCGGCCGAGGAGGCCCGGGCCATCGCCGCCGACATCGGCTATCCCGTCCTGGTCCGCCCCAGCTACGTCTTGGGCGGCCGCGGCATGGCCATCGTCTACGACGACGACACCCTCGACGCCTATGTCACCGAGGTGACCCGCGCCAGCCGGGACAACCCCGTGATGGTCGACAAGTTCTTGGACGACGCCGTCGAGATCGACGTCGACGCGCTGTTCGACGGCCAGGAGCTGTACCTGGGCGGGGTCATGGAGCACATCGAGGAGGCCGGGGTCCACTCCGGCGACTCGGCTTGCTCGCTGCCGCCGATCACGCTGGGCGACGACGTCATCGACCGCATCCGGACCTCGACGATGGCCATCGCCGCCGGCGTCGGCGTGCGCGGCCTGATCAACATCCAGTACGCCCTGGCCGGCGATGTCCTCTACGTCTTGGAGGCCAACCCTCGGGCCTCGCGCACCGTCCCGTTCGTCTCCAAGGCCACCGGCGTGCAACTGGCCAAGGCGGCCGCCCTGGTCATGCTGGGCACGAGCGTGGCCGAATTGCGCCAGCGCGGCCGGCTGCGGACGACCGGCGACGGGGCGACGGCGCGCGGCGGCGGGCCGACGGCCGTCAAGGAAGCCGTCATGCCGTTCAACCGTTTCCGCACGCCCGAGGGCGGCTCCGTCGACACCCTGCTCGGCCCGGAGATGAAGTCGACCGGCGAGGTCATGGGGCTCGACACCAGTTTCGGCACGGCCTTCGCCAAGTCGCAGGCCGCCAGCTACGGGTCCCTGCCGACCGCCGGGCGCATCTTCGTCTCGGTGGCCAACGCCGACAAGCGCCACGTCGTCTTCCCGGTCCTGACGCTGTCCCAGCTGGGCTTCGAGATCCTGGCCACGGCGGGCACGGCCCAGGTGCTGCGGCGCAACGGCATCCCGGCGCTGGCAGTGCGCAAGCACGCCGAGGGGCCGGGGCCGAACGGCGAGCCGACCATCGTCGAGCGGATCATGGCCGGCGAGGTCGCGTTGGTCTTCAACACGCCGCGCGGCCACAGCGTGGGAGGCCAGTCGCGGCGGGACGGCTACGAGATCCGGACGGCCGCCGTGTTGCGCGACATCCCCTACATCACGACGGTGCAGGGCTTGACGGCGGCCGTGTTGGGCATTGTGGCCCGACGCCATTCCGAGGAAGGCGTGCGGAGTCTGCAGAACTGGGCGAAGGAGTGGGGCGATGCCGGCTAGAACCACCGATTGGAACGACCGGCGGGGCGAACTCCTGATCGACGCCTACCGGCGCCTGCTCCGGCCCGCCTTGTTCCGCAGCTACGGCGGCGACCCCGAGCGGGTTCACGAGGCCACGCTGCGCTGGCTCGGGCGCATCGGGGTGACCCCGCTGAAGGACGTGGTGGCGGCGCTCGTGCCGCAAGCCCGGCAGGCGGTGGAGGTGGCGGGCGTCCACTTCCCCGGCCGGGTCGGGCTGGCCGCCGGCCTCGACAAGGACGGCCTGGCGGCGCCCTGTTGGTCCGCCTTCGGCTTCGGCTTCGCCGAACTGGGGACGGTCACGGCCGTGGCGCAGCCGGGCAACCCGGCGCCCCGGCTCTTCCGGCTGCCCCGCAGCGAGGCGCTGATCAACCGGATGGGGTTCAACAACCACGGCGCCCAGGCCCTGGCCGACCGGCTCGGCCTCTGGGGGGTCGAGCGCGGCAACCAGGCCCTGGGTCTGACCGTCGGCGTCTCCCTGGGCAAGACCAAGGCCACGCCGCTGGACGAGGCCGTCGAGGACTACCGGACGAGCTTGCGCGCCGTGGCCGGCCGGGCCGACTACGTCGCCCTGAACGTCTCCAGCCCGAACACGCCCGGGCTGCGCCAACTCCAATCCGGCGCCGCCCTGACCGAACTGCTGACGGCCTTGGTCGCGGAGGCGCCCGGCTTGCCCCTGTTCGTCAAGCTGTCGCCCGATCTGACCGACGCCGAACTGGACGCCACGCTGGAGGCCGCGGCCCGGGCCGGCGCCAGCGGCTTCATCGCCACGAACACCACGCTGCGCCGCGACGGCCTGCGCTGGCCGGAGAACTTGCTGGCGTCCGAGGCCGGCGGGCTGTCCGGCCGGTCGCTCGCCCGCCGGGCCCTGGCCATGGTCGGGCGGGTCGCCCGCTCGACGGCCCTGCCCGTGATCGCCTCAGGCGGCGTCATGACCCGAGACGACGCCCACGCGCTGTTCGACGCCGGCGCCCCGCTGGTCCAGGTCTGCACCGGCTTCATCTACTCCGGCCCCGGTCTGGTGGCCCGGATCAACGCTCTCGGCCGCTGACGTGGTGGCCGACTCGACCACGCCGGAAGGGCACGTGTCGATTCCGTCCACCCCGCTGACCGTCGCGGCCGACGCCGCCGCGCCGGGAGGGCGGCCGGCCGGGCGGCCGTACCTGGACCGCCTGCGCGACGTCATCGCCCGACGGGGAGCCCTCTGCGTCGGGCTCGACCCCCACCCCGGCGTGCTGTCCCAGTGGGGCC
>JGI20166J26741_11511139_pt1 | contig 25142 bp, 30 predicted proteins | sample TergutCu122P5_FD_26741 | JGI IMG/M metagenome (IMG submission 26741)
CAGCGGATTAAACCAGTGGACGGCGACCGCAAACACCGATATCCATCGGATGAGCACATCTTTCCGCCGCAGATGGCACAGCTCGTGGCACAGGACGGCGCGGAGCTGCGCCTCGGTGTAATCGCGGTCGGGCAGGAGGATTGCGGGGCGAAGCAACCCCACCAGCATCGGCGTCGCGGCGAGGGGATTGCGATAGAGGCGCGGCACGCGGCGGCGGTGCCGGCACAGTACCGCGAGTATGGACAGCTCCTCCGCGCGCGCGGGGCGGTTGCGGCGGCGGTGCAGGCCGATGTAAATTTTGTAATTGACGACGTAGTAGAGCAGCGTAATGAGCGCGCCGGCGGCGTAGACGAGCACGAGGATCAGATCCAGCGGCGTGGATTTCGGCTGAGCTGTCTCTGCGGAGCTTGCGGACGGCGCGGTTGTCACCGCTGAATCGGCGCTGCCGGCATTGCCGAGCGGGGCCTGCGGCCGCGCGGCGGCCGCTGTGGGGATGGGCAGCTGAGCCACAATCGATTGGAGCGGCGCATTGGAGATGGGGTTATTGGCCGGCAAGACCACGAGCTTGGACACGGGGGTCAGTAACGCCGCGAGCACCGCGAGCCAAAGATAATACTGCGCCGACTTCGGCAGGCGGTCGCGCAGCAGCGGTTTTAGCGCAAACAGCAGGAGCGTGAGCGCCGTGCCGGTGAGGGTCATGATCAAAACCGCGCGGATCAGATCAGTCATGCTTAGCCGCCCCCCATCGTGAAGTAGGCGCGCAGTTCGTCGATGTCGCCGTCGGTCAGGTGGCCGTTCCGCACCATGGCGATGGCGAGATTCTTCGCGCTGCCGAATTTCTCCAGCACGGTCTTTTCCTCCGCGAGCATGTAATCCTCCTGCGTCACCAAGGGCAGATACTGCGCCGCGCCGTATCTGTCCAGGCGCGTGATGACGCCCTTTTCCCTCAAGCGCGACACGAGCGTATGGATGGTGGATTTGTTCCAGCCCTTCGACTGTTCCAGCGACCCGCGCAGTTCGGCGATCGTCAGCGCGCGGCGTTCCCGCCAGAGCAGACGCATCACCTCAAGCTCGGCGTCAGTGATCGCGATGTCCATAGGCAGCCTCCAGTTTATTTATGTAACCGTAGTTTACATCTGTAAACTCACTTTGTCAAGGGGGAAAGCGAAAAAAATTCTTTTCAACATAGAATAAAGGGATTGTAGCAAAACGAAAAAACAAGACCCCGGGGTTTTGTCCGAGGTCTCGCTCAAAGAGAGGAGTGGGGTGTATCTAGGAGAGGAAAGAGTCATATCAATTTTATAGGGGCTGATGCCCAATCGGCCCGCGCGCCGGGCCGCAAGCCTTATCCGAACAGGTCGCTCCTGTCCATGAGCGCCACCGTAAACCGGAGGTATGAACCGTCCCTGTAGACGGTGAACACGAGCGTGTCGCCGACAGAGAGCCCCTCCTTCGCGGCGTTGACATCGTCCGTGGTGGCCACGGCTTTGCCGTTGACCTCCGTGATGATGTCCCCGACTTGCATCCCCTGCTTATAGGCGTCCGAAGTTTGAATCACGCCGTTGACATAGAGTCCGGCGGGGATGCCGTAGAGTTCCTGGGCAGTGGAATCCACCGCGACAACGGTGACCCCCAGAGCGGGGATGCCCTTGACCGCGCCGTCCGCTATCAGCGCGTCCACCACGGGCTGGATGCTGGTGGCGGGGATCGCGAAGCCGATGCCTTCGATGGTGGTATAGGACGACATCATCTTCATGTTCGTGATACCGATCACCTGGCCGTACATGTTCAGAAGCGGGCCGCCGGAGTTGCCCTCATTGAGGGCGGCGTTGGTCTGGAGAAGCGTCATAGCGTGTCCGTCATAGTCCACATTCCGGTCAATGGCAGAAATAATGCCGTCGGTCATTGTGCCGCTGTATTCCTGGCCCAGGGGGTTTCCGATGGCCACTACGCCGTCCCCCACGGCAATGTCGGAGAGATCCCCGAATTGGGCGGGCGTGAGACCGGTGACGTCGATTTTCAGCACCGCGATGTCGTCTGTCGCGTCCGCCCCGACGAGCTTCGCATCGTGCTCCGAGCCGTCGTTGAGGGTGACTTTCGCGGCGTCGGCGCCGTCGATCACGTGGGCGTTTGTGATAATATACCCATCCGAGGAGATAATTATTCCCGTGCCCCAGGCGTATCCGGCGGGGTCATCCTTTGTGCTCGCCGTGATGCCCACAACGCTGGGGATACCCTTGGCATAAACCTGCTGGAGTGTCAGCTCTTTCTGTCCGGCGCTGCTCTGAAGCGGCAATGTGACGCCCGTGCCGGTCGCGGCCCGGGGGATGTTAAAGGTGCCGCTGACGGCGCCGGAGCCGTAAGTTTGAGAGAAGTAATCCCGATAGTTGTCGGGGTAGCCCGTGCCGGCGCTTCCGCTCCCGCCGGAACCCTGGCTGTACCGCTCACCGAAGAGATCTAGCTGTCCGCCGCCGAGCCCCTTCAGACCGCCACTGGCGGCAAACGCGACGAAAATCAGCGCAATCGCCAATGCCACCGCCAGCAGAACAATGGCGACGGTTTTCCCGGAACCGCCGCTCTGCCTCTGATAGGGCATTCCCCCATAGGGGGAGACATAGCCGGGAGAAGAGTAGGAGCCGGGGGCGCGGTAGGGAGGATAACTCTGGGGAGAGGGGGCCGCGCCGCCCGGCTGTTGAGAAAATCCATCTTGGGGAATCCCATATTGGGTGTTGGAAAAGGCACTATCCGGTGTATCAGGGCTGTACCAGCTCTTCAGATCGTACTCATTTTGTGCCATTTGGTCTCCCCCTCGATTTCATATATCATAACCTTAAAAATTGCATTCCGTGTGAATATACTGTAAACAAAGAGTGAATGTTGGGGCGGGAGGAATTTCATTTATTTTTCCTTTGTGGGGCTGCGCCCCACGCCCCCCAAGGTCAAATTCAGCGCGAAGATAAATTCGGTCACGCCGTCGCGGCTGGTGACACTGATGTCGCCGTCGTGGTTGCTCAGGATCGTCTTGACCAGGTTTAACCCCAGGCCGACGCCGTCTCTGTCCTGGCTGCGGGAGCGATCCGCCTTGTGGAAGCGGTCAAAGATGAGGGGCAGCTCCGACTCGGGGATGGTCTCCCCCTGATCTTTGACGGAGACATAGGCCCTGCCGTCCTGCTTCCAGAGGGAGAGGCCGATGGTGCTGTTCTCCCGTGAAAATTTTATGGCGTTGTCGAGGAGGTTATACACGACTCTGGTGATCGCGTCCGCGTCACCCGGAACCATCATGCGCTCCTCCGGGAGATCCACGTCCACGTCCAGATTTTTGCGGGTGGCCTTGGCCTCAAAGTTGACGAGGGTGCGGCGCAAAACTTCGGAGAGATCAAACTCCGACATGTGCATGGCCGACGCCCCTTGGCGCTGCATGACGCTCAGATCCAGCATGCTGCGCACCAGGCGGGAGAGGCGCTTGGTCTCCGAGGAGATCGTGCGCAGATATTTGTCCCGGCTCTCCTCGGGGATGGTGCCGTCCAGCAGTCCGTCCGCAAAACCGGAGATGGAGGTCATGGGCGTCTTGAGCTCGTGAGAGATGTTGGCGATGAATTCGCGGCGCAGCTCCTCGGACTTCTCCAGAGATTCCGCCATGGCGTTAAAGCTGCGGGTGAGTTCGCCGATCTCGTCCTCCCGCCGGACGTCCCCGACCCGGGCGGAGAAATCCCCCCGCTCAAAGTGCCGGGCGGCGGCGGCCATCTCGTTGAGCGGCTTTGCCTGCCGCTTGGAGGTGAAATAGGACAGGAGGAGGGCCACGGCGAGCACCACCAGAGCCGCGACCAGCACAATGCCCAAAAAAGTCCCCCACGCGCGCATGATGGATCCGCTGTCCGAGGCGATGAAGACATAGCCTGCCACGCCGGTTCCGAAAGGGCTGTGGATCGCTTGCGCAACCACATAATAGGGAACCGGATAAAAGCCCCCCAAGGTGCCAAAGGCGGACAGGGCCCCGGTGTCACGCAACGTTGCCATGTAATTTTCGGCGATCCGCCGCCCCAGAAAGGGGCTGAGCAGATCGTCCGAGCTGTTGATCACCGCACCGCTCGCGTCACAGAGAAAAACATGGTAGCCTGTGATACTGGAGACGGCGGCGATAAAGGGATTATAACTGATATCTGCCAGATCGCTGCCCGGCATATTGTGCAGTTCCGCCCACAGGCTGTGGGACACCTCGCCCGCCGTTCTGGAAAGGCTGTCCTGTTTATCGCTGACGACGTAGCGGCGGCCCAGAAACATAAAGGCCGCGCCCAGGATGACAAAGCTGAGAATGACCGTCCCCGCCGTCAGAAGGAAGTTGCGCATGGTGATGCTTTTCATGATCATTTCTCGGTTCGTGTGGGTTTTTTGTAGGGGCAGACCTGGCGTCTGCCCCAGACTGGTCTGCCCGGAAGCGGGCGGACGCCAGGTTCGCCCCTATAGCACCTCAAATTTGTAGCCCACGCCCCAGACCGTCTTCAGCGACCACTTGTCGGACACGTCCTCCAACTTCTCCCTTAAACGCTTGACGTGCACGTCCACCGTGCGGGAGTCGCCAAAGTAGTCAAAGCCCCAGACCTCGTCCAGGAGCTGGTTGCGCGTATACACCCGGTTCGGCGAGGACGCCAGGTGAAAGAGCAGCTCCAGCTCTTTCGGCGGGGTGTCCACGCGCCTGTCATTTACGATGAGCTCATAGGAGTCCATGTTGATCACGAGCCTGTCAAAGCTGAGTTTCTTTTCCGGAGGGATCTCCTCCCCCTTGCTCCGGCGCAGGACGGCGTGCACCCGGGCCAGGAGCTCCTTGACCTCGAAAGGCTTGACGATATAATCGTCCGCCCCCATCTCCAGGCCGCTGACCTTGTCGAAGGTCTCCCCTTTTGCGGTGAGCATGATCACCGGCACCTGGGAGAACTGCCGAACCTCCCGGCAGACCTGCCAGCCGTCCTTTACGGGGAGCATGATATCCAGGAGCATGAGGTCGGGCTCGACCTCCTTGGCCAGGCGCACCCCCACGCCGCCGTCCGCGGCGAGGTACACCTCAAAACCGTCCTTCTCCAGGTACAGCCGCAGAAGTTCGGCGATGTTTCCGTCATCCTCGACGACCAGAGCTTTTTTTGCCACAATTTACCCTCCTCAACACAAAGCAGAGGTAATCATTCCTATAATTGCATTATACCCCAGCAATCGCGTCGGAAAGGTGAACAAAGTGTAAAACCTGCATAGGGGCCGCACACCCGGCGGCCCGCATTGTGAACCCGCCCGGAGAATACGGGGACGCCCAGGGGGGCGTCCTCTACGCCAGACCCACCAGCCGCCCCAGTTGGTATACCAGCAGCGATACGCCATAGGCGCAGATCAGCTGCCAGGCCACCGAGGTCAGCGTCCATTTGAGGCTGCCCATCTCCCTGTGAATCGCGGAGACCGCCGCCACACAGGGGACGTACAGCAGCACAAAGACCAAAAACGCGAAGGCGGCTAGCGGTGAGCCGAAAGTGCCGGAGAGGGCCGCGCTCACGGCGGCGCCGGAGGCGGTGAGGGCAAAGCCATAGAACATGGAGAGGGAGGCGACGACGGCCTCCTTCGCCACAAAGCCGGTGAGCAGGGCCACGGCCGCCTGCCAGGCGCCGAAGCCCAGGGGCGTGAAGATCGGCGCGAGGAGCCCGCCCAGGGCCCCCAGAATGCTGTGCTCCGCGTCGGCCGCCATCCGGAAGCCGGGGCCGAAGCTCCGCAAAAACCAGAGGATGACACTCATCATTAAGATCAGCGTCCCGGCCCGGACGAGAAAGCCGCGCACCCTATCCCAGACGTGGCGCAGCGTGTTTTTGAGACTGGGCAGACGGTAGGGCGGCAGCTCCAGCACAAAGGCGGCGCTCTCCCCCCGGAAGAGGGTTTTCTTGAATAACAGGCCCGAGAGAATCGCCAGCGCCATGCCGAGAAGGTATAATCCAAAGACCACAAACCCGGCGTACCGGCCGAAAAAGGCCGCGGCGATGAGCCCGTAGACCGGCAGTTTGGCGGAACAGCTCATAAAGGGGATGAGCATGACCGTCATGCGCCGGTCTTTTTCGCTCTCCATGGCGCGCGCGCCCATGACGGCGGGCACGGTGCAGCCAAAGCCCATGAGCATAGGAATGAACGCCTTGCCGGAGAGCCCGAAGCGTTTTAGCAGCCTGTCCATGATAAAGGCCGCCCGGGCCATGTAGCCGGAATCCTCCAGCAGGGAGAGGAAGAAAAATAGCAGCGCAATCTGGGGCAAAAAGGTGAGCACGCCGCCCACGCCGGCCAGGATGCCCTTCACCGCCAGGGAGACGAGCCAGGGCGCGGCGTGAATCGCACTGAGGCCGCCGCCGAGCCAGACGCCGAGGTAATTGTTCAAAAGAATGCCGACCCCGTTGCTGAGCCCCTTGCCAATGGGGCCAAAGGTAATGGCGAAGATCAGGAGCATCGTCAACAGGAAGGCGGGGACGGCCAAATATTTGTTGGTGACCACTTTGTCGATCCGGTCACTGGCGGACAGCGCGCCCTCCGCCCTCCCCCGCAGCAGCGAGGTCTTTACCGCGTTCTCAATGTAGCGGTATCGGCTGTCGGCCACCAGAGTCTCCCGGTCGCCGAAAGGGGAGGCGGCCTCAAACTTGGCGGCAATGATCCGGAGTTTTTGTTTCGTTTCGTCATCCAGATGCAGGGCGTCTTCCACGAGTTTGTCGCCCTCCAGCACTTTGACGCCGGCCCAGTGGGCGGGCAGGCCCGCGGCGTAGGCGAAGTCGTGGATGAGTTCGCCTACCTCGTGGTGTATCTCGTGGGTGAAGTCGTCATAGAGGTCGTCCGGCTCGACGGTGTAGCCGATGTGCATCTGCCGGTGGGCCGTGTGCATGAGCTCATCGAGACCCTGCCCGGTTTTGGCCGTGATGGGGATGATGGGGATGCCCAGCGTCTCGGAGAGGCGCTTTAGGTCGATCCTGTCGCCGCGCTTTTCCACCTCGTCCATGAAGTTGAGAGCCATGACCATGGGTTTCTCCAGCTCCAGAAGCTGGACGGTCAGGTAGAGGTTGCGCTCCAGATTCGTGGCGTCCACAATGTTGATGACCGCGTCCGGGGCCTCCCGCACAAGATAATCCCGGGTGACGATCTCCTCCATGGAGTAGGGAGAGAGCGAATAGACGCCCGGCAGGTCCGCGACGGTGACCTGCCGGCTGCCGAAGCTGGCCTTGCCCTCCTTCTTTTCCACCGTCACCCCCGGCCAGTTGCCCACATACTGGTTTGCCCCGGTCAGGGCATTGAAGAGGGTGGTCTTGCCGCTGTTGGGATTGCCCACAAGGGCGATGCGCATCTCCCGGCGGTCGTGCTCCGTGCGGTCGTATTTCCCGGCGTGGTAATCCAGCTCGTGGTCATGCGCGTGGCGCATCCGATCCAGTGTGGCCTCATCGAATTGGCGGCGGACATAGCAGGCCTGGCCGCAGCCCGCGCAGTCCGCACAGTTTGGGCGGCGCGGACGGCGCGGAGGTTCGCCGATACGGATCTGCATGGCGTCCGCTCCGCGGAGGCTGAGGGCGTAGTTCCGGACGCTGACCTCCAGCGGGTCGCCGAAAGGCGCGATTTTCTTGATTGTAACTTTTGTGCCCGGAGTCAGGCCCATGTCAATGAGCCTCCGCCGCACGGCCGGGTCGCGGTTTGAAACCTCCGTGATGAGGCCGCTCTGTCCGGGACGCAGCATGTCGAGGGTGTCCTTGTTCCCGATGGGTATCCCTTCTTTCTCGTTCCGAAAGATAATGTACCACGGTTATGGGGCGGCGTCAATTGGCAAGCAAGCGGAAAACGGTCAAGGGCTTGACAAGGGCATTTGGGTGAACCACCTCGTCAGGGCGAAGACCACGCCCTGTCACTCCTCCTCGGGAGGAGAATTTTTAGAGGTGCGGTGGTGGAATTGGATATGCCGCGTTCTAATCGCTCTTCCCCAGCAACCAATCGACACTGACCCCGAGTATTTCAGACAGCGCATTTAGTTCAAAATCGGAAACCGGCCTTTTCTGCCCTTCCAGAAGTGAGAGTGCAGGTGCACTGATGTCTATTCCTTTTACTTGCAATCTCGCCAATAAATCTTTTTGCAGCAATCCAATTTTTAATCTGGCCTCTGTTACACGATATCCAACCATATTTTGTGTTCCCAAAGACAATTTCCTCTTATTCATTTCAGAACCCCCTTAATTTAATATTACCAAATTTAGCATTGACAATTTTGGTAATACCAAATATAATTAGAATATTTTAAGGGGGCGAAGACGTTGAAGAAAAACATAGAAGACGATGAAGAAATCAAGACCATGCGTAAGAATTTCAAATCATTGCGCCGGGCACATGGGTGGACGATAGAGGATTTGGCGAAAATATCAGGAATCAGGGTAAAAGTCCTGGCTGACATTGAAGAGGGCAGAGATTTTGATGTTGCCTACTTGATCCGGCTGTGTAAGATCTACCAAATAAGGCCGGCTAAAATATTTACTAAATTTGAGACTGGTTGATTTTTTGCAGGAATTGATGTAAAATACATTTGTAAAGGTGATGGTGGTATGAAGCTCTATCTTGAGACGACGATGTTCAATTATTTTTTCGACGCCGAGCGCGACGGCCATGATGACACAGTCAGGCTGTTTGAAAAGATTCGCGCAGGGGAACATGAGGCGTATACGTCCGGTTATACTGTAGGCGAATTATTAAATGCTCCGGAACCAAAGTAATCTAAAATGCTGGCACTGATTGATGCATATAGCATTATTACGCTACCCATCACAGATGCGGCAAACCAGCTGGCCAATCTTTATGTTTCGGGAAATATTATTCCCGTACGTTTTCGACTTGACGGAGCGCATATTGCCGTAGCTTCTATAAATGGTCTTGATTGTGTGCTTTCCTATAATTTTAAGCATATTAACCGTGTAAAAACAAAATTGCTGACTGAACATATCAACCACGAAAAAGGGTACAGAGGCATTGTAATTTGCACCGCAAAGGAGGTTTTGGAAGAAGATGAATCATACAGCAAAGAGTAATCCAGTTGAGGATGAGTTAGATGCCATTCGCAGTAAATTGTATGAACAGACAAAGGATATGACGTCACAAGAGCAGGTCGCGTTTTTCAACAATTTGGCCAGAGAAGGCATGGCGAGACACGGTATCAAAGCCCAATACGGAGAGCTCCCGCCCGCGCGGCGGCAGGCTTAATCACAAATCAAAAGAGGCTCCGGTGAAAATCTGCTTCACCGGAGCTCTTTTTGTTTGTATCGCTCTTACGCCGTCTTCTCCACTTCAGCCTCGGACGCCGGCTCCACAGCTACGGCTTCCGCCTTGCTGTGCCCCAAAAACTTTGGCAGTTCCATGCCGGCCATGTTGAACATCTCGTTCATGGGCGGGATGGACTTGAGCATGCCGGCCAAAAAGTTCGCCGTAGCGGGGGTACCGTCCTTGCCGCCCATACTGTCCCAGACCGTGACCTTGTCAATTTTGAGGTTCTGAATGGCCTCCACCTGGGTCTTGACGAGGTTCTCCAGCTTGTCGGCCACCATGAGCTTCACGGCGGCGTCGGCGTCCCCGCCGGCGGCCTCCACGATCTTTTTGAAGCCCTCGGCCTGCTTGGTCAGAACTTCCTGGATGCCGCGGGCCTGGGCGTCCATCTTGGCAAAGATGGCGTCCGCCTCGCCCTTGGCCAGGCGGCGGGTCTGCTCGGCCTGGGCCTCTGCGTTTAATTCGACCTGGCGCTTGCTGATCTCGGTCTTGACGATGACGTCCGCCTCCAGGGTGGAGCGCTCGCGGGCGGAACGGGCCGCCTCCGCCAGCTGCTCGGCCGCGTAAGCCTCCTCGAGGGCCTTGGCCGCCTGCGTCTTCTCGGCGACAGTGGCGCGGCGCTGGGCCTCGGCCTGCTTCTCTTTGAGTTCGGCGTTGGAGTTGGCCACGCTGGCGGCCGCGTTATTCTCGCCCTGGATGGCCTCGGAGTCCGCCAGAGAGACGTTGATGCGCTTCTCGCGCTCGGCGTTCGCCTGGCCGATGTCGCCGGAGCGGTTGGCCTCTGCCACGCTGATCTTCGCGTCGTTGATGGCCTTGGCCGCCGCCTCGCGGCCCAGGGCGACGATATAGCCGGACTCGTCGCTGATGTCCGTGATGTTCACGTTGATGAGCCGGAGTCCGATCTTCTTGAGTTCGCTCTCCACGTTGTTGGAAACCGCCGTGAGGAACTTGTCGCGGTCGGCGTTGATCTCCTCAATGTCCATCGTGGCGATGACCAGGCGCAGCTGCCCCAGTATGATGTCCTTGGCCAGGCCCTGAACCTCCGGGAGTTTCAGGCCAAGCAGCCGCTCCGCCGCGTTTTGCATGACCCCGTTCTCCACGGAGATGCCGACGGTGAAGCTGGAGGGCACGTCGATGCGGATGTTCTGCCGGGACAGGGCGTTTTTCAAATCCACGGCGATGGAGATGGGCGTCAGATCCAGGTACTGATAGGACTGCACGATCGGGACGATGAAGGATGCGCCGCCGTGGAGACATTTTGCGCTGCGGTTCGTGCCGTCACTGTTCTTGCCGATCTTGCCGTAGACCACCAGGATCTTGTCGGAGGGGCACTTCCGATATCGGGAAAAGACATAGAGCATCAGGGAAAAGAGAAGCAGTACGATCACGCAGAGTAAGACAACTAATCCTGTTGTACCCATTTTGAGATTCCTCCCTCATTTTTTTGCGTTGTCTGAACCGCAGTATTGTCCGCCAGCCACCGTCTGGGAGTCCAAGGCGGAGAATATGGTCCCGTGTCCGCCTTCACAGCCACTGTCTGTTCATCGAGGACGGCGACAACATTGATCACCGCACCCGTGGGCAGTTCGGTATCCCCTTCGTTCACCGCCTCCAGTTCCACCAGCCGATCCTGAACGAGCACGTTGATTTTGCCCCGGCCCTGCCCCTTGGGCGGGACGGGGATGTACACGCTGCCTGTCTTGCCGACGGCGTTTTCGATCTCCAGGTTGCCGCTGTCCCGGAGCTTTGTGGCTCCGTAGAGGATGAGCGCGACACCCAGGAGGGCGATAAATCCCGCCGCCAGCGCCAGGAGCAGCGCCCAAAAGAGGGTCAGCCCCGCGCTGATACAGACGACGCCGAGCCAGCCGCCAACGGCGAAGAAGGCCACGATCCCGCGCACGGTGATGAGGGAGAAGTCGCTGTGCCCTGCCCCGTCGTGGTGTGCGCCGCCCATATGCCCGCTGTCTCCGTGGCCGGTCTCGAGATGGCCGCCGATGTCCCCGTGGCCGCCGCTAATGTCCATATGACCGCCGCCAATGTCCATATGGCCGCCGCCGATGTCTCCGTCCCCGTGACCGCCGAGGCCAAAGAACAGCAATATCGTCTGTATGATCATAATCAGTGTGGCGGGGATGGCCACCGCGGCAAAGATCTGCCCCAGCACGGGCAGACTGTTCCACCAAGCTATCATTTCTCCTTCGCTCCTCCCTTATTCGTTTTTCCGCTCTCCCCGGCCGCCGTGAGACCCAGGGCGTCGGCGGTCTGATCCGCCCGCTGTTTCATGAGGGCCGCCGCGTAATAGGTCAGGACGAGCTTGATCGTATTGCGCAGCTTCTCCCCGCCGCCGGGGACGGGCTCCTTGTAGGCGTGGATCTCCTCATCCACCAACCTGGTCATGGCGCGGGGGTCGAGGATGTCGTCAAAGCCGATCTTGTCCAAAATGTCGCAGATGTAGATGTACAGCTGGCTCTCGCTGACGAGGTCGTCCGCCCCGGTCTTGATGTCTCCGTTTATGTAGGTGAGGATGTTGCCGATGGTCTCCAGCCGGGTCACGCTCTTGAGCATATTGATGAGCATGACCGAGGCCAGCTGATCCGCGCCGTAGCGTTTCTCCACCGGCGGCTGCACCCAGCCGCGCACAACCCAGTTCTGGATGGTGTTGCTGTCCAGCCCCGTGAGCTCGGACATCTGGAAAAGCATGATCCCTTTTGTGGCGAAGAAAACAACATCGAAAAAGTCCGCCGCACGCTTGCCCGCGCGGGGGACAACTGTGCCAGGAAATGTCGTGGCGATCGGAACGCACCTCCCCTCATATGACTGTGGAGAAGTATATCACATCTTCGTATGAATGTCAAGCATGTTCTAAAGAAATGTTATTGGTTCGCAAGAAATGGAAAGGATTTATGGGATACTTCGTGATTTTTCCCCTAATCCTTGCGTTTGCGTGGGTGATACATACAAAAGCGGAAGAGGATTAAGTTCACCCCTCCGCCACCGCGAAGGTCTGCGGGCCCAGCACAACTTCTCCTTCCGTCCGCGCAAACCGCCCTATTTCATACACCACATCCCCCAGCGCCTGCGCCCCTACATTGTCCCAGTCCAGGCGCACTTCCCACGCCGCCGGGTTCACAAATATCAAAAACTTTCCCCGCCGGTAGACGAAGGGGAATTTTTCTTTTTCGGCGTAGACGACCTCAAAGTCCCCGTCCGCGCCCACACCCGCGCCCAGATCGGAAAAACGCCGGCGCAGGGCGATGAGGGATTTTACCGTGTTTAACAAACTATTCGGGTCGTCCGTCTGCGCCTCGACCGTGGGCGCGTCCGGCGCGCTGTCCACGGGCAGGTAGAGTTTTTCGGCGGGGGCGGCGGAGAAGCCGAGATTTTCGCCGGAATCCCACTGCATGGGCGTGCGCGCGCCGGTGCGGTTATACCCGCCCTCCACGCTCGGCAGGCCCTCTATAAAGCGCATTCCGATCTCGTCGCCGTAGTAGAGGAAGGGCACGCCCGGCAGGGTAAAAATCATCGCGTAGGCCAGTTTGATCTCGCTGACGTCTAAAAAGCGCGTCAGCCGGGGCGTGTCGTGGTTGCAGGTGAGGAAACTGATATAGCCGTTCTCGCGGGTGGCCTCATATTGGGGGACATAGTCCTCCGTGAAGTGGGTTATATCCCCGCGGCCCGCCTTGCTGATAAAGCTCAGATCCTCCCCGCCCTCATTTCGGCGGAAAAGACTGTGGTAGCCGTTGTACCGGTGATCCAGATAGAAATCCATGTGGAAGCCCGCCCTGTTAACTGCCCGCTCTGGGTGACTCCACTCGGCCACCAACGCGGCTTCGGGATAGTCTCTGTCCAGCATCGTCCGGACAGAGCGCCAAAGCGCCGCCGTGGCGATTTTCTCCCCGTCGTTTTTCACCAGGGAGTCCGCCATGTCCACGCGGAAGCCGTCCGCGCCCCGATCCAGCCAGAAGCGCATGACGTCTTTGAGCACCTCCAAAGCGGCCTGGCAGTCCGGGTGCTCCGGGGGATTTTGCCAGGCGGGGTATTTGATGTCGTGAAAACCGTAGTTCAGCGCGGGTTGGACGCTGAAAAAGTTCACCAGCGCCGCGCCGTTGCGCTCTGAAACCCCCGTGAGCCAGCGGTATTCGGGCGGGGCGTCCCAGACCTCGGGCGTGAAGACATAGCGGCCCGAGAACTCGTTTTGCTCCGCCCTCTGCGCCGCCTGAAACCAGGGGTGGTCGATGGCCGTGTGCCCCGGCACCAAGTCTAAAAGAATGTGCATCCCTTTTTCGTGCGCCGCCTGAAACAGCTCAATGAGATCCTCATCCGTGCCGTAACGGGGCGCGACTTTTTTATGGTCGCGGACGTCGTAGCCCGCGTCCCAAAAGGGGGAGTCGTACACCGGATTGAGCCAAATGGCGTTTACGCCCAGGGCTTGGATGTAGTCCAGTTTTCGCAAAATACCCGGGAGATCGCCGATCCCGTCGCCGTTGGAGTCGTAAAAACTCTGGGGATAGATTTCATAGAACACCGCGTCTTTTAACCAGGAGGGCATAGTTCCACCATCTTTTCAATCCGACTTTACCTGATATCCGCATATTACCAGAGATCGGGGCACAATGCAAGCCCTCTTTCCCAATAAAATATACAAAATTTGTAAATATTTTTCTGTGAAACAATTTTCTATTTAATCTTTTAGAAACAAGATACCGTTGTTTTATTCACATCTTTCCTGTAAACTGAAAAATGACAAGAGGCGGCTGAGTTTTATCTTTTTCATTTTCCTCTTCCTCTCCCACAGAGAACACAGCGGAACGCGTGGTCAAACGCTCCGCTGTGTTCTTTGATTTTTTATGGTTTTTGCGGGATTGCACCCTGCCTCTGCAGGGGGGCGGTCGCAATTCTGTGCGCGCGGGCGACCGAGGGCGGTCGCCCCTACACAATCATCCTATCCCCCGCACATACGCCAAAAATTCCGCGGGGCTGCAGGCGGCCTTGTAGATGTACATATCGTCAGGGCTGTCACAATAGAGGGCGCCTTCGGATACCCAAAAATTCCGCTGTGCCAGGCTCCCGTCTGGCCGCTTGACCTCCAGGACATAGGCCGGATCCGGCGGCAGCATCGGAAGATGAACCGCGTCGATTTGTTGGAGGTTTAAATATTCTATCAGCAGCGCCACGCCGGTGTCGTCCAGATTTTTGAGCAGAGGCTCATAGAGTCCGGGGCCCGTGTTCTCATACAGGGCCGTGCCGCCCGCGCCAAAAATGGCGCTCTCAGACGACGCGGGGCTGGGCGCCGGACTCTGCATGGCAACTCCGTCGCTCTCCGTCACCGGAGCGGTCTGGATGTCCGTACCGGTGTGCTGGTCGGCAGCCGGCAACATGGGCGCGCTGGCCGGTTCAATGCCTTGGGCGCCGCCGCCGGAGGCGGACGACGCGGCCGCGGCGGAATTGTCGTAGGGGGCAGACGCGGACGTGCCCGTGCGGAATCCGGAAAACAGACCGTAGCGCAGTCCAAGTCCGGCGGCGACAATCAGGACAAGACAGGCGGCCATGGCGATTCCGCGCCCAATTTGCTGTCTCCGCCTGCGATTTTGCTGAATTTTGTCCATGACGGAGGTCAAGAGCGCCGCGGGAGGCTCCGCCGCGCTGTCGCGAATCTCCCGCGCGATCACGTCAAACGCGTGATCGAGTTCTGACGTCCGCCCTTCTTCATCCCGCACGGCTCACACCTCCCCCTGCATGGAATCCGACGAGTTTTTGGGCAAAAAGTTCCCGTCTTTTGATAAAATCGCGCAGAGCCGTTTTCTGGCCCGGAAGAGCCGGGATTTCACCGTACCCGTCTCCAGGGAGAGGGTCTCGGCGAGCTCCTCGTAGGAGAGGCCGCCGAGCTCCCGGAGCACGAGAATTTGCCGGTATTCCGCGGGGAGCTCGTTCAAACCGCTTGACACGCGGGCCCGGAGCTCCCGGCGCTCCAGTTCAGTCTCGGGGCTGAAGCGCTCGTCCGGGATCTCCAGCTCCTCCGTCTCCTCCTGCTCGTTTAAAAAGCTGAGGCTGACGATGTTTTCCCGCCGGCGCTTGCGGAGGAAGTCGATGCTGAGATTGGAGGTCAGGCGGTAGAGCCAGACGGAGAATTTGCTGTCCCCCCGAAAACGGTGCAGGGCGCTGTAAGCGCGCAGAAAGGCCTCCTGGGCCACGTCAAAGGCGTCGTCCTCGTTTTTGACCATGCGCAGGGCGAGGTTATACACCTGCTTCTGGTGGGCGAGCACCAAAAGCTCAAAGGCGGAGCCGTCGCCGCGTTTGGCGCGCTCCACGATGGCGCGTTCCTCGTCTCTGGTCAAAAATTTTCACCTCCGGGAGAGGGCGGATATGGCCGCAGGGAACGGATTGATCCGTTCCGTAGCCTGTCAATAAACCCAAGAATGCGGGCCGCCGAGGGCGGCGGCCCCTACAAGGGGATGGCCAATATCAAGGGTTGTAGGGGACGCCCCCTTGAGCGTCCCGCCAGTGGAAACCCTTTTTTGACGGTCTGGGGAACGGATTGATCCGTTCCGATATCCCGCGTGGTGGAACTATCCCACACGGTGGAACGGATCAATCCGTTCCCTACCTCAAATCCCGCTGTATCCCCTCAATAATCCGCTGCCCCTGCTCCAGCGTGCCGAGTTCCGCGATCTGCTTCTTATAATACCCCGCGTAGGGCACGCCCTTCAAATACCAGGCCAGATGCCTTCTCGCCTCCAGGCAGGCGATCTTCTCGCCTTTGGTCTCCGCCGCCAGCTCCAATTGCCTGCGCGCCACGTCCATGCGCGCGCGCAGCGGCGGCAGGGGCGGGATCGGCTGTCCGGCAATCGCGGCGTTGCCCCGGGTGAAGAGCCAGGGATTTCCAAAAGCGCCACGGCCCACCATGGCGCAGTCCGCGCCGGTATAGTTGAGAATCCTCACCGCGTCCTCCGGCTCAAAGACGTCGCCGTTGGCGAAGACGGGGATTTTGAGCGCCGCCTTCACGGCGCGGATGATATCCCAGTCCGCCACGCCGGCATAGATCTGCGCCCTTGTGCGCCCGTGGACGGCCACGGCGGAGGCCCCCGCCGCCTCGCAGAGCCGCGCGATCTCTACGGCGTTGACGCTGCCGCTGTCCCAGCCCTTGCGCATCTTCACCGTCACGGGGACGGGGACGCTTTTCACAACGGCCTCCACGATCCGCGCCGCCAAGTCCGGGTCGCGCATCAAAGCGGAGCCGTCTCCGTTGCCCGCGATCTTGCCCACGGGGCAGCCCATGTTGATGTCGATGAAGTCCGCGCCGGAGAGTTCCAGCGCCAACCCAGCCGCCTCGCCCATGACCGCCGGCTCGCTGCCGAAAATCTGCGCGCCCACGGGGTGCTCGTCCGCAGAGACGCGCAGCAGCGCCCGGGTCTTGGCGTCCTTATAGACCAGCGCCTTGGCGCTGACCATCTCGGTGCAGCACAGGGCCGCGCCCGCCGCCATACAGACGCTGCGGAAGGCCAGATCCGTGACCCCCGCCATGGGCGCGAGGCTGAGGCGGCCTTTCAGTTCCATATTGCCGATGCGCATTGGGATTCCTTTCGTAGGGCGCGACGCCTCGGCGCGCCGGGGGCGTCGCGCCCTACAGGTCTATGTCCAGCCCCACGGGGCAGTGGTCGCTGAGTTCGATCTCGGGGCAGATAAAGGCTTTTTTTATCCTGTCTCTGAGCCTGTCGCTCACCAAAAAATAGTCGATCCGCCAGCCCACGTTGTTTGCCCTGGCGTTGGCGCGGAAACTCCACCAGGCGTAGGCCCCCCGCGTGTCCGGATACAGATAGCGGAAGCTATCCGTGAATCCGGCGGCCAGGAGTTCGGTCATCTTGCCGCGCTCCTCGTCGGTGAAGCCCGCGTTCATCCGGTTATTCTGCGGGCGGGCGATGTCGATCTCCTCGTGGGCCACGTTCAGATCCCCGCAGACGATGACGGGCTTTTTGCGGTCTAACCCGATGAGATAATCCCTAAAATTGTCCTCCCAGGACATGCGGTAGGTCAGCCGCCGCAGGCCGTCCTGTGAATTGGGCGTATAGACGCAGACCAAGTAGAATTCCTCAAACTCCAGGGTTGTGCAGCGTCCCTCCGTATCATGGATGTCCACGCCGATGCCTTTGCGCGCAGAAATCGGCGCGCGCCGGGTAAAGACCGCGGTACCGGCATAGCCCTTCCTCTCGGCGGAGTCCCAGTACTGCGCGTAACCGGGCAGATCCAGCGCAATCTGCCCCTCCTGCATTTTTGTCTCCTGGAGGCAGAACATGTCGGCGTCCAAAGCCCAGAAGGTGTCTTCGAACCCTTTTTTCAGCGTGGCCCGCAGGCCGTTGACGTTCCATGAGATGAGGCGCATGTTGTCATTCTCCTTTGGGGCGGACTGTGTAGGGAACGGATCAATCCGTTCCCTACGGTTTTACGGCAATTGCTTGGCAGATGGGCAGGCCCTGTTCGTGGAATTTTGCCTCGTAGTCGGTCATGATACCTTGGACGCCGCCGGCGTGCAGGTCGTATGTCAGTTCTCTCAGTTCCCAGCCGGTTTTTTTCAGCTGGAGGAGCGACCAGTCGAAGAGCGGGCGGTTGTCCGTCTTGAAGCGCAGCTCCCCGTTTTTGGCCAAAACCGCCGCGTAGAGCTCCAGAAAGCAGGGGGCGGTGAGACGGCGGTTCCTGTCCCGGTTGCGGGGCCAAGGGTCGCAGAAATTGATAAACAGCGTGTCGTCCTCCCCGGGCGCGAACAGCCGGGGCAAGAACTTCGCGTCCCGGCTGAGGAAGCGGACATTTGTGAGCTCCAGCGCGCAGGCGCGCTCCATCGCCACCACCAGGGCGTCCGGCACGCGCTCCATCGCCACCATTAGCGTCTCCGGGCGCCGGGCGGCAAACTCCGCCGTAAAACGCCCCTTGCCGCAGCCGAGTTCCAGCGCGAGGCCGCGAAAATCGGGGAACGCCTCCCGCCAGCGGCCGCACAGGGCCTCCGGCTCCGCCAGCAGCACACTGGCGCAGCGCTCCATGCGAGGGAGCAGATTTGGTTTTTTTCGCATGCGCAAGGAGAATCACCTCCCGGTATCGTCCCTCCCTTTGTAGGGGCCGCCGCCCTCGGCGGCCCGCCTTGCGAATCCGGCCATGGGAAGCGGGACGCCCAAGGGGGCGTCCCCTACTATACCATACCTTGCCAAAAACATCAACGGGTAACACAAAGCCGCCGGGACTTTCATCGTCGCCGGCGGCTCTGCTTTTGCTCTTATTTACTGGTTCTGGCGCTGTTGCGCGATTCGCTGTTCTCGTTTCGCACATTGTTCTCATTTCGCACGTTGTTTTCGGAATTGTTCTGCTGCTTCCTGTTGTCGGCGCCGTTCTGAGACTTCTGTTCCGTGCGCCTGTTGTTGCTGTTGTTCTCCTTAGCCACAATTTCACCTCCCGGCCGGCAGAATCAATGTTATTATTCGCCGCCGGGGGGAAAATTATACAGGGTGGTATTTTGTTTGTCCTGATATGGGTCAGTTATCGCCGTAGTGGCTGCGGCACTGCGCAATCTCTATTGCGTATCAGTAACACGGTACAGAACCCGGTTTGCATCGTCTATTCGCCGACTCCACAGTCCAGACTTGTCGCCCTTTAGCGGTTCCGGCTTGCCCATTCCCTTGAAATTGTCGCGTTGAATATCCTGCAACAGCTGGTTCACCCGCTTCAAGGTCTTTTTGTCTTGTGTTTGCCAATACAGATAATCTTCCCATGCTTCCGGCATGAACGCAAACCGTTTACTCATTGGCCATAGCCTCAAGTTCGTCCATAGTCTTGTAAATCAGCTTATTGAGATCGTAGTTTTTCATCGTCTCCCTGATTCGCGTTTGATTCGCCTCGCTCCAAAACGGGTCGGCCGCCACTTCAAACGGGATTTTGCCTTGCCGCACAGCCGCCTTTGCGAATATGGTGATTGCCGTGGTCATGTTTAACCCCATTTGATCAAAGAGAGATTCGGCTTGTCTCTTCAAATTTTCATCCATGCGGATGGTCACACTTGTGCTTGCCATAGGGTCATCCTCCTTTATGTACATCTATTATAATCGAATTCACTTATAATGTCAATACAAAATGGAACGTAGCTTTGACTAGAAGAACCGCATCATGCTCTCATTTCATAATAGGATAGGGCTCTTTTTGATTTGTGCGGCCCAGGATATAGTCAACGCTGGTGTGATGAAAGTCCGCTAGTTTTATCAAAATGCCCGTCGGGACATCGTTTTCCCCGGTTTCATACTTTGAGTAGCCGGTTTGTGACATCCCCAGGATCTTGCCCATCTCTTTCTGAGACATGTCCTTATCTTCGCGCAGATCCCTGATTCTCTGATACATCAATCATCACCTGATGATTATTATGCATCAACCTGTTTCAGGGTATTGCATATCAACCTGAAACAGGTTATAATATTGTCAACCGCTGCTCCCAAACAATTCGTGAAAGGTGTCACCCATATGAACCGAAAAATCTACAGAGCGCTCGCGAAAAAGCACGGTGTGTCCGCGAAAGAGGTAAAACGCGATCTGCAGGAGGCTGTTAATGAGACTTATAGAAATCCGACCTTTTTTGCGCGCTGTGTTGAGCGCAGAGGCGAGAGGCCAGCGATCGACGAGTTCATCGACCATCTTGCGCGCCGGGTGAAAGAGGAATATGACAGGCAAGCCCGCACAGGTGACTAGCTCCTATGCGGGCTTTTTCAATGCGCGACTCAGTTCAATCCGGTGTGCACAGCGCCCTAAGCCCCCAGCGCCGCTGCCGGAATCTCCAGCTTGCCGATCCCGTTGAAGTTGCTCATCACCACACCGACCAGTACACGGTCAACGGAGACCGACACCGCACCGTTGCTCGTCGATGAATCCAAGAGTTTATTCATCAGCGCGCTCATCATCGCGGTCATGTCCATCTCGTATTTGACGGGGTAGCCGCTTTGCTGATCCACCCAGATGGAGACGGGCAGATCCCCCACGCCGGAAAACGGATCGCTGCCGAGGTCGCCGAGGCCCAGTTTGCTAAAGGCCTGGCCCACGCCGCTGGCGGTTAAAACCTGGTTCAGCGCCTTTTCGGGAATTGCGCCGTCAAAGCGCAGGGCGCTGCTGCCGCTGACCTGTTCCATACCGACTTCGGTAAAGGTCTTTGCGGCGGCGACGTAGAGACCCAGGTTGGCAACCACGTCGTACTGCTGAACCTTGCTGTTGTCCGAAGTCGTAGAAGTCCAGGTCGCGCCGTTGTCCGTGGAAGTGTAAACCGTGTATGTGGTTCTGTCGCCCTGAATGTACATCTGCATATCCTGTTTGCCAAGGGCGCCCATGTCGATGGACATCTGCATCCGGATCAGCATCGGGTCTTTCACATAGTCCGCGCGAACCGTGGAGTCAATGTTGAAGGACTGCCCAGCGGCGGACATGGCGATCTGCATGTCCATGTCGTAACTCGAGCTCTTAACAGCGGCGAGTTTTACCTCCGCCGCGGTGATGGAGATCACCGGAGGCTCTTTGCAGGCGCAGAGGGTCAGAAGCATCAGGGCCGCGAGCAGGATCGCGAAAGTGCGGGATAAGCGTTTCATGGGGGTCATCTCCTTTTTGGGGGTGTTTTGATAAATTGTAGGGAACGGATTTATCCGTTCCACCATGCGGAATACCGGAACGGATAAATCCGTTCCCTACAGCGCCTGTTCCATCGCGTACAGCATGCAGCCGTTAAACCGCCGCTCACGCTCCAGCGTGCTGCTATCCATGTGGCCGGGGTAGACCTCATAGTCGCCGGGGAGATTGTAGAGCCTGCGCAGGGAGGCCTTCAAGATATTTTCATTCCCGCCGGGGAGGTCTGTGCGGCCGCAGTCGCCCCGGAAGAGGGTGTCCCCGGTGAAGAGGGCGTCCTCGCAGAGGAGCGTGACCCCGCCGGGGCTGTGGCCTGGGGTCTCCAATACGCGGAAGGTCAGACCACCCACCACAATCTCATCCCCTTCGGCGTAAAAGCGCGCGTCCTCGGGTGATGTGATGAAGCAAAACGGGTGAATACTCGAATCCTGCGGCAGGGGGAGCGGGGGCATATCTTCGGTGAGCGCAAGCCGGAACGGGGCGTCGCCGGCGCTGGCGGCCGTATCCAGACGGTGGATGCGGATTTGCGCCCCCGTCTCCTCCGCGACGGCGCGCGCGGCCATGGTGTGGTCATAGTGTCCGTGGGTGATGAAAACGGCGCGGCAGCTAAGGCCGTTCCTCTCGATGTAGTCCAAGATGGTGTTGGACTCGGCGCCGGGGTCGATGACCGCGCAGGCGAGGGTGTTCTCGTCCGTGACCACGTAGCAGTTGGTCTCGATTTGGCCCACGGGAATGGTTTTGATTAACATGATGGGACCTCCGAATCCAACAGAATCGTCACCGGGCCGTCGTTGACGGACATTACCTGCATGTCCGCGCCGAATTCCCCGGTTTCCACGTGAAAGCCGCGCGCGCGGCAGCCGTTGACGACCGCCTCGTAGAGGGGAATCGCCGTCCCGGGGCGGGCGGCGGCCGTGAACCCCGGACGGCGGGAGCGCGTGTCCGCGTAGAGGGTGAATTGGGAGACGATGAGCAGCTCCGCTCCGGCATCCAAAGGGTTTACGTTCATCTTCCCGGCTCCGTCCTCAAAGACCCGCAGCCCGCAGATTTTGTCGGAGATCCAGAGAGCCTCCCTTTCGGTGTCAACTGCGCCGACGCCCAATAAAACGAGAAACCCTTTTTGAATCTCCGCTGTTTTTGCGCCGTCAATCGCCACGGACGCGGACGTGACGCGGGTGACGACCGCCCTCATAACGCCTTCGCCTCACAGTAAGCCTGAAATTTTTCATAAATCACGCTTGCCACTTCCCCAGGCGTCATATAAGTTGAATCGATCACGAGATCGTAATTTAAGGGGTCGAGGTTATCCACGCCGTAAATCTCCTGAAAGCGCTCGTTTTCCAGCTGACCGCGCTCGATAAGCCTGCGCTCCGCCTCTTCCAGATCGGTATAGTTCTCCTCTTCGCCCCGTGGTTCGCCCATAACTCTTTCGGCGGCGACGAAGGGATCGACAGCGACATAGACTTTAAAGGAATTTTTCGCGAACTTCCAGGCCATGCGGGAATCAAAAATGACCGTCTCATTCTGCCGCTCAACGGAAATCTCGGAGACTTTGCTGTCAATCATATGATCAAAAGACAAGTCCCGCGCCATGATTTGGTTCATTTCCAGGGTGCTGACCCCATGCTCCAGCGCGATCTCCCTCTGTATCGCGCCGGTGCTGTAGATTGGAAAACCATATTTGGCGTTCAGAATGGCGCAAACGGTCGATTTTCCGCTCCCCGGACTGCCCGCAATCGAGATGTGCAATTTGCTTTCCTCCGTTCCCTACTGTCCCATGATCGTCGGTTTAAGGGCGACTACCCCGGCCTACTGTCCTCTCACAACTTCGCTCACATCCGCGATTTTACCTAGGCGGGCGGTGATCGCATTGAGCTCGTTTAGGTCTTTGACCTCCACCGTCAGCGTGACGGTGGCAAGGCCGCGGCTGCCGCTCCGGGCGGAAAGGCCGCGCACTTTGGCGGACATGGCGGAGAGAGCGGTGGCGATGTCCACGACCAGGTTGTTCCTGTCCTTCGCCGCGAGCTTAAGGGTCGTCAAGTGGCCCTCGTCCCGCGCCGGGGCCCAGCTCACTTCCACCCAGCGGCCCTGCTCCTCCGGATCGCTGAGGCTGCCCAAATAGTTTGGGCAGTCCTTCCGGTGCACGGAGACGCCCGCGCCGCGGGTGACATAGCCCACGATGTCGTCTCCCGGTACCGGGGTGCAGCAGCGGGCAAATTTCACCAAAAAACTGTCCAGGCCCTCCACCATGACGCCGGAGCCGGTCTTTGCGGCGCGCTGTTTTTTCTTCTGGAGCTTTTCGTTGCGCTCCGCCAGCTCCTGATAGACCTGGAGGGGATCCTTCGGCGCACTCTGACGCAGGCGCAGGATCTCGTCCCGGACGCGGTTTACGGCGCGGAGGGCGGTCATGCCGCCGTAGCCGATGGAGGCGAACATGTCGTCCAGAGAGCCCACGGCGATACGTTTCAAGAGGATCGGCAGCGTCTCCGCGTCCGTCACGTCCGCCATCGTGAGGCCGGCGCGCTTTAGCTCTCCCTCGAACATCACCCGGCCCTCCGCGATATTCTCTTCGCGCTTCTCCTTCTTGAACCACTGCTTGATCTTGGAGCGGGCCTCCCCGCTCTTGGCCAGCTTGAGCCAGTCCCGGCTGGGGCCGGAGGCGTTCTTCTGTGTCAGCACCTCGACGATGTCCCCGTTGCGCAGCGCGGCGCTCAGGGGCACGATGCGGCCGTTGACCTTGGCCCCCGTCATGCGGTTGCCCACGGCGGAGTGAATGGCGTAGGCAAAGTCGATGGGCGTGGCCCCGGCGGGCAGGTTGATCACATCCCCCTTGGGGGTGAAGACAAAGACCTCGTCCGCGAACATCTCGACTTTCAGGTCATGGACAAAGTCCTGGGCGTCGGAGTCCTGCTGCGTCTCCAGGAGCCGGCGCACCCAGGCGAATTTTTCCTCATCCCCGGAGCGCACGCCGCTCTCCCCGCTCTTATACTTCCAGTGGGCGGCGATGCCGTACTCGGCGACCTGGTGCATCTCCCAGGTGCGTATTTGAACCTCGAAGGGGATGCCCTCCGTGCCGATGACGGTGGTGTGCAGGCTCTGGTAGAGGTTGGGTTTCGGCATACTGATGTAGTCCTTGAAACGGCCCGGTATCAGGCGGAACATGTCGTGGATATGGCCCAAAACATTATAGCAGTCGGGGATGCTGTCCACGATGATCCGCAGGGCACAGAGATCAAAGATTTCGGACAGATCTTTTTTTTGGGCGTACATCTTTCGGTAGATGCTGTAAATATGTTTCATGCGGCCGGTGATGGCGGCGTTGATGCCCCACTCCGAGAGCCTTTGGCCGATGCGCTCCTCCGCGCTCTGCATGAAGCGCTCCAACTGGATGTGGCGTTTTTCGAGGGCCTCCGTAATCTCCCGGTAGCCCACCGGGTCGAGATAGAGCAGGGATAAATCCTCCAGCTCCCATTTGATCTTCTGCATCCCCAGGCGATGGGCGATGGGGGCGTAGATCTCCATGGTCTCCAGGGACTTGGCCCGCTGTTTCTCCGGACTCTGATAGGCCATGGTGCGCATGTTGTGGAGCCGGTCGGCGATTTTGATCAGGATGACGCGGATGTCCTTGGCCATGGCCATGAGCATCTTGCGCAGATTCTCCATCTGCTCGTCTTCCTTGCTGGTATACTGCACCCGGGTGAGCTTTGTGACCCCTTCGACAATGTCGGCCACAGAAACGCCAAAGCGTTTCGCGATGTCGTCGTACGTCAGGCTGGTGTCCTCCAGCGTGTCGTGCAGGAGGGCGGCGATGATGCTGTCCTCATCGAGGCCCATCTCGGCGGCGATCTCCGCGGCGGCAACGGTATGGGTCGCATAGGGCGTGCCGTCCCGCCGGCGCTGGCCCTTGTGGGCTGAAAGGGCAAGCTCATAGGCCGCGCGGATCCGACTAAAATCCGCATTGGGATTGAACTGGCGCACTCTGTCGGTCAGCTCGGCGTAGAGCTGCTCCAGCAGCGCGCCGCCGCCCTCATCGCAGTCGCCCTGGGCGTCGCAGGAAATATTCTCATCGTTCACGGAAATCACCTCCTTGTAAGGGCAGTTAACAAGGAACAATGCGAATCACGAGTAGAAAAAAGAGAGCATGGCAAGCCTTGCGAAGATAAAAGCAACAAGGCCGAGAGCCGAACGGATCTTAGAGGCGTGCTGAATAT
>JGI20166J26741_11512252_pt1 | contig 25087 bp, 18 predicted proteins | sample TergutCu122P5_FD_26741 | JGI IMG/M metagenome (IMG submission 26741)
TGAAGAGAAAAAACGGAGATTATGCAGCATGTTTAAAATATTCAGTATGTATATTTGTTGAATAAATATTTAAAATGTAGTGTCTGGAGGTTAGCGCTGCAGTTCGACATATATATATGTCGTTAGGCTTTAAAAGGTTAACAGCCATAGTGGTCATTGTTATGATGAATGGGTGGTGCACATTTCATTTGCATGAAATGTGGCTTGTGCAGATTAGAAGGTGCAGACCATTCCACATTGAAGAGTGGTCAGCTGCTTGATATTGACACTTTAACACCTGAGAAATAGCCTTCCAGTACCCATTGAATAGGATGCTGGTTGGGTTTGAGGCCCAGGCTGGATACTTGGGAAAAGAGGAAAGCATCTTGCTCCTCTGAGAATTGAATCCCAAATACAGATCAAACTCATATTGATTCATGGTACTTGTGTAATGAGGAACACATTACTTACACTGTACTTCTGTTGGCATTCTTCACTTACATGCTTATGAAAATGGTAATGATGGTGAACCAGGTGTCTGGAGCATAAGTGTGTGTGTGTGTGTGTGTGTGTGTGGAAACTTGTCTGACACCATTCTGTGATTGAGAGACTGTAGTATCTCTACAACATAAATATTTTCAGAGTTTCTGACCACATTAGCCCAGTGGAGGTGCAAAATTTCTGGCTTCCAAATTTTTGGCCTGGCTCTTGTTCAGAAGAGAAGTTTTTTGTGCTCTGGCATACATGAGGTATTTTTAAAAATGTATGCATGAACTGAATATTCATCATATCATAAATCAATGATCATAGGAGAATAATTTTTTTATTGTGTACAGGTAGTCCAGTCTTATGCAATGAAGTCCTGTGTACAGCATCCGAGGTGGTACGGAACCTACCACCATTGTCCCTGGCTAACGATAGCCAAATCACAGCTCTAGGAGCACAAAGCCTGCAGGAGGTTAGTCAGTTTTTGAGGCATGCAGCACTGCCTACTTCTGGAGCTGATTGTGTGGGTATGTTTAGCATTTAAAGTATATAGCACCAGTGTATAACATATGTAAAATTGTACGTATAGGTTATGTGGTAGCTATTAAAACTTCTTGCCATACCACCTCTGTAAAGTCACTTTGTTTTGTTTCTGCTTTCTCATGTTGGGCTATAATGTTGTGTTTACTCCATAAGATGGTGTTAGAAGTAAGTGTGTTGGGACAAGTTTTATCTCATGCTGTAATAGTAATGTATTTTGTATTTAAGGTTATTGCCATTCTTACTTGGCAAAATAGGCCCTCTTTGTTGCTCAGTTTTTTTCACTTAATTAGTCTCATATGTTTCAGAATAATGCATCTTTTAATTGTAGTGGTAAGATGTACGTATTCGAGTAAATGGCTAATATTATTGTGGACAAGTGCTTAAGAGGCAAGGAACAATGCATTTTTCCAGATACATGTGACTAATAATGAAAGGCCTCAGAAAAATCTGAGTTGGACTGTGAATCATTCTGTTCAAACTGCAGCAAGTTTAAGCGTTTCATTTTGGTTGTGCCTGAAGAAAATTTTGCACATCAGTTATCTGCTGTATTTAATTTCTTCAGATAAGAGCTTATTTACCACCTCAGGGTGAAGTGAGATTTTAGAAGCCTGTTTGAGAATGTATGTCCACATTGGCGCTTTACTTAACTTGAGTCTGTTATGAATCTGGGCACTGTGCAATAACAGCAGAGGTCTTATTGCTGGACAAGTGTAGGACAACTGCTGTGGTTCCTTATTCAGTGAGACTAGTTGGCATTCCATCTTTCAACCAGTGCTATGAGAACACATTCTGTAATCCATCTTGATTCCACAGTTGCTTCTTGCAGAGCAAGAAATTGATCACTCTTATCCTCCAAGTCCCAAGACATGAGAATTAAGAGAGACCTGGCCCCCATGTTACCATTATGGATCCACAGCAGAGTTGGCAGACTATTGGCATTGGCTGAGATTTCAGTTGGCAATTCTCTGTCAGTTATTGTCTTTGTGTACATATGGAGTCACATGATTTTTCAGTACATTAAGCTGTTATTTTTCTATGTAAGTATCATTGTTGGTGTTTTCACCCTAAATAGTGAAAATTCCCAGAGGAACATAGCTGCAAGACAACACATTTTTATGTTTGTTATTATGAATTATTTTCTACAGAGAAATATATAAAGTCAGATTCAGTATCTATGTTGTTTATGTCTGCCCTGAAAGTAGAATCATATAAGCCAAACGTTAGCAAAGTGTCACAAGATGGGCAGCAGTAAATATGCACCAGGTCTGTACTGAAACATTGAAAATGGCTGTCACCACTTCTTGTTGGTCACTATAAGAATTTGACATTGCTGTTTTATGACAAGTTTAAAGCAGGTATTTTCTAATGAAATTTTAAATAATTTCAGGTCAGCTGTTAGCTTCAGAACTACTACTAGAGCTTGCATTGCAAAGAGGGTCACTCATCTATTTATTGGAGTGGATTGACATGGCTCTGTGTGCATCATGTGGGAAGCAAGATGACAAGAACACAACAGGTGCCAAAATAACAGCTTCTGTTTTCTTGAAGGCTATGTCAAAAATGAGGTCAACTGCCGAAGGTGATGGAATGGATGGGAAGTCATGGTATAACCTAACATCTGATGAATCTGGGAAGGTCTTACTCTATCAAGCTGCCATGTGCCTTATGGAAGAGGTTTGTAAATATGTTACTCAAATAAGTGGAAAAACTGCACTCTGTAGTTGCTATGGGGTTAGTTGTATATGACAATATGCCATATTTATCTGAATGCAAGATGACTCTAACCTAAGATGACACTCCAGTTAAAACACGTCTGTCAAGGGAAAATGTATTTACCTGAACCTAAGATGACCTCCCCCCCCCCCCCCCAAAAAAAAATAAAATAAAGATTTGGTAAGAAAAAATATTTTACTATTAGTTTCATATAGCTAATATACAAAGCATGTCAGATTCTATCTACCAGTACCTGTCTGTGTCACTGTCTCCAGCTTCATGGTACCTTCGTCTTCCTCACAACCCTAACATAGCCATCGTCTTCACTGCCATTCCAAAAATATTATCATCAGTCTCATCCATTGCATTGGATATACAGCATTTCTTAAAATCCTTCACCATCACTTCTGGTGAGATATGCTGCCATGCCATTGTGATCCATATTGACAAAATAATACATTTATATTTCTTGGTGTATAAACTTACTTGAACCCATGAAGATTCACAGTTTTCTCCACAGATGTTGATAGTGGTGTTAAGAATTTTAAATATGCATGTTCTGGGTGTTTGTGTTGTATCTGTGGTTTTATCAGTCTGAGTTCATGTCTCTTCGTATGGTTTTTAATTTGTGGATTGGTACAGGTTTTATTTTTGAGTCATGTAGTTAATATTTAATTTTGCAGTAGCCATTTTCCTGTTACTGCCCTTGGACCAGTTGTGTTCTCAGGTGCATATCCTATCAAGTTTACTCTGTCTATGGTTCCCTATGACTGAGAATAGCTCAGTGTAAGGGGCCTACCAGGTAAGTGGTTTTTTGCCTGAAGACAGAAACAGAACTGGCTTCAGAAAACTCCGTGCATCTGTAAAATTTAGATGATGGACAAAGCCCCCAGAAAAGAAGATTGTGTGAGTTGGCTTCAGTCATGCTCTGTTCTCTTTTTTGTCTACACCTCGCAATGCGGCCCTTGGGTCAGTCTGGTTTGGCGCTTCATATGCAAATTTAAGATCTCACATATTGAAGTGCCAAATTTCAGGAAAAAGCCTCATCTAGCATTCAAGTAAATATGGGTAGTACCAAACCCTTAAAGACTGTAGGACATTCAAATAATTTTCTCTAGGGCATAAAGGACACTGAAGTTGTGGAGATATTATATTTAAATGTTCTATGGCCTTTAAGGATTAGGCACTCTTTCATTATTTCAGTTTTTTTTGGTGCTGATTTTATATTTATATATGTGTGTGTATATATATATATATATGTATAGCAAAATTCCTTTTATATGATGTCTGTTAATATGAATAACCTGGCACTTGAGTTGAGTAGTCCCAAGACCAGAAGTTTTGCTTTTTGCCAGCAAAAAACTTCATCATTGACAGGCAGATCTCAGGGACATGTTTAAAAAGGCCTCCAAGAGTGTACATCAACTGTTTTGGTATCTCCTGACTCCTAGTGTCCTACTCAAGCAATGTCTTCAGCTATGAAACTACGGTGACTCCAAAACACAGAAGAGGGTCCTGATGGCCTTGAACCAACAGGTGAAAGACATATCCAAAAGGATACTCCTGTAATTAGTTGTACAGTCCAAGTATAGGAGCAATATCAAATATTACTTCTCAGAACTTAGGCCAGTATAGGTACTGTCAGATTACTGGGAACATTCGATAATTAGGCCCCTGTCCTGTCCTGTGCAAGTCAGATTAATGGAATTTTGCTGTGTATGTGTATAACATAGTAATAAACATGACATACCATAAGACAAATTAATTGTTAGGTTTTGTGACTGATGTTGCAGTTAGATACCGTGTAGAATTATTAAAAGTTAATGTAGATAAATTAAGCTTTGAAACCTCATTACATGGTTGTAGTTTATGATCATGCACTGAACATGAATTATCTTAATAGGTGACATTGATATGGTAATCCTTACCCAATGCAAGGACCAGAATCATATTTGTAGTGTCAATAAATGTTGTCTTCCCATTTCCCCTGCTCCATAGCACACCTTTGCAGTGTTTCATCTTCTTAGTTGTCTACTGCTGAAACTGATCAACATATCTGTTTGTCTCTTTAACAGTTACTGCAAGAGGTTTGTTCTTAAAAACCTTCAAAATTATCCACAATTCATTAGGCATATGTCACTGTACTGTGGAGACTAGAAGTGCTTGTGGAATTTTTTTCTTTAGCTCGGTAATTTGCATATTTTTCCAAGTGATGTTCTGAAATGATTATTGCTGTCATTATTTGAGGCATCATCGTTAGGAGCACATTTATTAACTGCACTATCTCTGTCACAATCCAGTCAGTGAAATTCTGTTTTCAGAACCACTTGTCACTAATTTCTTCCACTTCCATTTAGAGCAGCTGATCACTTCTTGCTACTTGATGTGATAGCTACCCATACACATTTATACTGTATTTAGGGTGATAGGCTTGTGCATGCACAATTGGGGTTTTTTTTTTCTTTCTTTCTTTTTTGAGCGAGGAGGACAGATATTTCAGGTCACTCTTTCATAATGTTTTGAGGTTATCATCAACTTATGGACAGGGATGTTGAATTTTCTAGTGCTTTTAACTAACTGAAAACAACACATTCAGGACCAAACATATGATATAGTCAACTGATCTCAGAACAGGAGAACTTCTTTGATTGGTGAACCATTTACAGTCAGTCTGTCTTAATACATATTGGTCTGTATTTACTTACTGAGCCAGTCTCCACAGAATTGGGAAGGGTTATAACTGAAAAGTAATTCAACAAACAATGGCCTAGATAACTTCCTTTGAAGATATGTACTTTGAAGTGTGTATTATGTGAGAAGTTGCATGTATGACTATCAACACAGCAATCAAAAGCCTGTAGTTTCATCCTTGAGTTGCTACCAAGAGAAGTACAGTTCCCTACTTCATTGTAGTGTTCCATGTTTTAACTTACAGCTGGTGAACCTGGCATGTGATTATACAAGGTCATGTCTGGGATCTGAACACCGTGAATCTCAGGGTGCATCAACATGCAGCAGTACTGTGGCTGACAAATGTGATGTATATGTATGTGGTAGCAATTCTTCACATCAGGTAAGATTGTAAATTACTGTTTTTAGTAAGGTTGTAGCTTATTTGTTTTCCCTAGTTTGGATTACTGATACCTGTATGACTGAAAATTTCATGGAGGTGTGAAAACTCAAATATTTTTATGAATTGCTGTAGTAGTAATACATTTTGTGAGACTGTTTGCAAGTTGGGACTTCTGTCTCTCTGTCAGCACTTGGTTGGTTACAGAGTGTGATTTTTTTTTAATATGTTTGCTTGGCTTTTTAACTTTGCCTGTTCTGTAGTTTGAAAAATACCAAAAATTAAGCCCAACTTTCAGGAACTCTATCTATTTCTGTCCTCAGGTGTAGTGGTTGGGTGGCACCTTGTCAGCTAGGCCAATTACAAGTTATTCTCAGTCTTTTATGCAGTGTAGGGTGAAAATGTAGATAAATGATGTGATTAAAAATGTAAGGGTGGTGTCATGGAAATGTGGCTGATAGTGTTACACAGAAATGCCGTGCGCATGTTTGTTGTTTCTGTTTATGAAGGAAGAATTGTTGCTTCAGGTTGCAGAGGAGAGTCAAGAGAAGATCTTGGTGCCCCGTCTTGCAAGGGCATTCACCCAGGTGCAGCAGGTGGAGGCTGGCCAGTACTGTTCCTTCATTATCCACACAAATGGAACCCTTAGTGCATGCGGTAAAGGAAGCTATGGGCGTCTTGGTTTGGGAGACTCCAACAACCAGCCACAGCCTAAGCGCGTGGTCATTGATGGCACTGTTAAGAAGGTGTCTTCATCTAAAGGCAGTGATGGTCATACGCTGGCACTTTCAGATGACGGCAAGGTTTACAGCTGGGGAGATGGTAATTATAATGCATTTATGAATTATATGTGATGAAATAGATAACTTTTCTGGATGTGGTTTGAATATCAGTATTTGGGTTCGAATTCTTAATTTCATGATTTTATTTCAGTTTTCATATCTCCTTCTGTAAGATATTTTTTAACTGATAAAAGACATGCCACAAACTCTTATAAATAGATTATGTTGTAGTGAATCTTCAACAGTACATTAGCAACATTTTTGGCTAATAGCATTTACAAGGTTATATACATTTATAGGTGCAGAAGTAGTTACAGATTTATTTGTACAGCCAACTTTGATTAAGTGTTTTGTTTCCTTATTTTCACATCTGTGAAGTTACGTTTCATTTTCTGTGCATATATAAGTTGTAAATATTCCCAGACTATTTACCAGCACAGAAGAAATTTGCGATTCTTATGCTTGGAAGAAGGTGTTACCTTACCTTTACTCCCTATGACTGCAGTCTGTGTGCTTTTGGATTGCAATTTCTTTCTTGGTATGGTGTTTTTTTTCACTTAGATTTTGTTTCTTTCTTTAAAAAAACTGTATCTCACAGGCATTATTGTATAATCTTATGCATAGATATTTCCATGTTCATATTTTTGAATTAGGTAAATTTTTGCATTGTAGGTGACTATGGCAAATTGGGCCATGGAAATTGCACTACTCAGAAACAGCCTCGACTGGTGGCAGGAGCATTGTCTGGGAAGGTGGTGAAGTTTGTTCATGCTGGCTACAGACACAGTGCTGCAGTCACGGAAGAGGGTGAACTATACACGTGGGGCGAGGGAGACCATGGGCGATTAGGTATTATAATGTAATGTCACCTGTAGACAATAGAATAATATTGCTCAGCTTATGACTTATATCAGCCCAATAAACTCCATTGGGTTTGAGATCTGTCATATTTGAATGAAACTGCCAGGTTATTTGCATGTCAGGAAATTTTAAAAGTTATGTTTAAAATGTAGAAGTTGTTTATAATGTAAGTGGAAGTTGCAAGTTTCTCATCTTGTTGATCATGCCTGTTTTAATGTTGTGTGAAATTCTGATTAATGTAATTTTTCAAAGGGCTGCTAGAAGTAACATTTGTTGATTATTCTTTTGTGAACACTGGACATCTGGGGCACACTGTGGTGCAGTTGGTTGAGGAACTGTGCTATAAGCTGGAAGCTCATGGATTTGATTCCTAATGGTGTCACTGGAATTTTTCATTCCATTTTTTCCTTCCGGCTACACTATGGCCCTGGAGTTGACCCAGCCTCTAACAGAAATGAGTACCAGGAATATATCCTGGGGGTAAAGGCGGATGGTGCTTAGGGCTGATGAACTTACCACCTGCATGTGCTGATAGTCTTGCAACCAGGGGCCTACACTTCCTGGAACCTTCAGGGCCTGTATTAGGCTTACTCAGGGATTGCTTTACCTTTAACACTGATCATTTATATTCTTAGCAGGTTCAAATTGGCCCAGAGTATACACACATTACTTTTCTTAAACTGTACAGCATTACATTATTTTAGTTTAATGAATGCATTTACACATGACTTATTTTTTGAGAGAGTTTATTTTGCTAATTGTTAATTTTAAATACTGCATTTTGTACTTGTTATAACTCACATGATGAGATACATTATTTTGAGTTAAAATTGACAGAGTTTTGTGTGATAAGTTTTGAAATGTTGTTTGAGGTGATGTGGGACGCAAAACATGTTAATTACACTAACCTCCGAATACCTTTTGAGTCATAAACTTCATGTTGCCAGAGTCCTGTTTAAATGCTCAGAAGTGCAGAACTATGTGGAAAAGATTAGACCAGTCTTGTGAGGTATCCCTTTGGCCTTTCATGTGCTCCTTGGCTAGGGTCATTATAATTACAGTTTGCTTTAAAATGTGTCTGATATGTCTGTTGAGGGAGTAAAGTGTTTGTTATGTAGCAGATGTGCTATTTTGTTGTGTGCATTTAAAATAATTTTGTCTTGAAATGGGGGGGGGGAGCATTCTTCATGTGATATTGTCTCTTTGATTCTTAGGTAATTTTGAGCATGCATTTTGATATATTATGTAATTATTTTGTGGTTTATTTCGGCTGGGAATACTGCAGATTTGCAAATATAAACACTGTGCATTCTTGATGCTGTAATGAGTTCTAATTTTCTGTTTAAAATACAGTGTGTGTTAGTTCTAATTATGTCCATTTTACAAGCATGCACAGTTTACACATTGACAACATTTACTTTATGTTGAAGGTCATGGAGACTATAATGGACGTAACGTGCCTACACTGGTTCGAGATCTGAATGGTGTTGGTTCGGTAGCATGTGGAAGTGCTCATACAATAGCATTGTCTGCAGATGGCAAGACTGTGTGGTCATTTGGTTCAGCTGACAATGGCAAACTTGGCCATGGTGACACACAAAAGACTTCACGGCCAAAAGTTATAGAAGCATTGCAGGGCCTGTACATAAGGAAAGTGGCTGCAGGTAGCCTCTTTTCCTTGGCTCTTACAACTAATGGTCAGGTGAGACTGATATTCTGGCAATGATCTTATTTCATTTGACCCTTTATGCGGGTGTCTTTTAATTTAAGTTCCATGTTGACATTAATATGAGGTAGGAGTTTTTCATAATCCACTATATGAAAAATATGCAGTTGTTGTATAAGGCACAAAATTAAACATGTTGTGCATTTGTAATGACAACTACACATGAAGACCTCATCAGCTGTGCCATGGCTGAGGAAGTTAGTTAGCAGCCTCTTAACACAGATGCCTGGGTTCTCATTCTGGGTCAGTCCATGTGGGATTTGTCATGGACAAAGTTGCAATGGGACAGTTTTTGTCTGTGTACTTCGGTTTTTTCCTGTCAGTATTATTCCACCACTGCTATATATTCATTCATTCTTCTATCACCAGAGCTACATAGTCCTAGTAGTAGACAGTGTCATTTCATGGCACACTAAAAACTGAAGACCATGGGGAGATGATAAGAGAGATTTTCTGTAGCTCCTACAGCAATGTTGATTGCAGTTGATGTAAATGTGTGAAAGATGTAACACTGTTGATTTTGTGAGTTTGAAATGCATGTTTTCTCTCCTTCATAAAAGGTAGTGCATTGAAACCTCTAGGTGTTGTGATAATTGCTGACTAAAAATACATTTTTGACACAGTAGAGAGAGAAAGATTCCAGTTATGATGCCAGGTCTTGAGACATGGAAGAGGATGGAATATTCTTTTTTGTTCAAAGGAGAATCCTTGTGAAATAAAAATGTGCTGTATAAGAGATTGAAGCATAGATGTGGTATTATAAAATTTTTGTGTGAAAATTGTGTAAATATGACATTTGAGGTCTTCACATCAGTGATGATGAATATTGTGTTTTAGTGGTTTAGGAAATTGTAGTCAGATAGATTGTTACCAACATTTCAGAGGAACATGCAACCTACATTTTCATGATAACCATCTCTCAGACTTTCATGACCCACAAAACCATATTTTTAACTTTGATAAACCTATCAGATTTTGCATGGTTTTAATTGCAGTTGTATACTTGGGGTTTTGGGCCATGCTTGGGCATTACTGCAGGTGAGACAACATCTCTCTTGCCTCAGTTAGTAGAAGACTTGGCAGCGGTAAGGATTATTGATGTGGCAGTAGGAGATTCTCATGTTCTGGCATTGACACATGACAGTGAAGTCTTTGCTTGGGGAAGTAATTCCATGGGGCAGTGTGGCCAGGGTCATTCAACCAGTCCCATCACTCGACCACAGAGAGTGCTAGGACTAGAGGGTGTTCCTGTGAATCAGATATCTGCTGGTACATCACATAGTGTGTTCTGGACTGCCTTACCTTCTGACAGGTTAGTCATTGCAACATGTTTATCAGTTAAAGTAGAAGATATACAGACATAGATTTTGGAAAACATAGTTGCATAATTTTACTTGTTCACTTTTTTCAGACAAGTTGTAACTTGGCATCGGCCTTTCTGCGTGGACCTCCAGGAAGGCACATTCTCTTTACTACGTTCCTTTCTTGAAAAATATTGCAGTGGTTTTAATCAGGATTCTTGTCCACCACCTTTCCCAGCATTTGGGTAATTATGAGTTACTTTGCCCCTGTTAAGAATGTTCTGTAAAATATGAGTACTTCTTTGTTTAAGTGGTATTAGCATGTTGATCATCATTTTAGGGAGCATCACCAATTTGTTCTCCTGTGCCTGAAATTGTTAAGTGCACATTTGTCACTGGCACTTACTGGAGGTCTTGCCACATCTGTTTTGGGTAGCCAGGCCAGACCACTTCGCCATTTACTCTTCAGGTTAGTAAATTACCACACTTGGAAAGAAATGCCTGGCAATTCAATCATTTGTAACAGTTCTTAGTTGGTATGGTTTGCTGCAGTAATTCATATAAGCAATGTCATAATTTTTAAAATACAGCTTAAGAAGACAATTTTTCAAAACAATTGTGTGTCAGATGTCGAAGTCAGGACAGTGAATATAGTATCACAAACAGTTGGATTCCTAGTTAGAATGTGGTTTCTAGTGTATTAGTGAATATATATAAAATTAATGATTAACAAATGTAACATGGTCCTATTTAAATCTTCTGTCTGCCCGTTATTGAAGTACCACTGTGTGGTCCTCATGACAAGTCTGTGATACTGTTGTCATGTATAGTATAACATAGATACTGTTTCATAACTATTTTCTGTCCTATGAAAATTCTTCAAATGTCAGAATTGCAAATGAAAACAAGAAACCTTGAAATTTATTGCAAAGTTCCACTGTATGTATTTAGTGCAAGAGATCTGTCTGATTCCAGATGGGCTTTGTAGCCTTTTTTGATTGAACTTACTGGTGACAGAATTTGGAAAATAAGATTTTCTGCAAGTTTGTGGCTCTGTTTATATGAAACACTGCCCATTGGCTAAGATACATTCAATATGTGCTTTATTTTGGGATACGAACCTACTGATTCTTTTTGCTGTCCCATCCCTTAGTGTATGATTGTGCGCCAGTGCACTTATGTGAATGCTGTTTTTAGGTTCATGGTAAGGGGATTATGTGTGTTTAAGGTCCTTGCTTGGGGTCATAATGTGAAGCACATTAAATATGTGGCAGTGAAAATGTTAAATTACCCTTTAGCCTACTGGAGTGGCATATTTAAATTTCAGTACATGGTGTGAAACGTGTTAGTTGAACAGAAAAAGATAGAATTATGAGGTAAACAGCATTTTGTGGAAAATAAAACAGATTATGCAGCATGTCTTAGAAAAAATAAAGTAAATTTGTTTGTTATCTAAATACAGGGTGTCCTGGGCGGAATGTGCCAGACTTCGGGAGAATGTTCCTTAAGTTAAAATACACCGATATAACCAAAAACACCTATATCTGAAGTTGAACGGTTACGATGATAATGGCGAGAGAAAAGTGTGATCTTCTTGCTGTTCTATGTACTGTACCTGGTTTGCGTGATGTATTACCCGTACATTGCGCATGTCCTTCCTTCAGTCTACATTCGGCTCAAGCGCGTTCACGCTGAGACTGCACATGTAAAGTGCTTGGAACCTTAAGGACAACTATGACATTAGTGCAAGTGTTTAAGTACTTTAATTGAATGGCTTTATGACACTCAGATGTTAATTAGATGTTAAGTACAGATATTCATATTACAGAAACCACATATTCCTGCCAGTTTTAATATGTATTTGGTAATCAATAAGTGTGTAGCAGCTGTCGTACTTTCAAACTTCTCTTGCCATTATCTCCGTAACCATTCAACTTCGGATATAGGTGTTTTTGGTTAAATCGGTGTACTTTAACTTAAGGAACATTCTCCCGAAGTCTGGCACATTCCCCCCGGGACATCCTGTATAATTTCTGGGAGTTATTGTCTACAAATTGAGCCAACACTGCGCATGTAACAGTTCAAAAATACGTTTACAGTCAAGCTACATTACAACATGTTTCGGTGGCAACCACCACCATCATCGTGAAAGACAACTCTAGGGGTGTTTTCCTATGTGCATTTGTGTATGCAAATGCAGACCTTTAGAAGATTAATTTAATAGACTGGCCTACTGTATATCTGCTGAACACCAGCAGAAGCCTGTTCGTCAGAAGTTTGCATATTTATAACTATTGCTCCTGCATTGCAAACAACTTCTAAATATTGCATGTACAGATGTAGTAATGTGTGGAGCGTTATTTTTGCATAGCACATCTCTAGTATTCTTGCATTTGGGTTCATTTACTCCTGTATTTATTTTGAGCTGTGTTTTTAATCTGTTTTCTTCAGGTTGGTTGATATTCCAACTCCAACAAGTGTGAAAACTGTTGTAAGTGAAACTCTTGCCATTGGAGCCCCGATGTTGCTTCCTCCGTTGAGGGAGCGGATGGAATTGCTCCATTCGCTACTTCCACAAGGACCTGACCTCTCCAATGGCCAGGTGAATTGTAATTCAGTAGTATAGTACAATATTAATGCTGTCATAATCAGACCACATAACAGCTGGAATGCCCCGTAATATAAAGGTGTTTCATTATGTCTATCAGCATAAACCAACCACATACACAACAGCTGTAAATCACAACCCATTTGGTCAGTTGATGTTACACTTTCATGCCATGTGTTGTAAGGGTGAGAACGCACAGCTGGTGCTGTGTGTTTTTTGTGGTACCTTGAATCTTTGAAGCCAGCTGTTTGAACACTGAAAATCAGTTTCTTTCTTTAATGCTGGCTTGTTAACATTCTCCTTACTCTAAGGCCTAAAACATGAATGTTATTTTCTTTAGCATGACCAAACCTTTTGAAGTATTTGTCACTTAAAGAACCATTTTTAACTCACAGTACAAAGCAGAGATAATTTTAACTGTGCATAAAGAGTGTTAAACTACAAATATTTTTATATCTGTTATGAATATGTGTTTTCTTTTGCAGAAAATGTTACTTGGTATCATATTAACAAGTCTAGAGGATCACAGCCATGTATCATCATTGCTTGGGTATAGCTACTCTGCAGAGTCAGAGGATCGTTTGGGAAGTCAAGATCTACATCTTGCTGAAGTGCTCATGAAGACGTTGTTACGAAATCTTAGCTTCCACACGGTATGCTCCTGTGTGGTATACTAGTATGGCATGTGTTGTTACTGATGCAGTATTGGTCCTTATGTATTAGCTTTTTGATGATTAGTGTTTTAAGAGAGCTAGTTCAGAATGAGGGTTTTTATAAGAAATATGATTTTGAACAATTGTCAATGTTTTGACAACAAGGTATGTATGGCTGGCTGCGTAAGAATGTTCAAGAACACAAACATTTTTAGCATTCTCTGTTTAGATTTCAGTTCCTGGACAAATTCCTAGTTCTGTATAGCTACAAAAACATATGTAATATTTAGTCTTGAAAGATCAAATGGGCACACATTGGAATACAGTAATTGGATATTTAATGAAATGTTCCTCACCACTCATATATTTTTGCTTCTATGGAACCACTCATCTGTATAGCATCATTACATAATTTCTGAGTCTGTCTAATCATTCGTATGAAGGTAGGGTGGATCATTTAGTTTTTCCTTAGTTTTGTGCAGTTTTTAAAATAACAAACTGTGTTTTCATTCAAGCACATTATTATTGTACTTAACATTTTGAACAGTTCATACCTCTTATTATTTTTTTCAGTCCAATCATTAATGTCATGAAACATATAGTGATAATTGATGCAGCATGATCTCCCCACCCCACCCCAATCCCCACATATGCTGTTGTTAAAAATGGAATAGAAGTTCCCCATGAAATTAAATAATCTGTAAAAAGTTAATGTTTGAAAAGTGGAAGACAAAAAACACAAACATTAATTCATAACCTTTTAAAGTCTTGAAAATTTGAAATTTGATTGAAAACTTTTTTCATGGTTCATGCCGGCAAACTTGTGTCTTATTTTTTTCAAACCAGAACAACAGATGTAGCAGATTAGTTGATTGTCCAGTAAACACCTTAATATGTTTATTGCATTACTGTGCCTCTCCTTTTTTTCATACTGTAGGAGGAGTGTTTGAATGAACTGGAGAAAAACCTTGACAAAGGACAGGCTGAACTGGCCGATTCAAGCAATCAAGTGACTCACCTGCATGACTTGCTGTCATCACTGCAGACACATTTGCTAGCATACTGCAGTATCAACACTTATGACTCACCTATGGTGAGTTGTTTGTTTATTTAACATAGTACCTGATAATTACTAACAGGTAACTTAAGAAAACTATCCTCATACATGTTGTTATTTATTAGGAATTGACACCAGAATGACATATCCTCTGTCAATGATTATCAAAATTTTATGGGAAATGATCACTGTAAGCAGTTATTTTCAGTTTTTGATATCAGTAAATAATTACTATTGTTTTAGTTTTCTTTGTGACTCCATACCTTGTTCTACTGGATTGGTGTCCCTTCGGATTATGTTAATATGTGTGTATAAACTTTATTACGCAGAGTATAAAATAATTTTGGTTACTTGCATAATTTAATATTTGGAAGTCTAGTTTGGAATGAATGATAATTGACATTAGTGAGAACATATGTTTATTGGTAGAGCACAGGACTTTTACTCTGAAGGTACTGGGTTTGAATCTTTGCTGATGCTGTGCTCATGGTTTTTCATGGTTTCTGTTAGGCTGATCAGACCAATGCCAGGGCATTATCTTACTAAAGGTCATTGACATTTTCATTTTACCATTATGTTGTCTACCTGTCTCACCAGCTGCAATGGACTGGTTATTCATGTAAGTTTGTTGTTATGCTAAGTGGTCTTGGCATATGTAAATGCTCAAACCTTTGCAGATCAATAGTATCAATGTCTAATGGTTCTGATGGTGGATTCACTTGCACAGAGGAGGAAAGGAAGAAGAAATAATCATTAACAAACTTACAAGTTGTTTCAAGGGGTAATGTCTGATTTTTTTGTGAGGTGCCTGGTTCTGATCTTGCCTGGAACACAAACGTTATTGACTGAAGTTGTTTGTGGTTTTTCCTCAGTCTATCCAGCAATGTTCTGTTATAAATATGTACAAATAGACTATGACCACTGCCTTCCATGTTCATTGCAGTTCATTATTTACTGTGTGTCAGTGTTGTATGTTCTGAATTACTGACCGTCATCAAATAAATGGTGGCTGTATGAGTGGGATAGACATGCAGGTTGTAGATTAATGGGGAATAATTTTTACCTACCCTTACATGTAGGTTAGTGAATGTTAAACTTTCCCTTAGTATTAATGGGTTCCTGGTCTAAAATTTCTACTGGTATGATGGGCAATTACAGTGTAATTAATTTTACTGTATGCTTACTTTGATTTCGAATATGTTCTAATTATATGCAATTTAATTTAACAACTGTTTTCTCTCTTTCTCTCTCTTTCTCTCTTGCAGCTGGTGTTGAGTATTACATTACTTCAGAACCATCTTAGTATTTTATTACCTTTGGCTTGTGATATACTCAGGAAGGCAGCTCATATTGTACAGAACTTCCCAAACTGTCTCAATCAGCTGTATGGTGAGTTCCTATAATACACATCATTAGTGAGCAGCCTTTTGTGAGTGAGAGCCATATCAAGAGAAAAAATGTTTGTAGGCCACATGACAGATAATAACCTAGTATTTTCTACTTCTTTATCATTAATGATATTACTCTGTCACCACTAGTGGCAATATTGGGGCAGTGAAACTTATTTGAAATTAATCTAAAAAATTTTGAATTAATTGTACACAATTCAAAACCAATCTTATTTAACACCTTGCTGTCGGGCCACGCAGAAATGCGTGATTGCTATCCCATGCGTTGTTGATGGGTCACACATTTCTATGTTTTCTTACACGACGTCCTGCACATGTGTTTGTCAGCTGGTCTGGCTCACTTTTCACTTGAAGGTTATCGACAGCTTGATGCAGGATGCTTGGGTCTCAAGTAACAAATAAATGGACTGGTCGTGACTCCCTATTTATAGAACCATTAGACTGCAACAAAGGGACCACTCATTCAGATACACTGTCTGTTTTACTTCAGTTGCAGTCATGGCTTTGCATAGAAATATTCTGCAAGAGGACAATATTTTGTGTGAGTTGTATGCGGATACACGTTTTGTTGTCTCTGATTATAGTGACAGTGAAAGTTTGGACAGTGACAGTGATGTTCCCACAACTAGTTCACGTAAACGATTGTGATCTTCTACTGGTCCACTGACCCAACAATTTCCACACGTATTTTTCCTCACATCTATCAAGAGAATTTTTATAACAGTGTGAGGTTAGCTCAGACATTGCTAGAAGAAACGTGAGAGTCTGTGGCACTGTGAGGGCTAACAGGGGCATTCCACGTGACCTAGAAGGGGAAGGCAAGCGCCTGAAAAAAGAGAAGTTAGTGTTCCGGTGGAATGGTGACGTAATGGTGCAAGTGTGGAACAACAAGACTTGTGTGAATGATAAGTATGATCCATGATGCAACAATTGCAAACAAAGGGAGGAAAGACAGGGAAACAAACATGGAAATAAAGAAGCCTTATGCTGTTGGCCAGTCTGATAAATTCATAAAGGGCATAGACAGGGCAGACCAGTACCTCAGTTTTTCCTCAGTTCTGAGGAAAACTGTGCAATGGTCAAAAAAAGTGTTACTGTATCTGCTAAACTGTGTTTTCTTCAACACATTTTTTGTGTACAGAACACTAAATACAAAAAAAAGTAAAGTACAAGAACTTCCTGCATGAGGTAGGAAGGTCCTGGATATCAGAAATCCAGAATCTTAGTGAGTCCAATTCTGAGGACCTTCAATTGCCAGAGAAGCAAACAACACCAAGGGGGCGTAAATAGGACCCGCCAGGCAGACTCTCTGGTGATTTTGGAATACACAAACTTGAAAAAATTGTTGGTGGTGGGGAGGGAAAAAGGAAGTATCCGCAAGACTGCGTAAAATGTGTGCTGCACATAAGAAGCGAAGTGAAACTAGATACATTTGTAAATTCTGCGTTGTTCCACTTTACAAAGGGTTTTGTTTTGAGAAATACCATTCAGTGATGAGATACTGAACTATCTACATGCAATTTCTGCAGTCTGGGACTCAGGAGCATAATGTGCAGTGTCAAACTGTAAGTAAGAATATGTCATGTGGTTGAACATTCAAAGCATTTAAAAGTCTGGGAACTGGGAGTATTTAATTAAAAGACCATCCGGTCGGCAAGGTGTTGATACGTACTTGTGTTACTACTGTTACTGACTTTTCCCATTCATGCATAGACTGTGGCTGAGGAAACAACAGGAAAGAGAGGCAGAGACTTCTATCACAAGCATTTTGAGACACATGTTGCGTTGTCTAGTACTTACATTTGGCCACCACTTTATTTTCTGGTTTTTAAATCTACAATCAGCTAAGCCAAGTAGTGCAATAATATGTGGGATATAACTTCTTTGTCTGTGTTATGTAATTGATATACATGATGGCTGTGTGAAACAGTACTTCTATAGTTGTGTGCTAGTTAGCAACATGATAATATTATGTCTGAGTAGTAATATTCATATTGAAATGTACTGTGAAGTGTGTGGGAACTGAAAATTCTTAATTTCATTTATTTGTTTAAAGAAACAAAGCTATCGTCTTATGTACATTTCAGTACTAGGTTTTCAATGATTCAGTAAATGGAAGACAGGTTGATTATGGTATTGGAGAAACTGTACTGTTGAGCTGCCATCTATTTAAAGCACTGAACACTGTGAAAATATAAAGTAAATATATAAAAGTCATACACAACTTTATATTTTTATTATATTATATTAGGTTATAATTCCAGTTACATGTTTTGGCCCAATTGTAGGGCCATCTTCAGGCTGATCTTTGAGTAGGTGGAGTGTACAATTGATAATGCTTTCAATTTACGAGATCTCGTATTACAAGAATTGGTTAAAATAATTGTGGTATGTTATTAAAAAACTAAAGATTAAAATTCAGATGTGGTATTTTTATGCAGTAAGCATTAAAGAGTATTAAAAAACAGATAAAGTAAAATTGATGGTGTGGTTATGGGGGTATACAGTGGTTGGGATTCTTTCTTATTAAAATATGGTGGTGAAGTTTTTCTTGACTTATCTTCTGTATGATTTCTTATTAAGATATGGTGGTGAAATTTTTTTTAATATAATAAAATATAAAGTTGTGTATGACTTTATTATATATATTTATATTATATTTTAGCATATTCAACACATCGGGGATGTCTCACTTGAAAATTATAAATACTGAACTTTGTGCTTCAGGACCGCTGTCTTCATGATTGTTGCAGTGTGAAAAGTGAGTGTGTGAGATATTGGTTCTCATTGGGACAGAATTGACAACCAGCATCATTGCTGGTATAATTTACTTATTAAGGAACAGTTTTGTTGTAAATTTATAGTGTGTTCCTACAACTTTTCTGTGTCACACACAAGCTGAACAGAACATAAAAGATGGAGTCATTATTTCTGGACAACCTATATATTTACCTGACACCGGTGTTCCACTGAGTGTTATCCATCCAACAGTTTATGACTTTATCTTGAAAATTTTGGTTTGTGAACTTCAAGAAATGAGACCACTTGTACATATAGGCGATAGATATGAGGGTGATATTATAATATGAACACTGCACTTTCCTGGGATATGATTGCATGAAGTGTGGCATAAATTTATAACATGGTGCCTCAATCTTCAGAGTAGAAGACAGAATCCTTTATAGTCACTGCCATGAAAACCCATTCATTGATCCAAACACATTATTGTAATATGTCTTGGAAAAAAGATGGTTTGAAGATAAAAACTGTACTTAACAAGTCCAGGATAGGGTCCATTGATGAACAGATCTATGAAGGCAGGAAAATTCTGGTTGAATGTTGTAAGTTATTTGAAGTAATTTTTGTATTATATATATATACCTTCCTTTTTACGTTCATCATGAAAGTAATCCTGAAACTGTGCCTTGGAATGGAAACCACTAGAATGACAAGTGTGTAAAATTTTATGTAATAAATGAATAACCTTCATGCCACTTTCTGATTTGAATACACAGATGTTGTGTTCTGCACTGCAGGAATCTTGCATCAGTCTTTAGCAGGGGCCATGTTGTCTAAGATACTGCACTCTCTTCTCCTTCTGCCTGTTGGTTGTGTTCAGTCTCTGCTGTTTCATTTGTTGGGTATCCTGGCACCACTGGACTGCCTTAACAGAGTTCTACCAGACGGAGTACACTGTGAGCACGGAAGGAACTCCTTGCCAGAAGGAGTGCAATGTGAGCAGGAAAGCAACTCTTCATCAGGTAAGTGTTTATTTTGTTGTACTATATGACTATGTGGTATGAGTCTGAGGGACATTCATATGTCTTGTGTGAAATTTGTGGTTCTCACAGTGGGGTACTGAAATTCAAGTCTTTTGTGATGTTACACATTTTCAGCTGTTAAAGAGTTACTGACATTTTGTAGGGTCACAGTTCTTATCTTCAGGGTCAAGCGGCACAAGAAGCGATGAAGGTGCTGTGATCTTTTGATAAGTCTAACTACTTACATGTTGATGTGGCATAACATCACAGAAAACCTGAATATTCATGTGTACGAATTTTCTGAAATTCATGCAGTCATCTGCGTACAAGTGTAGACTTAGAGAAATGGACATGCATCTGTGCGTAAACAGTATGTTTCAGGGGGTTTTCCATCCTATATTTTTAAGAGGCATTTTTCATTTTGTTATTTATTCACAATTTTTTAAAGCATTTTGATATAGCCCTGTATAGCAGTAAGTTATTTGTGTTCATTTCTGCTATTCTTGTGTCTCTTTTTCCTGTATGTGGCTCACTTTATTTGAGGCATGGGACTGTGGCGCTCAATGTATTCAGCTAACTCCTGAGATGTTAAGATTTTGCTGGTAGAACTATACTTTGTTATTGTGTGCTTTTTTGTCATGAACACTGTTATTTTCAGCAGTACCAACATGTAGCAGTCAGGGTTTGGGTCTGGGTCACTTCTTCACCCATTCATCCTGTAGTTTCTACAGAGGTCTTCCTTGGTTAATTGTTTTTTTATGTTTTGTAATTGTTTATAGTTGGTGGAAATCTGTTTCTTCACATTCTGTTGACTTGATAAAACCAATAGGTGTTTTTCAAAGTTTTGTTTTTGTGGGCTCCATTTTTAAGTCTTTTAATGTGTCTTAATTTGTTTTATGGTCCAGCCAAGTGTATTTGCCGTTCATATCAAGGATTTTATTTCAGCAATGGTCATTTGTTAAGAACAGAGCTGGACTTATTTTTAAGTATTTCTTTCAAAGACTTGAAACATTGACACTTGTTTTCGATGCTTAAATTATTTCAATATGTAATAGGTGCACTTTGAATGTGTTCAGCAGCCCACACGTATGGAAGTATGTACAGTGCTGTTGTAATTTTACTTGTAAGGGGAACAACAATGCTCACTGTTTTTGTTGTATGGGCCTTTAAAGTTCCTATGTAATTGGAGAACTAGCTCAGTGAGCCAAGTGTTGCATCCAGTTGATGTAAAACTGTGTTAATCTGATCTTATTCAACGTTATTACTGATTTTTTTGTTCCATATAGAAGCAAGTACACCAACACCTAATGATGTGGCAGAACATTCTTGGCTGTGGCTGCTGGATTTGGAGAGAACATGCAGTTTATTAATAGGCAAATGTCTTGGTGGAATGTTAATTGGATCCCCATTATCAGAAGAAGAAAAGGAAACTAAATGTTGGCTAAGCAGCCCCTTATTTTCTCATGGTCTGGAGAAACATAGCAGTGATCTAGGTAAGATGTGAGCCTTGCACATCATGTGCTTTTGGCTATGGACCTCTTTTCTTCGTATAGAGACTTGCTTGTAAAAAGGGTATGAAATAACACTTATAACACTGCTGGCTATATATATATATATAAAATCTAAAGAAATGCTACAAGAATGACAGACACTACAGAGTATCTCATATAAACCCTAAATGCAGCTAAGGAATATTAAACATTGTTTTTCTACCAGTTGCAGGGTGTTGTTTTACAACTCAGTATCTTATCCAACACCTCTTAACTTCTACCAGCTACAAGGTATCTTGTACAACTTACTACTTTCAATACTACTCACTACTCTACCTTCTTAATATTCTATCAAACTACAAGGGAAGTTGTGTGAACTCCTCAACTAACCACAAGAAGTAGCATTGTGGTTTCTGTTTCATACCTCCCAACAGTCTTCATCACCTCAGGGTATCTTGCATGAACTCTACTGATACACAGCAGTCATATCATTGTTTCTTTTCCACACTTCACAGTAGTCTGCTGAACTACAGAGTATCATGTATGAACTTCATTACTTTACAAAAAGCAGTCTACTACAGAGTATCATGTATGAACTTCGTTACTTTACAAAAAGCAGTAGTATAATTATCTCTGTTTCACACTTCACAATGGCCTACCAAACTGCAGGGTATCCTGTATGAACCCAGCATTGTTACAACGTTAACCTGATGGGGGCGGAAGGTCCTTGCTGGCCCACAAGCTTGTCACAGACCTTACCAGCCACAATCATTACGTATCTTGCACTGTTGTTCTCATGTGTCCATTTTGACACATTCATCTCCTGGGTTCCGTCTGCACTGTCTCAAACAAAAGTCTTTGTTCACCGTTCACATCAAGTGACACTGACCCATTTCGATAGCTGGCTGGCACCACACTCCATGTTGAGATGAGAATAAGAAGTTCATATACTTTCCCTTCCATTTCTTTCCCTGTCTACACACACCCAACTGTCTCATTTATAAGTGGCATCACTGTCCAGTGGGACACATGGTGGCACTGTTGCTTGAGGCACTGTGCTACAAGCTGGAAGGTCATAGATTTGGTTCCTAATGGTGTCAATGGGATTTTTCATTGACATAATCCTTCTGGCCACACTATGTCCCTGGGGTCAACTCAGCCTCTAACAGAAATTATTACCAGGAATATTTCCTGGTGGGTAACGGCAGCCATTGCATAGGGCTGACAACCTTACCACCTTCATGTGCCAACTGTCTTGAAATCTGGGAGCCTCAACCTTCTGGAACCCTCAGGGCCTGTCCAGACCTGTACAGGGATTGCTTTACCTTTTACCTTTATCACTGTCTGGCGTGGATTATACATCACCTGGGGTATCTGTCTTTCAAGTCAGTGTTGCATGACCTTCCAGCCGGGCACAGACTGTATGTAGCTATTGGTATTTCTTTCTCTGAGCTATGTCTGTCTCAGATGGCTGCTAAGTATTTGTTACTGTAACTTTGTTGGGATATGCCTGCAATTTGAAGTTTTCAGTTTTCATTGTAGTTTGGATTTGATACATTATTTGAAACTTCAGAAATTAAAACTGAATCTTCCCTCTGAAGCACTTTCAGATGACTGTTACTTTAGCATTCAAAAATCCGTAATTCAACAGTAAGCAGTGATCAGTTTTATCAGTAGTATGTCTTTTTTATGTACTGTTTTGTAGTAATTATCTTTTCTGTTTTAATGCAGTATTGCTGCTTAGAGAATTGACATTTGGGGCACAAGCCTGTGATGGTGACAGTTACCGACACCTGGAAAGCATAATTGCAAAGATTGAAGTACCTGATGTAAGGTTTTACCTTAGGAGTGCTCTGTTACCTACTCAGTTCTGGGAAGTCCCAGAACCTGTTAGTAAAGAAAGAAGACCGAGCTCACTTCAGAAAGTATCAACAATGGTCCATGAATCTTTTGATGGTGCTCAAAGTTCTGTATACAGAGAAGATGATAATCTGAGGGAGGAAGTAGAGACTGTGCAAGGAGGAGCTTCGCGAAACAGTGTTCAGAATTCCAGTTACCAAAGACAGATACCAGTATGTGTAGCTGACAGCCATGCAGTGACAGATGAGACACACAGACATTTCTGTTACTACAAAGATATGATGGAATATGCCCAAGCACAGGACTGGGACACTTGCGAGGTGGAAGATGAACCATTGTTAGAATGTCTGACCAGAGTAATCCTCACTGCACTACTTAAACACACTGGACTTCTGTCAGGGTGTAACACCAAGTATGTATACATTGTGTGCTAAATTTGCTTCATTTGTCTTGAAAAGATCATGCTTGGTATGATGTATATACTCTCATACTTTGGTATTTAAAATTTGAATTTACTGTTGGGATTTGAATTTCATATGTTTAAACAGTTTAAATGAAAACTGCAGAAGTTAAATAAAAGTTTTGATCATGGAATAATCACAACATATGCTAAGTCTTCTGTGTCATTGCCATTACATTGCACTCATGTCACTCAGCTCTGAACAGTTAGTGTATTCTTCAGGAGAAGAATTCTTCAGGCACATCTCAGAGCCATTGTCTTGGTTCATTACTGCTGAGTTTGGAATATAGTTGTAACAATCATGGTCATTGCCTGCCCATTCCTAGTATAAGAACCCTGTTTATAATCAAGAAAATAGTGCAAAGCAAGAAATAGAGATATTTTTGTATTGTACTACATTTTGTAACAATGTATACTATTGAAATTAAAGTATTTTATTCATTTTTTTAGGAATGCTGTTCATCCTGCTATTTGGGAAATCTATTTAATGGTATTTCAACTTCGCCGCAAAATACTTTCTACAAGGAGTCATTACGAAACCTCTCCTGATGAAGAAGTAAATGATTCTGTCCTCTTGCACGGCCATACTCATAGCCGGGAAAGGGATGACGAGAGCTGTAGAGCAGATGAACAGGTGGAAGATGCAGGTATTACTTGGCTTCAGCATGGTGTTCGTGAAAGATTTTATTTTTATATAATGTCTTCCCATAATGTTGGCCTCATGGGCTGGATTACTCTAAGCCCAGCTGTTTTTTTTTGCATTAGTTGTACATCCCAGTGTATTTTTCTTCCATGAATTAGATGGGTGAGAAATGGAGAAGCAATTCATCAACATGAACTCACAAAGACATTAATGGAGGGTTAACCATTATAAATCTGTGGTACAAGGAAACAATCAAGATGCTGTGCACTATGAAATAGATGACTACTGGATCTCAGTAGCACAGACAGCAAATACTTGACTAGCAGATTCAGCACAGCATATCAAAGTCCATGAATGAACATGATCCCCAGTCATTTTCACTCATCTGTTGTCCTGACAAGTTGTCTCCTAATACCTATCTTATCATTACCCTGCCAGCTACTTCATATGCAAAACACAATGAAGCCTTCATCCATCATTCTTGCAGGGACTGAAGGAGCATAAAGAAAACAGTACATGTGAGATAAGCATTAACCCATTGGGACACCATATAGTATAACACATGACGCACCTATAAACACTAAATTTTTAACCCTTCAGCGTGGGGCATTTAAATCCCAGTTCAGGCAAAAATGGCAATTTTGTACATCTGTATTTTATTCATGCAAATTAATTTTTATTGACT
>JGI20166J26741_11513363_pt1 | contig 25074 bp, 19 predicted proteins | sample TergutCu122P5_FD_26741 | JGI IMG/M metagenome (IMG submission 26741)
GCCACTAAATTGTTACAAACTGGAGTATACATTATACCTTATAATTACAAAATTCATCCATAGAATAAAATGAATTATCCAAGAGAAACCTCTTAAAGGCCTTTTTGAATTCTTTTGTCTCATTCGCTATACTCTTTATGGAAGTTGGTAATTGATTGAAGATCCTGATACCCGCATAGTGTACTCCTTTTTGGTATTTGGTTAAATGGGATAAAGGGGGATGGGAATTATAACTACTACTTGTTTTTATTGTGTACAATTCTGCATTATCATTTCTGTATGCGATGAACTGGTGATAGGTGTAGGGCCTTGGCACACTAATGTTAATTCTTTTCAACATTATGGGTGACTCTGTTCTTCCAAATTTATTTTAAGAAATTCCTGGGCACAAGAAAGTAGCATATTGATGTTATAAATAACTATATTGTGAAAGTGAAAGTATATTTTCTTTGGCTATACCTATCTCTATGGACCAAGAAAAATGTGAAGTACCATTTGTAAACACTGATATAATTTTTTCCATGACTGTATTACAGTCAGCAATGTGTCTGGAATAATTGACTGATTATTCTTTTGTGGTCATTCTGCAACTCCTTCCTTGAGTTATACAGCAAATGTAGAAGGTTTTAATGAATATATCATGGAAAGAACAAAACTTTTAGTAAATGACTGCCATTGTAGCACATGCATATCACCCCTGTTTTGTAAACAGGGGCTAACTCCCTATTTGATATACAGTGGGTTGTCCCCGTTTCACAAAATAGGGGCAATATACACATGCATAAAATATTGGTTGGTTATTAGAATGGCAGAAGAGGACTTCATAAACTTCAGCAAGATACATTCTAAAAAGTGCTGAAAAATCTACCAATGAAGACTTCCTTCAGTTACTTTGGTGTTGTCCGACCCACTGATAATAAGTATTAGAAAGGTACCACAAAAACATACTATTCTATAGAAAGAAAGACCTTAAGGTTTCAGCTCCTCCAGTGCATACAGTTCCAGTGATATCAAAGAAAATGACAATTTGTTAATAAAATAATGTTTATGGGAGTAGCAATTTAATTAGAATGGTAAGTAAAAAATGAATTAAAAGAAAATACGTGACACTGATGATTGAAATAAATCACACTGAAAATGTATAGAATTGATGCAGTTTCTTAAATATATCATATTCAATTAATTCTTCAATGTTACATCAAATGAATGATGACAGTCAGTACATTGCAACTAAAAGGCAAATGAGATAGCAAAATCCCACTGAACTTGTGGGAAGGTACACATGTCTGTCCACAAGTATCATTCTTAGGAGCAGTAGTGATAACTTACTATCAGAAATTATTTGTGTATGTGGATTTAATTTATATTATTTTCCTGTACTTTTAATGTTCATGCCAGTTAAATATTCACAAAGGCAGTGAAGTAATGTTTTCAGTAAATTAATATATGGAGGATTGAGAGAGGTGATTGGCAGATTCAGGGCATGATGCTTCATTACAAGAACTGTTGAACACCTTCGGTGTATCTGGAAATGGTATTCCATTTTAACCTTAAATGATCAGGTTGGTACTTAAATTTTTAGTGTACTGTTAATGAAAAACACATTATTTGAACATAAAAAGGTAAGATTATGAAATATATGGTAATTGGTGGAAAGTAAAAGAGATTATACACCATGTCTTAAAAATGTAGCTAATTTCCTTTTCTGAATATATAAAATGACTTTCCAGGGGTTTTTTTTTTTTTTTTAAATTACAGCAGTATCTTCTTTTATTCACAGGAACCAGTTTCTGAGTGGTGCAGTTTGCGAGGGCACAATCTCCTGGAACTGCTGTACAAGGACCTCAACAGATGGAACTTCATGTTTCAGAATTATGTCCAGCTAAGCCGACTGAAGACACAGATGAATCGGACAGAGCGAAGAGTCCTAATGTGTGAACGTTCCCTCCAAAATAACAGGTCTTAACAAACATGCACCACAAACCTACAAGATCTCATGTGCACAGAATGTCGATAACTGACAAATCATAGGGTGTAAAATGACTAGTTTTACTGTTTCCTAGATATGGGAGTATAGGGCCTTCTTTGGAAAAGGGCATGGCCTACTAATTCTAAAGCATAGGGTGTAAACTGACTAGTTTTCCTGTCTTCCCAGATATGACAGTATAGGACCTTTTCTGGAAAAGGGCATGGCCTGCTAATTGTAACTTCCTTTTGTTCTAAAACACTACTTGGTTATGAGTAATAAAAAACATTCCACAGACAAAATATGCATAGGAAGTGTGGTTGGATACCTGTAATGGAAGTGACCAATTTAAGTGCTGGAATTAACAGGAGGATAATATGTAAGTGAATCTCAAGTGATGTGAACTAGAATTAAACATCTGACTGTGGGATTCAGTGGTGGGATTTTGTGTATATGATGAACATTTGGTTTCCTTAGCAACAAGGAATTTCTACATTGTCTAAATATGTGCTGCTGAAGGAACACTGTATAATGGATATACCATATTTCACTGAATAATTCAGTGTCATTTTGCACTGCAAAAGGGAGCAGAAAGTCAGCAGATTTTGAACAAATCAGTGAGCATTATTTTTGTTCATTACCATGTAAACTGGGGTGTGACTTAAAGTGATACAAATATGGCAGAAAAAATGCTCTTCTATGTAAAAGATGCATGATGGGTATACAAGCACCTAATGAATCACATGATGAGTGTTAAAAATATGTTTTATTATCATTTAACACCATACAGGGCCTAGCCACAAAATGGCATGGGTAGCTCAAGCAGACATAATACCCCTGTTCCACAAATAGCCATTTTAATAAATATTTGCATAAGATCATGCATCCAATTTGTCATCACAGATTCAAGGGAAAATACTGTGCTGCAGAGCTCCAGGGAAATATGACACTAATCTTAATCCCATTATTTAGTGATAAGTTGCTTTCATTTAAAGTTTTCCATCATTTAGTGTTGAAACCCACTTTCCATCAGGAGAACATTAAACATGGATTTATTGTACGTAGTTATAATTACAGTATACAAGTTTGAGCTAACATTTCTGAAATCCATGTGACAGTACAGTCAGTTTCAAACCATATTTTCATAGTAAATCATAACTTATTTTTGTTTATATGAAAAATCATTTTTAAGACAGAAATAATCCCAAACTTAAGTACTGATTTATGAGAGAAGTAGAGTACATTGCCACATATGTACAAGTTTTCATGCGAACTTTCATTTTATACTTACATTTTATATTTTCTGTTCACATGTTAAACAGATTCTGCTTTGTGGAGATGGCACACAATAATGGCCAGCTGCTAGATGTAGAGTATGTTGTCCTTTGCAAGTGGTATGATTGGATAGAGCAGAATTTTGACATCCACCTTGATTTGATAGGTAAGTGATATGATAAGCTTATGGCCACATTCATTTCATTATTGTGAATTCTGTAGAAGTAAATCTTCCATGTGTCCAAGCATCAAACCATGAAGAGAGTGATCTACACATAAATTGATAGTGCTGAGTGGTCAGCTTTTGTGCCAGTTACCTGGACCCTCACAAAACAAGTTTTCTGTAACTCTGTGGCCTATTTTCTGCCATTTTGTCAATTTCAAAAGGACAATGAACATGCAAACAAGGTACAGATTCCTTATTTTATGATTCATTTACTTCAGTAAATGTAGTAAGAAACAAATATATCTACTAGTCTCATAATGAATAGAAAAGTTTTATATTTCACAAAACCCCACCACTTGACCATTTCCTGGGCCAGTGCAGTTGACTTCACTGCTTCACAAGTTGTTTCTCCAGATCAATATGAATATTATTTCAGTCATAACTCCACACAATATATCTTCAGCATGGTTCCTTAGTCTTAATATGATGTATTAATGGACTGGTATGCACTTGTACCTTAAAAGTTTCTTTGGCATGCACGGGAAAAGAAAGTGTAGTAAAATGTTCAATCTTTCTGTATGACATATTTTAATTGTGTTGTATTGTCAAAGGATTTTTTCAGTAATTGTTGGGAATGTTTTAACTCATTAAAATTCATATATCATCATCATCATGTTCGTGAGGGGTTAGGTGCGTTCCCTGCTCCTTCATATAATTATATATAATGGAGTTGAATAAATTGAAATGTATTTGTTTTGTAACAGTATATCTTCACAGTAGTCCAGAAGTATGTTATGAGAGGATTCAGAGGCGCAGGCGTCGAGAAGAGATCACTGTGTCTCTGAGCTACCTAAAGGAACTGCATGAATCTTATGAGGAGTGGCTGCTTCAAGCTCAAACACCTGCACCTGTATTGGTAATTGATGCAAATAAGGAACTAGATGAAGTGAGGCAACTCTGTTTTCAAAACCAGAGCTACATCCTGGGGCATTGTAACATGCATTCAAATCCAGTAATACAGAGTGAACTTAAAAAAATTGAATAGAATGTTTAGCGATTTCCAAACTTTTTTGACCAAGGAATATTTATGTTGTTTTGTAATACTGATAAAATGTCACAGAGTATATTGAGGAAGTTCATGTTTTTTGAGAGCATACTGTGAGAAAATAAATAATGCTGAATTATATAGTGTGATTCTGCCTGAATACTCATGATGATATGTGAAAATCTTGAAGTACTGGTGTGCTTTGGGCATTTGTCTTCTATGTCTTGCACAGTAAGAACTCTTATCTGAGGAGAATTGGTTTGTTAAATCAATTACTTGTTACACAGTATGCTTTTACCATTAGTCGTATGCGAGTATATCACCAAACTTTGTATAGCAATTTATACTCTTCTGCACCAAGTCACTGCCCACCTACTATTGTGCTGTCTTTTACTGGAAAGGTTGCCCTGGTTTTCACTTTATAGCAGGGATTTGCAAAAGCTGGTCCATGAACCTACCTGCCCAACAGGTTCTGATCGTAGCAACATTAGTCTGTGACACAACATATTTAGGATGCACATTTTTTGTGAACTTGTCCACTGTAAATATAATTTAAAGTAACCATAAATTTCATTTAATTACTTGTGATGTCATATAATTCAAGCAACAGGATTAAAACTGAAAATTTGTAGCCCTACATGAGGAGAGGGAATCCAAAAATGCAGACATTTTTATTGCATGCCAAGATGGCTAATGGCAATTTAGAGAGGTCTTAACAAGTGTGGATAAAGGCTAAACAGTAACACAGACATTTATTTTGGTATTCGTTCTGACTCAAGACAGTCTCAAAGTTGACAGGACCACAATGAATGTGAATGGCATAGTGATAAATAAATATGGATGTTGGCTATTTAAGAAAAGTCTTGAAACACGTGTGGGAGATAAACCAGACACAAACATTACTGTATTTTGATCTTCCTTCTGACTCAGACATTTATATCTCATATTTGACAAGATCTTGAGTGTAAATAGCATGATGACAGAATCATCATTTGGAAAGAACACGACTAGAGCATTATCTTTGTCTAATAATGACCCTCCTAGTGTTGATGTTCGTCAATAACTCACAGTAGGAATGCATAACAGAAACCAATGTAGAACACCATGCAGAATTCTTGTGGCACGGACACCACAGAATGGCTCAAATAAGAGGGTATTTTAAAGCAGTATTACAGTGTTGGATCAGTTGGACAGCCACACATGCCACTACCAGTGATGCGACACACAGGCAGTAAAGGTCACGGTCTAGCCAGTAGTTGAGGTGATTTGGATATTCTTTGGAAAACCCAAGTCAAAATGTTGCTTAAATTGAGTGGAGCCACATTTTTCTTCCTTAAAGTAAATCCAGCCACTGCAAATTATTTCTTGTTAATGCTAGGATATCCTGTGAGAACTGTGGGTAAATAATGGTCATGAACAGTGAGTAAAAAATTAGACTTCATCCATGTATTAGGCAGGATTCAAAGCAAGCAAGTTCTCCTAAAACACATGCCGCAAAAGATGTTGCCATCACTTTGATGTTGTCTGCTGAGTTACTACATATGATTATAATAAATGGCCATCTCAGATTTATGCAAGTGTAAACTAGAGTGCAACCATCTTAACCTGGGGTCTGTGAAACTTGATGGAGCAAAATATTACAACGTTATTTTCACTAATCTCTAACTGAAATTCAGCTTGTCATTCAATAATGAATGTAAGCAACATAGTAATTTATGGCCTCTAGAATCCAAAAATGTTTAACATAAATAAATCTGACTATCTAAAACTATTGTAGCCTAAGAAGGAGAAACCAGAATACATTTGCCATCGCACTGAAGTGTCTTTAAAATATGAATCTCATTTCAACTTGCCTATCTTTTAAATTGATTTCATGTCTTGTTATTGATTTAATGGATTAATAAGGAAACACATATATTACCATATTACATACTTTCTAATTTTTTATTTTTTGAAAACTGTATTTGAGCATAATTGGTTTCCTCTATAATACAAACCATAATACAGATTGCAGTACACAGACATGGATGATATATATATATATATATATATATGTTTTTTATTTTATGCATTTAAATACATTTTTCTGAGAAGGGGTCCATGGCACAAAAAAGTTTAAGAACCCCTGCTATAGTGGGAAAGAAGTGTTAAAAAAACTTACATTGCTTGTAACATGTGAGCAAAAATCCTGGGCAACAAAATTTTGTACAGTAGTACCTAGAGTTGTGGGGTCTTCAGTATGAAACTTGCCTGGTCACCATTTTGGTATCTGCTATTTTGAATTGGCACCTAGATTTCTGGAAAATTTTTGCACGCTGGTTTATAGCAGCTGTAAGAATTGGCAGGCTAGGACGCTATGATGTGTTCAGTGACACAGATAGCAACATTTGTGTGGGAGAATTACTAGAGTGGTAGGTGTCTGGACACAATGCCTCTCCATTCCTCTCTCAGCAAATTCAGGTCCTTTCCTTCCAGCTGTACATCTGCTTTGAGCTTCTGTAAACAAGCATCCAAGCTACTGTTATGTAAGAGGACATTCTGTAAAATCCCACATCAGTGGTCAACTGTGAATGCAGTTTGTAAATTATACCCCCTCATTTCAAATAATGTTCCCTTTTTTCCAGGTTGTGATGATTAATAAACATGGATATAATGGTACACTATACATAAAATTCAGTCAAGATTAGTTTCATAAAAATATCACACATTTTCTAATGGTTACAGGGCACAAGCTTTCTTACAAATTCTCAACCCTCACAGAAAACATTTATGTTTTATGTAAAATTACACCACTGGCATGGAATATCATTGTTTTATGTAAAATTACCACTGCCTGAAAATTCTGAAACATAACCTCAAAGTTTCACACCTTCATCATATTTGTAATTTTTGACACAAATGTCATATTTAACTGGATGTGAGGTGACATTACACTTCAGATGGCCCCTGTTCAGATCTTAAATTTTCAGGAAAATACATTTATATAACATGTTTAACTTCATGCTTGATAAGGTCACTGCAGTTCTACAGATCTAAATTAGTAAAAAATTGTTGTCTGATAGCTGTGTTAACACAGTAAATCATTCATATGAAATTTGTGGGTATATCCAAAAATTTGTCACCTTTAATTTGTGTAATTTCCATGGTGTAATGATTTCTTCTTACCTCCATCAAACAGGGTACTCAATATATCATATAGTTACCATATTACTAGTTGATATATAAAATGTATGAATATGGGCTTAAAATGAACTGAAGTGACTGATATGTCATAATAAAGTACTAAACATGTTGCTTCAGGCGATAATAATGCTGCTATCTTATATGCAACAGGTCGCCCAGCTTTAATCTTGGAAAAAGGATTATATCCTAACTAATGTGTTCATTCCATACATTTCTACCCTGTATCATAGATCATGCCCAAAATATGTATGAGAAGATGAATAATAAATGTATTTGTGATCTATGAATTTGTGTATCCTGTTGGGTGCAGTGACTTGATGTTTGCAGTGTTATTCCTTTTTCCATCCAGGCAAATACCAGTATTGTACCTGAAATGACTACTCCTACCCACACCCTTTTCAATTCATTATTCACTGATCATTCTACCATTCAATGCTATATAGTCTTGGCTACTGACTGTTGGTAAGTGAACCATAAACACATAAGAAATTGTCACATACCAACTTTTTTTAAAATGAGTCAAAGTGCTTCTTACAATACAACTGTACCATAACTGTAGTAACTGTAAATTGATAGGTGTTTCAAACACTGCTAGGGCGTATGTACATACACGCAAACACACACACACTTTCCAAATAAACAATGAAGGACAACAGTCATATGCCAGAATGTCCATTTACAATATGTTAAATTGAAGCTCAAATTCTTGACCTCTTTTGCTGTGGATTAAAGAGGTTTCAACACATTGTACCTGAGCCATGCTGAGGATGGTGCGATTTATCAGTACAGGTCTCTTATATTTGCTGTCTCCTGTCAAAAGTTGAGCCAGACTGCTTTTAATGTGGTGCAATACATTCATGTCTTCACACCTTAGGTGCATTACGTTGCAGTCTGCATTTAGCAGCAGCTTGATATAGTGGCATCCAACATACACCTGCAGTTCTCTCCCCACTGGTACCTGCATAATACCATAACTTAACAGTAAAGCGCATTCTTTCAATAGCTGACAATTATTTTGCTGATGTAAATGGCTAGATGGTCCCAGAGCTGCTCTGGACACTGGAGAAGGCAGAATTGACCTCAGTGGAAAAGAGCCAAGCTTGCTTGATCCAAAAGCCCATAGCCTATCCACTATACTGTGCTACACTGGCTAATGATGTTGATGAAAATTATGTGACAACTTACCTCAGTAAAGAGATGCCTGCTGTTTTTTGTAACTGCAGACCATACATCATGGGGGGTTGCCCACTCACTGAGCAACATCAACTCGTACGTATGCTGACTAGGTTCAGTACTATGGTCTGAATCCAGTTGCTTCATATTTTCTCCCACATGACTATGGGCAATCTTCAGTAGGTTCTCTGACAATGAACTCTTAGTGCTCTTAGAAACGGGGGACAAGAAATAAGATACATCCAATGTTGTTGCTGCAACAGGAATTGCTGCCCAAAGCATGGCTTCTGTGTCTGTGCCTTCTGGGATCTTGGTAACCAAATTACAAGACACTTCAATGAGGGAGAATGGTTCTGGAATGCTGGCTGTGATAAATGTCTTCAAACTGACACCTTTTCGGACCCTCTGTTCCAGCTTGCTAGTTTGATTAACACTTACTCCTTCTGTACTTATAGACACATGCAACAACCAAAATTCTGGACTGTAGTCTTGATCTTCATTGTTCTTCAAATGGATTTCAAAACCATACTGTGCGGTGTCACTGTCTTTAGGAGCATCATGAACCTGTCAAAATTAAACATACACAAAGTTACATTAATTTACATACAAAGTCTCTTTCAGTATCATTTCAACATGTCCATAAAGGGACTTGAAATTATAGCATTTTAGAGTATGTTCTATGACTGGAGAGAGTAAGTTAGTTAGCAGTAAAGATATGAAGAAGATAACATGTTTCATAAAGTACAAATGCCACAGTATGTGTGCTTTTATGAGACTGCCCCCCCTCCCCCCCAAAAATTATAGGATTTGATTCCCAGAAGGGTCAAGAGATCTTTTTCTTCTTCAAAATGTCGAGACCAGTTCTGGGGGCTCTTTCCATGGCAGTCAAGCAGCCAGGGCGTTAGGCTGACCAATCACTTCCAAATAGTGCCAAGGTTAATAATGACTGGTGCTATACTTCTGCTCCCACTACATGCCTTCATGGTGTGCACTGGGACAACTTTACCTCCACATTTTATGTATAAATATTCAGCTCATACATCACAGAAAACGGGATGCTTCTATTAGAAAGACAAATCAGTGAATGCTGTAGATGGGAATAATGCCCACTGATTGTGGGTACTGTACTAAACAAAAAACTACACTGTGAAGGTAAAATTTTGAGTTTTGGGTGTTAAACCTGGTGGTATATATAATAACTACTGGCTGTACAAGCTGAATATCACAGTATAGACAAGACCCTTTGTATCCATGACAGAAACCCAAAGTTTCCACTTAGTGAATCACTGGCATCATATGATATGGAATACTTTATACCTGTACAGTGAGAGTGAATGTATTTTGGAGAAGTTTGTCTCTCTTAGTAATGCTTATGGCTTCCAACATCCTTTCTTCCATAGCTGTCTCCTGTTTTAGTCTTGTAAGATGCTGCAGCTTCGTGTCCATGTCAGCCATAATGTTGGGTGGAAGAAAAAAATTTTTCTGTTGAGAAGCTGACACTTTTTGTCCCAGGTAAACACAGTAAAATGTGAGATGAATCTGTCAAAGAGGGTTTTACAGTAACAACTGGGATATAATGGAATAAAAATACTGAATGAAATATACCACTTTAATCATGCTTGGAGAGAGGATTTAATTTATCAACTGCACAAGAAATTTAACACTTTCTAGTCTGCAATCAGAAATTTCTGACATAACCTTCCTCTTTAAATGCAGCTGGATATGTGTGTTGTAAGGCAGGGTTTAGCATTTGTTCACACAATTTGACAGCCAGTCAGCAGATATTACAGTGTTCAGGAATAGGCAGACGAAATGTTACATTATCTTGTAAAGGCCCAACCTTCTTTGAATGCGGAATGCTACTTGATGAACATGATATGGCAGCTGACTGAAAGCATCTATGGACACAAAATTAAAAAATAAGAAAAATACTCATAGCTATTCTCACTGTAATTTTCCTTAAAAAAGTAATAATCATAAGATAGAAGGTAATGATAGAGATGGTAAGTCTATTTCTTTCCCTAAACACTGCAAACCTCCTGGGCAAATATGTTGGAGTTGTATGATAAAATGCCATTGGGCTCTGCTGAGTGAGTTAAGTGTTACAGCATTTTAACTGTACTTACTGTAACCACTATGATGACATCTGTATCAGGGAACATATCCAAGGCACATACTCCTTTTATTCCCATCACACTATTCTCTACAGTTGGTTGACCCCCATTACTCCAGGTCAGCTTGCTATGCCAAAGATCTAAACCATCTGTAGCCATAATTCCATCTTTCACAGGACAATATCCCTCCACTGACCCTGGGAGATATACCATATGGTAACTTAACTTCTGCTGATTGGAAGTAATGTACACCACTGAACCACTGCGCAGCACAATACCCACATGTGAATACAGACCTGTCAGTGGATCTGCAACAAATTATGAAAGTAACACATAAAATTAGGTTCACTGAACTAGCTTCTACCAGGATGTTAACAAAAGAGCAAGGAACTTCATAATCACACATCTAACTTTAAAAAATATTTCATAAGTAGTAGATAATGAGGCACATAATTTTTCTAGCCATTTCTGAGAAAAAAGACACATTTTTTTTATTTCAGTCTGAAGATAGTTCAGGAGCCTGGTGTTACAGTCTGGTGGTCACTAGATGCACTTTTGCTGGGGTAAATGGAACTGCAGCAATATTCTAATAACTCACTTATATTTAGCACTAAGATGTAAGTTGGGTAACACTCTACTACGGTTTGGTGTTTAGCTAGAAGGACAGGTTACATTTATGTTGCAAGCATTTTCCAGTCTTGTTTGTACTGGACAAAAACGTTAGGATTTACCAAGTCATGATTCACCAACCTTTGAGACACATGATGCCAGCAATAGACTGTGTGGTATTGTACAAGATTTTAGGTGCAGGCAATGGAGCAGATTTACTTTCTGCTGCTACTGGAACACAGTAAACTTGGCCAAAATCCAAACCAACTAAAATGACATGTGACCAGACCAATGCCATATCTTCAAGGAGCAAACTTGTTAGGGTTGGATCCAAATCACTACATCTTACAGATGTTAGTGTACAAGTAACATCCTGCATGTGTAAAATTGTCACAATATTAGATTCCTTTCAAAAACTGAAAAAGAAAATGAATTACACAATTGGTTTACTGCTCATCTCTACTTGTGAACCAATTGCAAATGTAGTTAGGCTTGCTCTGATTTCATATGGCCAACTCATAAGATGGGAGTATTCCAATGAATGTAGTTTACATACACAATGTACTAAGAAATGGGCAAATCACATACAAATTTAGTTTTTCACATCTGTTTATCTTGCACACATCTCTCCCATTGCATTACACTTTTATGTCATAACATCTCTTGTCTTGCATAGTCTGTGGCAGTATCTTGGCAGATTGGGATGACACAAACTTGCAAATTCTGTTAACAGTGATCCACAGACACTAACAATATAATGTACATTACAGGTTTGTGTTAGCAACAAATTTTCTATTTTCACTCATCTGAAACATTTCAGATGCTATGAATGTAAAGTTTTGCAGTAAAAAAACAGATAGTAATGGCAGTAACATACATAACATGTTAATCCATGAAATAAAATTAAATTATTGTCAATTAAATAAGTTACACCATTTATACAAAAAGACTTGACAGTCCAAAACTTCTCCATGTGGCAGTATCTCAAGTCTAAAAGTGCATGTTACTCACCCCCACTACACCCAAGGAATTAAAGAGAACTGCAGCAATTAATTGTGCTTGACTGCAGTGAGTTATGCAGAACTTCATACAGAAATTACTGCAATGTGTCCAGATGACATGGAGTGTCATCTGGAAAAGGTATTATTCAGTAAGTAGAGTATGCATGTTAATTGATATGATGCTAGTTACATCTTAAAATATTTCATTTCATTTGCAGTCTGGTATCTCATAGCAGTCTACAGAAAACTGTCACATCCTTGTGCCCAAACCATGCTTCCAACAGGTACACATTCTTGAATTACTTCACTTACACCACATGGAGACTGCTGCAGTTCAGCTGAAAATCTCTTCTCTGTTGGAAGCATTCTTGGACCAGCCTGGTACAAATCAATGTACAATTTCCCATGCTTTTTCTTGACAAGGATGAATTCCATAAAGAGTGAGCACATAGCCAACACTTCCCTGTGTACCTTTATGTGCATCTTCAATGCCAATGATTCTTTATGAGAAACATCAACTTCATGTTTTGTTGCTGACCTGTACAGATGATTTAAACTTCAATAGGGATGCAATTACTTACTGAAAAAAGTGTTAATTCATTGTTTCTAGTACAAGATGCAGCAGAATATACAGACATGTGTTGTTTTTTAATTAAGCATGCTACAAGTCATTTTATTTTGAAGTTCAGAAACCTCAGATAGGCTCTTGGAGTTTTTCTGTCTAATTATCATGCCAGTCCAAGACAGAATGCTGGTCAGTGCAGACATATATTTCTTGTGTTGATTTACTTGTATAGTGATAAAGCTTGGTTTCATCTCTTTGGATACATGGACATGCAATATCAATAATAAACATTGATGGTAAACTATGCAGCAATAATCAAATTATCGCCAATACTTTCAATAATTATTTTATATCACTTCCAGACAAAGTGTCTCTCAATAACTCAAAACAAATAAACAAAACCTCAAATGTAACTAACTACATAAAGTAAGTTCATGAGGTATTTCAACACCATTCCCTACTATAAAATAGACACTCATAACTACCAAAGAAAGTAAAGATATAATTAAATCACTGTAGTGGAAAACTTACCAAGGATAGGATGAAATTCCATTAAAAATCTCACAAATAAGTGTGCCCTTTATAGTATACCCCCTAACCTATATGTATGATACGGTATTATCTTCAAGTGTATTTCCTATGTGTCTAAAATATTCTCAGATAAGTCCAATTTTTAAAATAGGTGACAAGACTGAAATGTCAAATTACAGGCCAACATACAAAATTTTTGAAACAGTCATTTACAATAGATTGCAATTCCATATATATATATATATATATATATATATATACAGTGCCTGCACCACAAGGTTCACCACGTACACCTGCTAAATGTATTGCTGCCACAACACCGGCACTGATCATCAGAATTTTAAAATTCTGGTTTTAAACTTTTAAACAATTTTAAAGTATTCAGTGACTTTAACGAGGTACAGGATGATATGTTAAGATCGAAACATGTCGGAGTACCTTTAAATATTTTTATGTATTTTAACATTGAAATTAACATTTTAGACTAATACAGTTTCGAATTTAAAAAAGTGCATATGTTGGTGTTTATTAATTATTGAATTGAAAAATGCACGGTGAAACACTGAAATTACATTACACATTTTTACAATTATTACAGGCCTTATCATGACAATACTTATGACCTGTATTTATTAATATTAAGGTATGAATTTTATTATATTTTAAACTGACATGAGTTATGTAACACACTTACTGTCATGACCTGTTGACAGTTTCCATATCCTAAGGTCTTGTCCCATTAGGATGTAAGGAATGCATTTCAAACAAATAAATAAATAAATTAAATAACAGGTACTGGTCTGTAAAAAATCTAATGTTAAATAACTTTCCATTACATGATGCGAAGGTTGGTGTGTGATGTGCCACAAGTGCAACTACGATTATTGGGCCCAATTTTTTTTTTCTCAAACCATTCGTTTCATATGGATATGTTACACATGTTCCGACCTACACTTTTTTCTGCATGGCAGTGCAACATTTCAATTCACAAACAATTCTATGTGCTCTTTAGAGAGTGTTCTTGGTAACAGAATAACAAGAATCAGACTGTGGCTTCCCTGTTTGACAAACAGAACCTGTGTGGCTGTTAGGATATGGTGCATAACAGTAATGCTCACACTGAAAAAATATGAGAGAAGTCTTTCAGGATGTAGTGTCTTAAGCTACAACAGCAGAACTTAAACATGCAAAGAGAATGAGTTCATGACATTTGATGTGTGTTTGCAAGCTGAAGGAAATCATTTCCAGCACCTTATTTAAAAATGGCACAAAATATCTAATGTTAATTGCAAAACTCTAAAATAAAAGTTACAAATGACAAGACATGGTGAATTTGAATAGCAACAGCAAGTGCCATATCATATGATTCAGATAAATAATCATCCTCTAGTACGTCATAACCTTAGGCTCATCACGTTGCTAGATGAACTTGAATAATGAGTGGCAAAAAAATTTCACACAGCAGATTCCAGGAAGATTGCTACTGTGAAGATTACTGATTTCTATGATGTGATGCCATGCAGTCTGGTAACTGCACCATGTCCCATCCCACAAGACAGTGGTTTCTGAGGTTTCCACATTAGGCAGATTTTCATTGTACCAGATTTCTAAGAAGGACATATCAGTTACTCACAATGCACATTTGTCTGATGTCTTGACAAGCAGATAAAGACTACAACCATTAAACACTCCAACCAGATTTCCAAGCTGCAAGACATTCACGATGGTGCCTTCAACAGACAGTTCCTAAAGATACACACATTTTAAAAACTTTATGCACTGCACCAACACAAGACAATCACTGATTAAAAGACTCTTGAAAGTGTAGTAAAATATACTTAGGTCTGCATTAGGAGTGAAAATGTAAGGAAATGAAGAGTACAATAACCATAGAAATTGTACTTTACAATAATTTTATAACACAAATTTTTAAATGGACATAATGTACCAACAGAACATAAAATCCAACAATCAGTGCATTTTATCATAGCCACTTCTTTTGACATAGCATTGTAATCATCAGGGATAAGAGTAAAAAATCTTAGTAATGTTCTTTTACTTTGTTCTTCTTACAAGTATGTATTTTCCTGCACAACTGGTTTTCAGAAGCTTGTAATTTATGTTCTTCTCTCAGAGTAAGAGAACATTTCATGCATACATGTATTTTTCTGGGTTTGTAGCACTGTGATCTCAACGGTGAACACCAGCATTCAGAACATCCTGCACACATCGGACAGCCTTTACACCTGCACTAGTGTGACAATACACTGATTCATGGGAGAAACTCAGTTACACCTATTAACGTTTCGTCAAATCTCGATGTTCCGCAGAACAATGGAAAAATTCTTTTTAGATCATACGTAGTCTACTAAAAACGATAAAAAAAACATAAACAATGTACACATTTTAAATACTTACAATGGGGTTGCCAGGTGCATTTTCGCCATTTCGCAGTTCGCAGGGCTTAATATCGTCATAAATCAAGATCTTGTTTTTAAACCACACAATTATTATATGCTTTTTCTCAAATTTCAACACCTTCAACCCATCAGGTATCAAATGATTCACACAGTCTGGAACTGGCCAACGCAACAAGTTAAACATACTTGTTTTGCTCACTGTACTTTATTTTACATTAGCCACTTATCCAAAATAACTACATCCGCTTATTTCAGTTTACCAGATAGGTAGATCATTTCCAGTTTTCAAAACAGTCGGAACTAATCTCAAACACTAGAACGTTTACAGCAACATTTGATTCAAATAATCCCACTTCGTAATTTGCGTAAAGACATACACAAGCACAGATCAATCTCTGATCCACGGATTAGACCGCCTCACCCGCGTACTCAGGTATAGTTGGTGATCTGTACTCATGGTCCATCCATTCTACGGGCAATCAACCCATACGTGTGGGGATGTAGTGTTCAGGACAAAGGGCTGAAAAACCATGAAAAAACGATGGAAACGAAAATTGATTACTGCAATAATTTTACGCATGTTAACACTTGGAAAGTCAGAGGTAATTTAATAATCGATTTTCAGCTACGTAACATGATTGGAGAAGTTCAGGAACAAATCCATTCATTCATTTATTTTCATTCTGTTGATCTATACAAGGTTAAACAACCCTTAGGATATAGAACATGTCATAAAATAGGTTACAAATATGAAAATACGAATGCTGTAGAAAGAATGATACTTGTAGTGTAATTGTGTTATGAACATATAACGAAGGAACTGCAGTTATAGTACATAATGCAGGAATATATAAATTACCGTTAGAAATTTACTCCATGATAAAAAACAATGAAAGATATATATTAGCATAGGAAAGAAACTGTGACAGTTCAACTACCAAGCCGGTAAATGGCAGTACACCTAATTGCCCTTTGTCTGTAAGTGCTAACTAAACGAAAAAGAGGGATACATTTATTAGAACATTACACACCTTCATTAGGGGTACTAATCAATGTACAATGTTTAAGCAGTATTCAATCTGCAGCGATTTACGTTCCTGCATGTCATATGTCATTTATTTTCATTCCGTGGATCCGTACAGGATTAAAAAATCCTTATGAATATGGAAATAGTCACATTTTCTTAAGAAATCTAGATGTGAAGTAGATATAAATGTGTACAATAACTTTAGTTAGTAGGTCTAGTACAATATTTGAGGTTTTAACATAACATAAATTATTTTAATGTAATATAACAATAATAATACACAATATGACTGTTGAATTACAGGTGTCCTAACAGCATCATGTCATGTCAGCTTCAATTGACGTAATAAAAGCATCAAACATTTCCTTGAAATACCTGATGTCAGTCATATTGTTTGGTACTCATTGTCTTTTATGTATCCCCCTAACAAAAATCACAGTGTGTGATACAAGTATTTGGTGATTAGTACGCCAAGTTATCGGTTTAGAAAATGGACGCGCAATTAAGCTCCAGCGTCGTGGTACATCATTTGCTTTAAGAATACAGCAGGCTTAATTTCCTGTAATTGCATATCTAAGTAATTTATGGATATCGCAGTCGCTTCTGGAGACTAAGAGGGATGTATCGAGCAATACGTAGCAGGCCACACCACACATTATATTTGTGTCTGTTTCCAATCTGTTCCACTTCATGTTGAGGTTCTGATTCCCCATTGCGCAACTTCTTTCCCTTTCTTGGAACGCTGAAGAAAGCTACTCTACATTCGACTGCGATTACATGCTACACTTTCAACAGCGTTCAGACGCGAAGGTGTAACACCCAATACAATAAATCAACGCTGCAGGTCCAATGACTTGAAAGAATTTAATGTAATAAAAACTTGTGTTCTATTAAAGAAAAAATTGTGTACTTTGTATGTAGTGTCAGTTGTTTTAATGCCCATTTTGATTGTTTTTATATTCAATCTGTAACATACGTAATGAAAGTAGTATATCCATGGTGTTATGCGCTAACAGTGGTGAGCACACTACCCTAACCACAGATTACCTAGTACGGGTACATAGATCGTCTCGTAGATTGTGTTACATCCCGGTATTCATCCATGCTCGATATTTATTGGCGGTTTTCAGTTTTACCGGCATCCGGGTACTGCCAACATCTAGGATTGAGCAAATTATTTTTTGTCTTAATTTTTTTTATTCTATTACATGCTTTGAAGAATATTCACGCTAATAGGGCTCAATTAATTGGGATGTATATTGTACAACACAAAATATCGATTTTTTTTTTAGGTATTCGTAATTGCTAATTTGGTGGGTACACTGTTATATTGGCATTTCTGATTTCCTCCAACTAATATCGAAATTTTAGGTACTGTGATTAGCGTTGTGAGGTATGAAGTTACGGTGAGAAAATATTATTCAGATGTAATGATGGATGTTGTACAGAAGCTGGACATTGAGTCATATGGTTATGACAGTGAATTTGACATCAGTTCATATACAATGAGTTCTGGGTGTGATGCGAGTATGGAGCAAGGCTTTGACATATCTCGTGAAGATTTCCGTTCTAGCAGTCCAATTCCAAAATTTAATTTTACTGCAAATTCTGACGATTCTTCCCCGGAACACGTGAATGGAAATGCGCCGGGTGTTGGGAATTGTGTATCATTAAGACACCATTCGGTTTCTCCCCCATATAAAAGAGTGAGGGCGCTAAGACTATTTGACTCCCCCGCTACACCAAAAACTTTGCTTGAAAAGTGTTCATTGCACACGCCATTCACTCCAACGCCACGTTCTAGGCTTTTCAGTAAAATTGAAAAACCGAAAGGGTTTGCATGTGCATATCCAAAAGTAGATAAACCGTCTGCAAATGTAAACCCTTTTACTCCCAGTGGCATGCTGTTGATGTCAAAGAAACGAACAAGGTCAAAAAGGAGCCTGGTTGGGTAAGTTATCTGTTAACATTTTATGCTAGTTGAGTTGAGGAAACAGCGGTGCATTGAACGCATTCTATTGTGTGTGGTTGGGAAGATCGTACATTTCTTACTGACACCTTAATGCTGTTCATTTTCAGAAACTTGAAATATGTTTGAAGTTAAAATGCAGATGTAAAAATGTTTTTAAAGTCTTTTCAGAAGGGACAAGTGTGTGAAACAGATGGTTTTGTGACCATGTGTAATCAGTCTTTGACGCCGGGCTACTGTTAGCTACTGCGAGGTTTTTAATTTTATATTCCTACTAAGCACAGTCCCTCTTTACAGTTGCTAGCCTTAGTACCCTCAATTTTCGTATGGCTAATGCAAACTCCTGGGGCAGATATTTTGAATATAGTAATGTGTTTGGTAGTTTCCTGTTTAATGTTGATGTATTTATTAAGTTAATGTCCTTAGCTTATTCACCATTCTATGAAGATGTACAAGCGCGGAGGTAAGGTACACCATTTTTAACATTGGTGTTAGTAGTCACCAACTTCTGGCCAGTGTAAGTCTAGAAGTAGGGTCCCAAGCACTCATAGGATAGAAGGCTGTCCTTAGAGTTGCTGTGAACATAATAGTAAAAAGAAAAATTATGCTTATCTGATTTCTTGTCGTGGTTTATTGTGTTCTTTAATGAATTATACTGTACTGGTTTTTGAAAACTTATTTCAGCTGAGATGGTCTCCCCCCTCCCTCCCACATGGGCAGATTTACCTTGAAGCTAAAGAAGCTTAAGCTTCAGGGCCCTGAGATGAACCCTAAATAAATATTCACTTTCTTACGTAACCTTGTATTTCTAATTTTGTATTCTTTTTCTTAAGATGGCTTCTAAAATTGTATAAGCTTTGGGCCCTAGAAAACCTGGATCTACCCCCCTCCCACACACACACACACACACATACACACATGTTCGTACGTACAAACAAAACAATACATACGTAGTACAGTTTATACATGCATTCATACATATATATATATATACGTACATACATACATACATACATATTTAGAAATTTTTAGTGTTTTAATGTTTCTTTATTGTAATCAACTGTCTATAACAGTTTTCCACTGTTACACTGCTCACTGGTTATCAGTCACTTTTTGCCATATTTGCTGGTTTACTGCATCTTGTGCTTCATCATTCTTTCAACTTCCCTTTCCCACTACATTTTGCATCTTCCTTTTCCTTTTTTTCCTTGTGGCAACCAGGTCAGTAGTTGTCTCCCATGTGTAATGCATTTTAACATGTTATTCTCCATTCTTTCCAGAATTGTGTGTGTGTGTGTGTGCATGCACGGTTTTTTTTCCTTTTCTTTTCAAATTTGTTCTCTACTTCACAGCTTTTCCATTAATTTTTCCTTTGATATTTTAGTCATGTTAATGTGAATACAGGGAGACTTCTGTGTGAGAACTGTTGCTAATCACTGTCAGTTACTTCATTTATTTAATTACTTACTTACTCCATGCAGCAGAGTCCGTCTTGAGAAGCTGACCGATTCTCAGCTAGTCAAGAAATTCCTGGCCTTTTGCGGAACCCGAAGGTTCATTAATGCATTCACAAGTGCCCACCACCTGTCCCTACCTACCAGAATATTAGTCCAGTTCCGAGGCACATTTGTATGTTTCTTGACTGCCAGTTTTTATGGTGAGGAGTTGTCAGCACCTTTCCCAACTCCCAAGCTGGAGGATCATTCCTTGTTGGCTTCGGCGACCTCTTATTCAATATATTTGCAGCTACCCTCCATATTGGACGCTGTTCCCATACCTTACAGAATTGGTGCCGTGAAACCCATACTTTATCTAAGGGCTTAAATGACATTTTGCCTTATTTTCTACCATTTTTTTCTGATTTGGATAAAATTCAATATAGGAAGTGTCCACAAAAAATTTATGGGGTCGTTGTGAGTTTCATGAAAATTGATCCAGTGGAAGCCATACTTTACTTAGTAGCATAAATGAATTTCTTGCTATACTTGGCATGTTTATTGTCTTATGTAGTTGAAATTCATCAAAAGAGATCTGCACAACAGTGCTGTTGAATATCTGTTATGTGAAAACATGTGCAGGAAGGGATGTATTTACTTACTTACTTACTCCATGGAGCATAGTCCTTCTTGAGAAGCTAACTGGTTCTGCAGCTAGTCAAGAAATTCCCTGCATTTGTTAACTTTGTTCCCAAATATTTGAACTCTTCCACCCTTTCAATGAAGCTATTATCAGTCTTCATACTGTGACTTTGTCCTGTGTTCTGATCTTGAGACATAATCATGTACTTAGTTTTATCAGCATTTACTTCTAGTCCAATCTTTTTAGTAGCAACTACTGAAGCTTCTGCATTTTCCTTTACTGCATGTATGCTTCCTCCCAATATATTAACATCATCGGCGTAAGCCAGAAGCTGGTGTGTACCATTTAATTTCAAGCCATCCTGGTTCACCTGAACCTGAAGGGATGTACTTACATTTGTAAATGGAATTAAATTAATGTAGGAAACCAACAATCAAACAAAACATAAATGATGCAGCTGAGGAAGTATGAATAGTTTAATACAGAAATAATTTGACCATTTTTTACTACTAGTGTACATCAAAACTCACTCTTTAGAAGCCAACACTACTACTAGACAGAATCGTACTATCCTGTACAGGGTCGGAACAATCAAAATATTGTGCAGGAAAAACACATTAAACACTGGTTCTGGGCAGTTGTAAGACTTAAAAATGATTTTGTATAGACGAAAGCTCATTAGATGTAATATTTGGCATAGTTAAATTTACAGTTTTGTTGTTGTTTGTATATCATTTTTGGACCCATTTTGTGCTGTGTCAAGATTATATTTGTAATGGTATGTTTTAACATGGTTGTAACCATTAACTTTGTATATTTCAACATGAACACATTTTAAACTTTATCAAATACGATATGTTCGAGATTATAATAATGCCAATAATAATATTCCAGCATAAGACTTGGTAATGGTCTGCAGTAACCAAAATATGTGGTTGAATGCAGAAAATATTTGCAAGTTTTTAAAATAAAACAGGCCATGTCAAGGGGCATTTCCATTTGTTGTGAAATTTGTATTTATTTGTGTACATTGATTCATCCAACCTCTGACACTAAGGCCTGTAGTTAAGTCTTGGCCCCCCATGTTTTCTGCCTCCAAACTATTCTGTTGTGTGTGGTCAGCTTCCTGTATCTGTATAACTTACAACTTGGGTTCCTTTAACATTGACTGATAACTTCCTGATGACATATTAGAGAGCCAAGGTACATAAAGATGGGGCCTCCCCATCACTTTCTTTAGCCCTTGTCTTATTTTCAATGGTTCATCCAACTGATTTTGAACTTTCACTTGGGCTTCTGCAACTTTCATAGGAGCTTTAACTAACCTTATTCATTTACCAGATATCTCAGCATCATAAATTGTGTTATGGAGCTTTTTGTTATTAATGCTGTCATAAGCTTGTTTGAAGTCCACCTGTATTTGGTATACCTTAATATTGTTCTCCCAGCATTGCACGAGCGTTTGTTTAACTGTAAACAGTTGATCTGTGGTAGATCTTCCTGTTCTGAAGCCAGCCTGATGTTTTCTGTGTATGACTCTAATTTGAGGTGTGTAATGTTGGTGAGCATAATAAAGCAATTCCTCTGTAGTTCTCACAGCTCAGTTTATCACTCTTCTTTTGGATGGGACAAATTAAATTTTTCTTCCATTCATCAGGTATTTGCTCCAGCCACCAAATAAGGGTTATTAAGTTATTAATAGTAGTTATGACTTTATTCCCTCCATACTTATGAAGTTCAGTAGGAATGCTGTCTGCAGCAGGAGCCTTGTGGTTTTTCAGGGCACATAAAGCATCTCTGACATTTTGCAGAGTTGTGCTTTTCGTATGATGTAAATCCTCATTTGAGTTGGAAAATTCATTTACTTCCCCTTCCTAATCATTGATGTTCCCATTCAGTAGACATTCAAAATGTTCCCCCCTTGCTGTTCCCATTAAGTACCAAGGTGCTGATAAGTCCCTAGCCCAACCTACTTCCTGATGTATTTTGTTTGATGGTGAGAATATTTCGTTTGATGCTAGTCTTGTTATATATGCATAAATATTACTAATATTCCTCCAATTATGGTTATAAATAGGATATATGAAAATCAAAATCTTCTGTCAATGTAGTTTGTTTCCTTCCTGGTCGGGCTAAGGACTTATCAGGACCCCTGTAGACATTCATATGTTCCCCATCTTTATCTTATTTTTCTACAATCCACAGAAATATTGCCCTGCGCATCCTTGCACATCTCTGTTGAGGGTTTAAAACCTTCCTTATATTATCTAACTTCCTTAAAGGCCTAATGCAAATCATGCTTTTTAAATGTGTACATTGATAGTGTGGACATCTTGAGAGTAAATAACACCTTGGTAAAGTCTGCATGCTGCATTACGTAGTATGCCATTTGCATCATTGTTGTACTGCTGCATGTAGATTCAGAGTTGAGGTTTGCTGCTTTTTTAATTTATATTGGGTAAGTTAAGTTACACTGCATGTATGAAAAATCTGGCATTTTTTTTGCCTGTGGTGATATGAGTTAATGATGTAATCTTTATTTAATTCCAGTTCTCCGACTGATGGCTCTGATGAACAAAAATTTGAACCGAATGACTCTGAAGAATCTGACTCAGAAGTAGAACAACCAACGAAAAGACTGGCACTTCAAGATTCCAACATTCCACGGTATCGCAAGGTACAGGAACAACTAATCAATACACATTAACCAGTCTTTTACCCCTTAGGTAATAGACCCCCAAAGGTGCATTATCACAAATACTACAACCGACATAATTGTGAAACGCATGACTCCCGCTTGCTTCCTAACTGTACTTCACCAAGATCTAGTTGTATCCAGTGAAAACCCAATATATGTTCCTCATTATAGGTTTTCCATCATTTAGTATTCAATTTTAATGACCTGAAATTTATAATCTCAGTTCTAAAAATGTAATATTATATATTTTGTGTATCGTGATTGTAATTAATTCTACATACTGTAATGAATAGGCCCTGGGTTTAACAAATGACAGTGTTTATCGACACTACAGATAGAACAATTAAAACTACAAGGAACACAGAACACTTCACCAGAGTTTCAAGAATCACTCTCAACAGATAAGTCTGTTCTCATACATCCAGTACTCTGGGCTTATAACTGTGACGCTGGTCCTGAACACAGTACTTCACAGATATGCTTTTTCACTCGCACCCAACTATACAGTTTCGCAGTTGCAGGCCACCTATCACTCAGCCGTTATCACTTGCTGACTGCTATACACAACTCAGAAGACTCGTTATCTTCTGTATGCTCTCTCCCTCACCGTGAGTAGACTCCCTCGCTATCCGCTCACTATCTCACCATGAATAGACACCCTTGCTATTTGCTGTATGCTCGCTTTCTTGCCGTGGGAAGACTCCCATGCTATCCTCTGTATGCTCGCTATCTCACCTTGGGAAGACTGACTGACTTGCCGTCTGCTAGTCTTATGTGGCACTTACATCTTTCTTGAACCTTCCATGCTGTTCGAGATAGCGCTACAATGTTCTATCCTTTTCTAATACGGGAATGTTCTGGTAGTCTGTCCCTTTAACTCGAAGGCACTGGCATAGCGGCAGGCTTGATGTCAGAGGTTTCGCGGCATGTCATACTGCTAGGTGCTGCCGCTGTCCATTACAATACCAACATATACACATAAAATGTATAAAATTATGATTTATCTGTATACATAATCTCTCCTGCATGTTTCATTGAATGTTCATCATATTCAGGGAGGTGATAATACAGAGGAATTTATACAAGTATAAAATTAACAAGTCAGAACTTATATGTGCAATGTTAAAATGTAATAGCAGCCATATACATGAAATAGTATACAGGGTGTCCCAGGAGGAAAGGACCTAACTTCGGGAGAGTGTTCCTTAGGTCAAACTATACCGATATAACCCAAAACACCTATATCCAAAGTT
>JGI20166J26741_11515585_pt1 | contig 25048 bp, 16 predicted proteins | sample TergutCu122P5_FD_26741 | JGI IMG/M metagenome (IMG submission 26741)
CATGTAGAGATATTTATGATAATAAATCATAATTGTTGCATCAAGTTGGTACCTCTCGTCATTTTCATATATGATGCACGGTCACACATACATCAAATACCCACACAAGTCTGGGCTCATGGTAAGTCATGGTCCCATGCGATCAGTGGGCCAAGTCTGAAGATTACTGTGCCTGGGTTTGATTATTGTTGGATGAATACTGGATCTGTATAGGCACAGCCTGCCATGTTTGGAAGCATGAAGCCCTCCACCCCCCCTCCAAACTTCAACAGGGACAGGGCATTCATACTAAGCTAAACCTGGCAGCCCATGCTCCAACAGATCTGGGATTAATCCAATGAGAATCAAGGTGTCTTTGGAAAGTCCACTTAACCCACTGGATATCGTGCTACCAAGCACCCAAACCTGTGTGGGTATATAAGCAAGACAGAGTGGGTTTCGAGTCATATCACAACCCTAATGATATAGATGGAGTCGGTTCTGAAACTACGTACTTGAGCCACCTCGTGTGGCTTTTAGCCCAAGAAGATTTTATTGGCTGTCAATTTCTGCCCTATACAGCACATTCCTTTTCTAAAAAAAAATTAAGTGCAAGTTGTAAAAAATTTCGAAGTACTTCAAATCCACACATAATTAGGTATCTACACAAGGAAGTTGATGAAATGACACTAGAAAATAAGCTGAAGGCAAGCAAGTGCAGCTGAGTTGAAGGCAGACTGAAACGCACACAAACTGACATTCACGGAGCCTCTCCATCATTGCCTAGCCATGAATGTCATGGGCACAGAAGAATCAATAAAAACATTTAGCTTCTCAAATTCAAGGAAGTCTTGCTCAGAACGAGCACCATAAATAAAAAAAATTTAAAGCTGCCTTTCAAATGACAACCATAACCACCTTGAACTAAATTTTATACATATATATACAACTTGGGTAGTGTACACACATGCAATGTATTTTCTTTAAATTTACAATTATTAATTTTTTCATTCGCACGATTTGAAACATGTGTTTATGTCGATTACTTTGTTGAGAAGTACGAATTAATAACAAACAAAAAAGCATTAAGACCTGAGACATGGTGCAGAGTGCTGGTTCCGAAGAGAACTTTGTAGTAGGAGGCTCTTGGAAGGCATGTCTCATTCACGTATGTCTGGCTGTTTCACCTGAATGTCTGGAATGTTCACTCTTTTACGTGTCTACAGAACTCAAACCCACAAATACCCGATGTCCCATTTTGCTATCACCAAGAAGATTGTTACAGCTATTCACACCAGCCCAAAGCTTACAACAGCTTTAAATCAATGTAACGTTACAAACGCAGGACAAAATGTAGATATTACTATACATGAAAGAACTGTGTACATTATACATTTCAAATACCAGTAATGTATTATGTTCTAAACTATATTTAGGGCACCCGTGTAGTACTTACATTCGTGTAGATGTGTGTAGTTGTTGTTAATGTAAAACTCATCCTATAAATAGTCATACAATAAAAAGGGTGAACTATTAGAAAGTACATATTACTTAATACAAATTACAATTTATACTCAGTACTTGAGGGTTTAAATGGTTAGATGAATTTAACATGTATTTTAATTAGTATTAATATTCCGAAATTTTTAAAATTACACATTCGCTTTTTGAAATGAAATAACATGATGCATGCAACAAAATGCAGTCTTACTTAGTTCTGGTCTGCCTGCTAAAATTCTGACTTCAGTATGTTTACGAATACCCTTTAATCAACATTCCAAATGACATTAACACTAGAATAATGGCCACAACTCCTCAAAGCAATCAGCAGGAGGTGTTTTTCTTTCACATCACCATCTTTTACTATAACTGGTGATGACAAACCTCGCACGTGTTACGCGGATGTTACTGGAGAGATGGGTGTGTTGTATACATAAAGACAAGGACTGAGGATCAGGACGTGGATCATGTTTCATTTATGATTAGTCATCCTTTAAATAAACTGATAACACAATCTTGCAAATTACAATTTAAATATGAACAAACGTAGTTCATAAAAAGAAGTCCAACGAGAACTTACACTAAACAGGGGCACACATGCTTGATATGCTGAATGATGTCAGAAATCCAAGGGCGAATTTTATTACACTAAGAATGTGAAAAATTGTTTCAAAGATTACAATGTATATTTTATATCTGACATATGACAAGAATGAGTGAGAAAAACTTGAAATCAAGTATTTATAATAAACAGATTTCAAAAGTAGTCACAGGCGAAACACGCTGTATTAATTGGGCCTAATCATTCTTGGAACAAATTACACATAGTTTGGAATTATTTATAACCACTGACATGAAACAAATGCAATTTCTCAAATGCTTCATGCCCCTCTCATGTAGCTGTAGTGGTCAAAAGGAACTGGTGCACATTAGGAATGCAGTGCCAGGTCTAGTGGATGTTCATAGCAATGCTGAATGAGTCTTTTGCTTTGTCCACAGTTTTGTTCACGGAATTTATGAAAAGTAAGGAAACAGGAAGAACAGTTCGAAGGCAACATGAAAATGACTGTTTTCTCCACTAGATCTAGCACCACTTGAGGGAGGACAAGGGGAACTCACCTCCCTGGTCGTCCAGGGCAACCAGTGTGCGGATGCCAGCTTCCTTGCTCTGAGCAGCACGAAAAAAAAGAGCCACAAACATTTAGTCTTCCTATCGATTAAAATAAGTAGATTCAACGAATTTTATAACACCCAAAAAAGGGCCCAACATTAAGATTTTTTACAAATCCCAGCAAGTGATCTACTCTACATTCATACAATTAACTGAACTTATATGATGCAATATACTAAATGCATAAAAAGCACATCAAAGTTAAATGTTATGGAGACCCATGACTATAGACCATACACCAATTTTATCTATTACCCTCTAATATGACATGCATATCTAGATAATGAAACAAACTAGTTTATACACTGTGAATTTAAGAGCAGAATGAAATTATGCTTACTTAAACCATGTAATTTTTAAATAAAATCTTGACCGCAACTACAATTATCCTTTAACGCAACTAAGTATCAAGAAATGAACAAAGTCCACCTGTGGCAAAACAGCACACAGAACAGTTATACTGGAGAAACAGTTTACAAGAGGGGTCACTGGGCAAAACAATTCATACACAATGAACAAAAATGTCCCATTACTAATACAACCACTTCGTTTTTTACTTAACTGCTTTCACAGAAATCCAAACTAGTCAAACTTAAGAAGCAGTACAGGCATACTTCATACCGTTTTCCTTGTGTTTAATCTTTTATGTCATCCAACAGATTATCAGGTAGAATATATAACGTTATGTACGAGCCATATACAGGATATACATCTGACATGGGATATTGGAAGAGAACACCACACCATCATCTTATGACAGAAGTTAAGTTCATATCTATGACCTCAGTCATAAAAACGCAAGTGTCTTACAACTTTTTAAAACTCTGACAACATAGGCATGTTTTTAGTACAGCAATCCCTCACCAACCGTATTACATATGAATCTGGAAGCACCAAGATTGAGAAGTAGACCAAGAAATAGATGGCAAGATGAAGTGAGGGAGGATGGAAGACTAGTTGGTGGAAAAGGGTGGAAAGAAAGGGTATAAAACAAAGAGGAATGGAAGAAGCTCCTGAGAACGGCAAGGAATCGTCGCATTCTGCACATGCCAATGGAATGAATGATGAATGAATGAATTCTTCACCAACCGCCAGGCTTACGTTTCTTAAAAATACCTGGCTGATCTTATGGGGAATTAGCTAGTACAGAAAGAATGGTCGCTATTAACACACATCAACATCCAAGTCTAAATATGTAAACCCAACCAAACCACCATGTCTCCTCAAAATCAAAAGAATATTAGGCTTTAAATAAAAAAAAATTACACAAGAGACGCACCAAACTGAGGATCCAGAAGGTACAAAATTGGTTTCAGTTACTTTTACAGTAATACACCAATGAACACGGATATCTTGGTGTGGCAGCCACTTATGTTTCTATGCACACAAATTAAAAATAACAGATACGTAAAACCAAATAAAACAGTCGGTAAAATGGGATATAAATGGGAAACTTCAGATATTTTAAACCCTCAGTTGACGAAACAGCAGATGGAAGGAGACTGCTGTACAGTAACGCAAGCCAGGAAGGTATACAAACTATTATGTAAAATAAACTAAATCCTGATATCCACCAAGGATCAGAATCCAGGATAAACTGCTGGACATGTTCAGTATGCCTTCATGTAGACTATTACATCACCAGCGTAAGCCTTGGTGAGGGGTAGTCAAACTGGGCAACTACTAGTGTTCCAGACAGTCCCTACCCCTTAGCTGAGGTCATCAAATGCAATGCAAACAGATAACTGCATGTGGTAAATAGTGGATTGTGCGAAATGTTTGAGGGTGAGGACGCACATACTTAAATACACTCCTACCACACGTGTTTGAAGCTCTCTGCACAGCAGAAAGAAGTGTGTAGAGGAATGTGAGTATAGGCACGTAAAGCCTCACGGTGATCCATACATACATTACATTATGACATACTGATGTGAATTCAGTGACATACTGGCAAATGATTCCAGTTACACACATATAATAAGATCACTTGCTGGGAAAAGAGATATGTGTGTATGCCCCAGTGGGTTTGTAGCACACCTGTGCATGCAGGCTGACAGCAAGAGCTGTACGGCACACTGAGTTCAGTCGGATTGAGTGTTGAACACTGACACATTGAACATACATATGCACATTACAAAACAGTAAGTATAGCTGCACAGAGAAAGAACAAACAAAAAGTACAGCCACTAGACAGATTTGCAGGGCAGGGCGAGGGATACCTTGAAAATACCTACACAGAAAAAGAGGCACACAACTTCATAACATGAACGAGACAGAAGCTGCGAGCTGGCACAGAGAGAGAAAAGCAAAGAGAGAGAGAGTGTGTAGAGTGGGAAACAAACAACTTGGTTTCCATTAGTTATCTCATGTTTGTTGTTGATGATGTTTATGTTGCTGTAGTATTTATTGTTTTGTTCCCAAAAGAGGATGAAAATGTACAGTTTTACAGACACATGCAGCAGACACTGAGTTCAGGTTTGAATTTTTGATTCTGGCTACTGCACACTGCACCTTACCTCCTGAACCACACGCTCCTCCTGCTCCCTCCTCCCTTTACCAGATTGCCTTAACTAACTACTGACACAACATAGGTACACAGAACACAACAGTAACATTTCAAATGGCTGGATTTCTAATTCACTCCATTTTCCCTCCTGGTTGGACGGGATGCAGTCTGATGATTCATGATGCTGCTTGGTAATTTGCACACACAATATACTTAACACAACTAAAATGTGTGTGTGTGTGTGTGTGTGTGTGTGTGTGCGTGCGTGCGTGCGTGCGTGCGTAACTATCAGGTCATGTTATAAAGCAGGTTTCTTTGGAACTTTTTTTTTATTATGTAAGGAGATATATTTTAAAGTGATTCAAATCAAGTTGCATAAACTGCAATTTATAGAATATGAATGTGAACTATTATTCTTTGACAATCTGCTTGGGGCTACACAAAAAGTATAGTTTTGCTGAACTTAATTCTGCATATCAAATAAACCAGTGCCTTATAACATGATATGGGGTAAAAGTTCAAGCAGGGAAGAGGTTAACATTAAGTATCAAGTGATGTTTTCCCAGTGAAGTAAGTACTAAGATTATGTTTTCTCGGATATGACACCATATTCAGAGTCCTGGTTGGTAGCAGAAGTAATAGACATGGATGATATTTAGAACACTATTACACAGTCTTTTACAGTTGAATGGAGGTATAATGTTCTCCAAAACACTGTTGCATATCTGCCAACTGTAGAGCATTATATCCCAGAAGAACACAACTGCAAGGCATATATATCTTAATAACAACATCACTGCTAGTCTTGAAGTTTAATTAAAACATTACCACTGTATTTCATTTGTTGTAATAACGCTTACTGAAATAAATGATCAAACATATACAGAGAAAGTACCTCAAACACAAAAGAAACATTAATTTACAATACTGGTAAGCTAAATTTCAATAAAACCAAACCAAATCACAGAAAAACTATTGCTGCAAAAGAATATACAGTTTCAAGGTATTGTAACTGCAACAATTATATTAGTATATATACTTATGTACATGATAATTTCATGCGGAGTCAACATTTCTCTTCAGACTACACTAATGAAAATTCAGTGCTCACACAGAAGTATATTTTTAAATTCCAACCCCAAGGAAAAGTTTACGTAATAATCCGAGGTTTCATTCTCAATAAGAAGACTTCATTTCAGGGCACTTAATTTACTACAGTACAAAACTGTTATTCAGTTATTATACTGTCTTGTTGGCCAACATAAATGACTGTGAGATCAGAGCCCAAAAGTATAAACGCAGTAACAAAACTGACTTTTGTTCTATGAAATGAAACCCTGTGGTTTGCACTGCTATCTTTGATTGAGGGAATCCATTACATCTATTACAACTGGATCATACATTTCTGTTTCTGCATATCTGATTCAATCTAACAAAGGGCAAACATTCACAGCTGACAGATTTTCATGGAACTCAGTATGAACAACCCGCCCCTACAATTCAAAACACCTTTCTACTTTTTAATTTCCTATTGTCAATAATAAACACCAAAATTGCAGATGTTATAATCTTGTGTGATAAATTCTTTCTTAAAAAAATATGTACGTTTTGTTAACATTTTGCAGAATATAAAACAGCAACCACATAATGTGTACACTTAGCACTAGGTAAGAAAGGTAAAGCAATTTCTATACACACCCTGAGGGCTCTAGGAGGTTGAGGTTCCTAGAGTTTCTAGACAATCGGCACATGAAGGTGGCAAGGTTGTCAGCTACACACACCGGCTGCCTTCACTCCCAGAAGCTACCCCTAGTACTAATTTCTGTCAAAAGCTGAGTCGACGCCAGGGCCATAGTACGGCCGGAAGGATTATGTCAATGAAAAATCCCAATGACCCCAACGGGATTCGAATCCGCGACCTGCCGGCTTGTAGCGCAGTGCCTCAACCAACTGTGCCACCGCCTATATGAGTAGCATTAGGTATGAGCCAATTTTATATGTTTAAGAGTTAACAACTAAAAACAAGAAGGCAGCGTGAAAATTTGAGATTCCAATGGGTCAATTTTAACACAGAATCCTTACTAGTCAAAATTAATCACAGAAATAAAACACTAAATAACAAAATTAATCTTCTACATTTCTGCCTAATATCAACATTCAGAACAAAACAACCGAAGGATGGCACGTGGCACATGTTCTCCCAACAAAAGTTTTATCATGTGAATGTTTCGACATGGTAAGTCAGGAGGGATATCCGTATTTCACCAGGATATAGCAAGACATCAGTCATTCTGAAAATCTTACATGCCATGACTGTAAAATCTAAGAGTATACTGTAAAAAGAGGATAGCCAACTAGAAAAAGTTATGTCTGTATTTCACAGACTGCAATCCTGCTTTACGTGTAAATTACATTTCACAATTTTGTAAACACTTAATTATACATATGAAACCTGTCTAAAGGCACAAAACAATGCAGAATTGAAACGTGTTAAGATGCCTAACAAAAAAAACAAGGAAATATGTGAAAATACATAAATTTAATACTGATATAGCTACAGAACTATTAACTACAACGAATCTCATATTCAATGCCTTTACATAATCACGTATTAAAACATGGGGACATACAATTTTATTGTGTATATGGGTCTAATATAGGGCATGAGAATGAATGAAAATGTAATGCCAAATAACCAATTTTTCACACTTCAGCTGCATCCTGTTATTGGTGAAATGAAGCTCCTCCAATACATTCTATTCAGAATCTTAATAACAATGTACTCAGAAAACTTCTGTTTTTATAAGAAACAAAATAGCCTCAACCTTACTTCTGAGAATTTAGGCACACTCTGGGGTTGAAATTTATGTATGTTACAATATTTTGGCACAAAAAATTCTTGGTTTGTACTCAACAAAATAAGAGAACTGCAAAACTGATACACTTTAACCTGTAAAAAAGAATGAAATGTACATGCACATGGCAGACATTGAGGACTAACAATCCTGCAGCAGCCAACAGTTTCTGAAAATAAAAAGTCTGTAAGGTTAATTAAAATGGAAGTGGGCAATGATGTCCATCCTGGAAAGAAATATCATATCTTGACGAAAAAGAAAACCTCCAAACAAATTACACTTCAAGTACATCAGCACGGATAATTTGAGTAAATATTATAACAATTACAATTACAATTACAATTACAACTGCATAAATAACAAAGCTAAAAATATCTCATGGACTTTATAATTCACTTCTACAAACATTCAATAATAAATTCAAACACATCAAAGTAAATTGCCTTGCACACTGCAAAAGTTTCCTGGATCTAGCACAAACAACAAAATGCACAATGAACAATCATAGAATCACAACAGCAAAGTGTGAAATTAACACAGACATTGTACAAGGGATGAAGATTGTGCTTTAAACAGAACATCCATACATCAGCACCAGAGAATATTTATCTAAAAACAGCTTGATAGAAATAACTCAAATGACTACATCAGTGTCCAGACAACATAAGGAAATAGAGACTTAAGAGAAAGTATACAGTGAAGAATGTGAAAGTTACAATCTTGTGCATGAACTGAGATGGACTGATGTTTAAGTGTAACATGAATCCTATGTATTGGAATGTCTCATTTACTGCATTTACTACAAATTTTATTTAAATATAGTGCGATGTAATTTGATTCAGACTTTCACAAAATAATTCTGTAGTTCTCACGCTTATCTGAAATGTGTCTACAGAACTGAAAGTACAAAATAAATTTATAAACAGTTTACTCCCCTCTCCCTCCCCAACAAAAACACAATGCCAATGAGAGTTACAGAAGTCTCATGAACTCTTTCAGGAATGAATGTTTAACATACAGATCTTCGTACCAAATTTTTGCACAAGAGCATGCAAATATTTTGCCATTTTAGCACCTCACAGAGATGGGTTGACGCTGGTCTGAATGCAATGGCTGTATGAATATACTCTACATCCCTTATATATTCTATTGATTACTACACTGGGATTGCATTCATGACGAGATTCAGTATGAATAATGAAACAAACAGTTTTATTTGTAATTTACAATAAGCAGATTTGCAAAAAAAGTACTATCACACTATTGTTCATCATACTAAATATTTATCTAGTTATTAATTTATCTATGGTATATTTAACAAGGTTCTCAGTAACTCAAGCCTATAAAATATTGAATGGTAAGATGATTAGGAAAAAAAGGAACAGGAGAGAATGTGGAAGGAAGTGGCCATGGCCTAATTTGGCGTATTAACCCCGAATCTGAATGAGGATTAAAGAAAATCACGAATAAAGCCCAGTCAGAACAGGAGCTACGTGGGCCAAAATTTGAAGCCGGGACTTCCGCAATATGAATCACGAGGGCTAACTACTCAACTATGATGTTAGGCAGGCACTATTATAATGCAACTACTAAACACTAAAAATCCGTAATGGCTGTTAGTGGTTTATTCAGACTCACTTTTTTTTTGGCTTACTGAATGACACGTTCAGCCGCACAGGTTATGCAGCAAACAATAGGACAGTGGTTGTAAATCATGAACTTGGGTGTGGTAATTGTCATCGTCTATCTTAACCGCTTAATGTCAAAGGGTTATATACATACAGGCAGGTTTAACAATAAAACACTGCTCACACAGTGTACGTATGTAGTTATGTGTTACATATGATTCTCACAATAAACAACCACTATTTCTCTCACCATTCACTGACTCGTCTTTCTAATGAAAGCACACTGCGTTCTCTGTAAGGAATCATTTGAGTCTTTATATACAGTGTATTTTAATTTTAGAATTGCGTGACTGAGCCTCTCAGCGCGGACGCGCGGGTTCTATCCTGGCCCACTCCGTGTGAGATTCGCGGTGGACGAAGTGCACTTGGGCAGGTTTTTCGCGAAGGACTTCACAAACAGTCACTCCGCCATGCTCGATATTCATCTCTTCACCTTGACACTACTCTTTACCAGAACGACAAGCAGGAGAAGTCTGGGAACGTTCAAGCAAAGCAATGTTCTGTTGGCTGTCGGAAAGCACGTGATAAAAAATTACTTTCACATGTTTAAAACTTCCGAAAATTCAGGATGATTACGTTTGGTAGCGGTGAATTTTACGACTACCCATCTGCCCAATAAGCTACCGTTACGGAATATAATAAGCGGAGTTTATTGAAAATATTCTGCAAATGCGTCTGGTCGCTGTAAAGACAAAGACGGCGTCATGAAGAAAAGCATCTCTTCTCTCCTCAATGACAGTAGATAACGATTCATTAGTAAGTGAATAAATCTCCTTTTGAAAAATAATATTACCTTTCGCGCAATCGAACAGCTTAAAGGTTTAAATTTCTCTCACAACTGTTAACAGCGGACCAGTTCAGTACTTGTGAAAAAGTATAGCCCAAAAGTTGGTCCATTAGATCTAAGATTGTGGTTTGAATATCATCTGAGTCAGCATGCCTCAGAAGCATCATCACACGAATAAAAAAAAATGTTTTACACTGAAATAATGTGCTTCTGTAAGGACGATCCACCTCTATGAATAGAGTAATGTGATAGCTACCTGGTTTTAACGGGTGTGCTGAAAAATAAGGAAGCACATGAGACAGCGAGTGCCAAAGCTGGCTTAGTAAACCTGCTTAATGTTTGTATTTCTTGTATACTATATAATAACTACATAATATTCACTTTATATACCGAAACGAAGTAAGCAAATTAAAGTATAAATGCACATGGAGGAGTCAGGAGAGCGTAGTGCAGTTGTGTCCAACACGCAGCACGCGGGTCGCAGTTCATCTGATGCAGCCCTCAGTTTAATTACATACTGCAGCCCACCACACACCTCAACACTTCATTTGACTGTCGGCGTGATTATTGGCTTCTGCTTGTATTTAATGTTACTTAACAGCGTGAACGTCTAAGCAGACGCAAAGTAAATATTTCTCGAACTGCTGTTTGCTGAGTTAGGCCCCTGTTCACATGGGAGACAGGTCTGCCAGCGACACAGAATACATAGTAAGCAATGGGGGGTTTCACAAGGTCGACTGTCTGCGTAGTCTCCCCTCGTCATAAATACTGTCGCCTTTTCTGTTTTGTAGCTCGAAGATGGTGAGACTTACGGGTGACAACAGAACCAGGCATTGTCTCCATGGCGACTCGATGAGGAATATTCGACACGCCACAATTTATTCAATTCATTAGCATATTTCCCGTTCTGTTGGATATTTATTGTGAAGGATACTCCCAACTCCAAAACCAAACAACGGGGTGGCTGGCTGGAGGCGTGTAAAGAAACGTACGAGGGGTGCAATACTTTCGAAGTGGGCAAAAGAATGGGACTGGTAAGTGTAATATAAAACTTAATTTATCAACAACAGTAATACAGATACTGTACATTGCAGAAAAATGAATTAATTAGTCTTCTTGAGTCATAAATATTAAAAACCGTTAATTTCCTTTACTTCCTGAAAAACAAACCCGTAAGAAATGAAATTATGGTCCTCACAAAATTTTAAAAGAATTAACAGAACTTTTGAAATACTCGTAAATATTTTATTCACACTAACCTTCAATTCAATTAACAGTAGGTCTATATTCTTCATTATTTACGTTTATAATTACATGTTACTTTATAATTTTCATATTACGTTTCATTTCGATGTTTCACACCAGCAATGATACTGGTCGCAACACGGTCATACTGCCACGGTACATGACAGGCAAATTTGTATCGTATTTTCAGAGGTGTTTTTCCTGTGCTAGATGCTTCTGACTGAACAATGTCTTGTGTAACCTTTCATAAATTAATGTACCTTCAAAACGAAAGCCATCCCCTTTTGCGCACAAAATTATGCAGTACATATGACGTAAGCTTTACCTATGTTTTGAGCACTGTCGACAGACACATTTAAGTATCTGTGGAAAATTTTGCACTTATTACTTGAAATTCCAAAAGAGCATTCGATAAATCTCCTTGCCTAGACTGCCTAAAGTTATAAACTTTTTTCTACAAACAATTTTTTGTCAGAATATGGTCTCGTAATATGTGTCGAAAGACAAAAGCTTCATCGCCTACGAAAACATGTGGAAGGATGTTATTACTCTCCCCATTTACAGAGCGATGGTCAGGAATATTACATTCATTACCAGATATCTTATTTAACACACTGTTCTGGAAAATATGGGTGCCAAAATTCTTGCATTATGCTACAATATCAACGAATGTGAAATGGTAGTTGGCATCACACACAGCCAGTAGAACAACTGAGAAAAAACGTTTATAAGTACAATACAGCGACTCACTACTGGATTCACTATCCGAAGTGTTTGCCACATATACGACCAATGAAATTCGGAAAGTTGGCACATTGCTCGAATTTTGGGGAGATATGTAGCCAATCTTCTTGTGATGGTACAGACATGAAGCTCAACTGCAGTTCTTCCCAGATCGTCTTGCAAACTTCTTGAATAATTTTACTGAGGGTTTGAATTCCTATTACATACCTAAGATACAAATCAGATAAACTGAAAGTACAAGCCAAAGTACCTGTAAAATATGAAGAACTTATAGGTGTATATTCTGCGCCATAAACAGACAACAGTACCTAATATTTTACATCTATTAATTGTAGGTGTTTGCAGAAAAAATCGAAAATTAAGGGACTGCTTTGCCAGAGAAATGACAAAGAAAGAAGTTAGTTTCCGGTTCTGGCTGAACACAGCATACAAAACATATACGAGTATAGGCCTACTTTGATGACTTGTTTTTGCGGCCGAATTTAAAGAACAGCATTACTTCAAATCTTGATGACTTGGTTGATATCATGCCTCATTCTAACAACACCGAAGAGTCGGAGGGAAAGAAAAGAAAGACCAGCAAGCAAAAGAAAAAGGACATGTCGGACGTGACCAATTGTGCGCGATTCTGCATCAAGTATTGACAAGCGGTTTGCAGTTCACAAGCAGATTTCAGATGACGAAGATATACTCTCCACGCTATCATTTGTGAAGAACCTGAAAGACAATTCGCCTGACAGAAAACTACAACATAAATGGGATATTATATCAGTGATTTCAAAACACAACAGCTTCTTTTTCCCCCCATCACTTGCTGTAAATCCTTATCTTCCTCCTACTACAAATCTATACCACCGTAAAACCTAGGTTATTCACAAACCGCTCAACCACCACCACAACTTTTTCACCCACACTCTCCAATTGAACCAAAGCCACAGCAGCAACATTATCCCTTTTTCATCCCAATCAACTTGCACACGTGGGCCATTCACACAGTGAGATACCTTGTTATGGATTTAATTAGTGATGAGTACAGGAGCTAGTATATACTCGTGAACTGCCACAAATAATTTGTAAATGAAGTTGTATTTAGCCTAAATTGTAATCTGAATAACTTATGAGAGTGGGTAATAAAATAGTGTGATTGCCTGAGTGTTAATACAGTCTCTCTCTGGGTGGTATAGATTTCCTCATGTCTTTTTGTGCAGACTACTCAATAGTCTCGTTAAGTTCTTCAAAAGAGTCCAGAAATTCTAAAATAATTTTTTAAAAAAAACTTCGCTTCGTCTCTCCTCGGATCTTCAAAAATAGCCCGAAATGACCCTTCGTTTGTCATATTACAGAGTGCACCCACACTTTTCTTCCTCCCTTTTCTTTTTCAGTTCTCTTAGGACCCACACAGCAATAATGTCTAGCAATGTACTGAGCGTTCGTTTTCAGATATGATAAGGATAGTATGTCCGGCGTTATGGCGATAAATCCTCGTGTGAAAGAGGTCTGAGGGAAAATGCGGAAAAAAGAATTTGTCTGCTCGTTACCACTTTAAACAGCTGTTGTGAAGTGAAATGTTGTTTCTGCTCTGTGTAAATTCGTGGACCATGCACTACCTTGGTATTTTGTACGATATATACTATATATTTCGCTGTTACCATATCTGTGTCTAACGTGAGGAAAACAAAATTAGAAGACGAGGAACGTGTATTAAAATAATGGGAAGACGTGTACTCTTTTAGTATAGTGTGCAATAAAACTGCCTCATTTCTAGCCCAGTGGTGTCAGCTCCAAAAGAATGAAATGTATGCTGCCGTTACAAAACGTTACAAAAACTTGTTCACGAAGCCAAGAGAAGATGAATTAAAGGAAATGAAATGTGAATTGAAGCGGTAGCAGAATATATCTACACTTACGACAAGCAAATGAAGCAGCAGTTTAGTATAGCGTGTCAATTTAGAGAAATGTGTAAAAATTTGTGACGTTTTCAATTGCAACTGACCAGCGCACATATGTCGAAGATATTGCACAGCTTGCTGTTTTTTACGAGGTGTTAATAAGAACTTCTAATTCGTGAAGGAGCTTTTAGAAATGCTCCACATGAAAGAAGGAACAGGTGCTGATGAAATATTTTGTCAACTCGTAACCCTTATAAACAAATTCGACCTGCGTTTGGAAAAAAAAATGGTTGGGTTTGTTCGATACGGGGCTCCGGCTATAACTGGCAAAAACAAAGGCGCTGCATAAACATTAAAAAAATAAAAGAATTACCGGGAACGACTTCCTTTCTTAGTTCCCAATATATTCTACATCAATAAACACTGCGCAAAGAGTTTGAAAATGTATCACGTAATGGACAATGTTATAGAAACTGAATTTTGTTCGTGGAAGTGCTTTTAACCACTGTAAATCTGCAGCACTATTAGACATATTAGAAACTGAAAATTATGACAAAATTTATCATATTAATGTAAGGAGGTTAAGTCGGGGTCTGTTTTGAAACGACTTTTTGATTTGTTGAATGACATCAAGTTAATCATGGAAAAGAAAAGAAAATGTATTTAAGAGCTGAATCATACAAGGTGAATAACCGATCTGGCGTTTCTTGTAGATGCGAATGATCATTAGAATAAACTGAACAAATAACTACAAGCTTACCAGCGAGATGTACGAATGACAACAATATTAAGACCTTTTATGTCAAGTTTCGACTGTGGGAAAACCAACCGGTAATGCATAATTTTCCTCACTCTCCACACATGTAGTAACGGACCCTAGTTATCCCGACCGTATTCAAGAATATTCCAAGTCTATTTTTTCGCTTCGCAAAGAGTTCGACGAACGATTCCAGGACTTCAAAATTATGCAACCGGTTCTGTTGACTACTTTATCTTTAAAGGCAGATATTGAGAAGGCTCCAGAAAGTCTGCAAATAACATTAATTAATTTTAAATGCGATACTAATTTCAGGCAGATGTTTTGTGAAAAAAGATTTTCAAGACATTTTTATTTCCTGTGGCTGAAAGGAACGTTTCCTGTATTCAGATATTTTGATTTAAGAATGACTGCGACGTTCGGCAGCACTTACGCGTGCGAACAATTTTTCTGCCTTATGAACAATAATCAGCGATAATTCGATCTCTTGTTACAGATGGGCACTTTTGAAATCTACCATGGAGGTGGTTTCCAGTAATATCTCACAAAGCAGAGAAATTCTGTCCAGTTCCAATTGATGCCAAGGCACAAGGCAATATACTCAGTGGCTGAGGTACGATTTGAGCAATTAGTAGCCTGGTAATTTTTGTAGCAAAAAATTAAAAAGAGTTTCCCTATTAACTGAAGGAATTGTTGTACTGGATACATGATCGTGAAAAATGCGTAGCGTACATCGACAGCCGCGCAGTAACATTTTGAATAAAACTGACCTGAAAATATGCAGGAGGAGGAGGAGGAGGAGGTGGTGATGGTGGTGATGGTGGTGGTGGTGTACTACGTTAATTTTAAACAAGACACACAAATTTTACTCCTGAAAACGTTATGCGGACCCTGCAGCCCGCCACAATTTTTAATTACCGAATTGGCCCGCGTTCAATTTGAGTTTGAGATCCGTGGCGTAGTTGTTATAGTCACCAGGCTACACGCTGGACGGCCGAGGATTCATCGTTCCATTCCCGGCAGGGTAAAGATATATTACATTTTCACCACAGCGTGCATACTAGCTCAGGGGTCCAGCCAGTCTCCTATTCAGTCAGTAAGGAAAGTACCCTCTCCCACCCCCCCCACCCACCTGCGTAGAGTGGTCGAGCGCGTAAATGATCACTCACCTCCACCTAGTGCCCAACTGTAAGGGCGGGGTTACACGTGAAAGTAAAACTCGCTACAGCCTCTCTCAGCTATTCTCGAATTTCCCTCACACGCCACACACCTGCAAAAATGTCTCTATGCTGATGGCGTGACGGGAAATCGCGAAGCCAACAGTGGGGACGTAGACTTATCATTCATGAAAGATTTCTAAATAAGTTTTAAATAAAATCCTTCACATCTCACAGGAGCTGGTTCTTCGGATCGAACCTGAACGGGCGAGCTCAAATTCCCCCTGGGACATTTAACGAAAATTTCGCGCACGCAATTTTTCGGAAATATCTCTCATACAGCGTCGGGCTAAGGACGGCTCGACACAGACTCACACACATCAATTGATAATTAAGGTAAGTAGACAAACACAGAACAAAGAAAATTACAACTTGAACATCAGTTTCTCCTTCCACCTTACACAATTATCCGTGGGTTAATACAGTAATATTCAAAAATGAATTGGAAGGTTCCATGTCTGTAGCTTCCCTTCTACAACATCCATCTCAGCAAAAGGACTGTCAGCAGCAAGTAATTCGTCTCTTAGAACATGTTGCGCCGCATAATGGTGCTGATGCTAATATTAATGGCGCACAAAGCAAGTGTCTCGTGTTGAAACTACTCGCCTCAATGCACTACACTTCTACATGTGACACCTCATTTCTGCTACACGCATGAATTTCACAAGCATACTAACTTTTTTAAATTTAGCACTTTCTTCTCTTTATCCTAACCCTCTCAAGAAAACTATCACAATGGCAATTATGTATCACCGTACACATGCACAGTGCACAAAATATACTCACACACACTGTTTAAATACCATAGTACGCACAATAATATACACATGCACATACGCGTTATCACCACGAACTCCTGTAAAAGAACCCCACAATGGTGACAAAGGAATAATGATATGACAATGACTGGATTCGAATCATACACCCCACGATCAGCTTTCACGAGGTCTTCATGGCCCTCAGCTGAACACACGAGGCTGCTTGTGTGCTTTCTCTTCAACAGTGGCCTCCACACATGCATCTATCCATTCTATCCGTAAAACCCCAACGTCCTACCTCCGTATCTACCACGCCATGCATAACCACGCAAGTGCGGTATGCACATAATTCAGTTCATGTTTCCAGAAAAGTGCTTGCTTGTGAAAGACACCACGCATCTTCCCATCCACGCCGGAAACTTCAAAATAATAGGGTGGTATTAGCTTAATTATGCGCCAGTTGTCTTCACATGGCCTCAAAAGTTTACCGGTCACTTCTTTCAACGCTTCAGACACCGGTTGGCACCGGGAGAGAACCAAATCACCTATCTGTGATTCCCATTTGTATAGACCCCTTTTTTGACCCTTAAATCTTCTGCTAGCCTTCGACTTCATTCTTATGTAGGCCTTTAACACCTTGTCAGACAAGCTTTCATCTGGTGATATCTGATCTGCACCTTTCTTCAGAAATTTCTTAAACAGATCTCGCGGCGACTCGAACGTCAATTCTAACGGAGAGAAACCAGTTGAATTCGCCACAGAACCATTTAGCCATTCCTCTCTCTTAGGTAACAATTCTGGCTACTTCCGATGGCTGTTAAAATAACAGATCTTACAAAATTTTCAGATTTATTTCCTACATCGCTCAATAGGAATTGCTTGCGGCCTTCTCATAGGAGAGAATTTCACTTCAATATCCACGTCTGCTAACCGTTTCTTCCATACTGGACTTGTGAACTGTGTCGCATTATCGTTCAAAATAAACGTCGGGCGAGTTACATTTGCTATATAGTGCGAGGTGTCTTTCTGCAGACACGTCTTGGAAGTAGCTGCCCGCAACGCATACAGCTTAAAAATCTTCGTGAACACGTCCAAGCAAATAAAAATATAATGGATGCATCCACGCCCGCTAGGCAGTGGTCCATACACGTCTAATGCGCAAATTTCTCCTACGGCTGTAGGTATGTGACTCCTGCATTCCGTCTCAAACCTACGAGCAGTCTCCAGTATGTAACGTTCTTGTCCTTACCGTAGATTTCACGTCGAACTAAATATCTACCATTCGGCAAGTTCTGTTGCTTAACAGCTTGCATTAATGTAGAAATTCTTAGATTTTTGGCTCGTTAAGCAGACAAATCCCTTACCTTCTAACCAACCGAATTATCAATTCCGAGGTGTATGACGGATACCATGAAACCGGGTGGCTGCGTGTGTCCTAATTCCCTTTCATTTAGACCCCTTAGGTTGCGGCTCAAAGTGTCTGCGATAAAATCGCTCGCGCCGCTAACGTGCTTTACCCGCAAATTGCACTCCTCCAGTTGCAGTATCCACTTCGAAATCCGATTAGAAGTTACTGCACGTTAATTAATGAATGACAAGGCTTTTTGGTCCGTGTTCAAGCTTATCTCGTGCCCATACATGTAAATTCTGGATTTTTTCAAGGCAAAAACAATAGCCAGGAGCTCTTACTCTGCAACCGAATATCGCCGCTGTTTGGGATTGAGCATGCGTAAGGCGGTCGAGACAATATAAGTCCAACTTCCTCGGTTCATCTGCATCAGGACCGCTGCCACCGCCTTTCCACTGGCATCGGTATTAATAATATCAAGTAGTGATTCGTCGGGATGAGACTATTGAATGGTATCGGAGAACTATGCCCTCAAAACTTCTGCAGTTCCGGAGGCCACTTCCCTCGAATTCTTTTCTTCAGTATCGCTAGCAAAGGCCGAAAATTTGCATAACCTATTACGAACTTGTGACGGTAACTACCGAGTCTAAGAATTGTCTTAATTGCCTTCGATTTTCGGCCGATGGATAGCTCAAGCGGCTGCTATCCCCCCTTCACGAATCACGAGCCCGAGAAACGTAAATTATTTCCTGTAAAAATGACATTTTCTGCACTGACTGTAAAGTTGGCACTTCTTAGTCTTCGCATTACTGTATCCAAATGTTCCAAATGGAGGTCTAAAGTCGGAGAGTATATCACTATATCGCACACACATGCAAAAGTACAGTCGCATGTGTCAGGACCAAGAATAGTTTGCAGAACCCTCATGAAGACGGATAAAGGGTTGCGAAAACCGTGCGGCGTTCGCGTAAACTGATAGACCAGGCATTCGAAGAGAAACTCTGTGTACTTTCTGGATTCCTCTTGCGGACCGATTTGCAAGAATGCCGATGATAGGTGTGTAGTAGTGATGAACCTCGACCCGTGAAACTTCTGCAACGATTCATTTATCGGAGGAGCGCTGGATCAGTCAGTGGCCACTTGTTACATGCCGCGCATCTACACAGGTGCGTGCGATTTTGCCTTTTCTCAGGGCAAAAGTAAGGGGGTTAATACGGCTGGAGTTTGGCACTTCAATAATATTGTCTTCTAACATCTGTGTGATTTGTGCACGCACTCCGCTTCTCACGGAAAACGGTATAGAGCGACTGTGAACAACCAATGGCTCTCCAGACGTAACTTTACACTGATATTCAATAATATTACATCTGCCTGGCTTAGATGTCAAAAGTTCCGTATACTTGAAATGCATATTAAACAGTCTACTTTTCTTTCAGGAGTCAAACAACTGGCTTCTTTGACTTTCAAGAATAGATGAGATTCTCGAATAGACCCAGTGTCTGCCAATTTTGATTAAGGGGGTTTTCCTGGCGTCTTCGCAAGTCTAGAAGTCCTCGTACACCTCTATCCTCACTACTTGGATACTCTCCTATGTACATTTAACAAGGTAGAGTACTCTTTCCTTTCCCTTCTCATCTAAAATTTATTGCATATACTCTTCCTGCAATAGCAGCGATACTCTCGCCGCTTAAGCGCGACTCTCCTTCCACTTCAACTTTATTTCCTCGGTCTAACTCTTCTTCTGTTTTACTAGTCCTTAAACCTGCGATTGTGAAGTCGGCAGGTAAAGCGAAACTTACATGATCCACTGCAGCGATAGGTAGGTCAACAGGTTTGTTTTTCTTGTTTAACACCGACCTCTTTCGTGTCTCCTCTCCATCCATTTCTTCATTCAAGAATTCGTGTTGTCTGACATTGTCTCCAAACTTCGTATACATGCATCGATCCTTAAAGTTCATTCCAACTTCGTACTAATATAAGATCTGCCAGCATGTCAGGCGCAATAATGAACGCCTGTTAGACAACGTCACTGCACAGTATACAAGGAACTAAAACCTGTTTCCGAATTTGCTTAGTTCGGCCGCCCCAGGCCTAGATTAAAATAGCCCTCGTTATAGGGATAAAAGCATCTCCATGCAACAATCATTTAATTTTCCGAAAAGTTCTTCTAACAACACGCAGAACTCGGACCCCGAATCAACTACTGCCGTCACCTGCTGATTACCAGTTTGTAATTCTATATGAAACATTTCTGAACTTTCCCTTTATTAATTTAATAGGCTATATTTTCAACTGGTCTAAATCCCAGTACTCTTGGAAAGTTTTCCCAATCGGGATTATTTTCAGACACTTCAAAATATGTAAAATACTTTCTTGGATCTGCGTGACAACTTGGGACTTCAGAACCAAACGAAGCACCGCCCCCACTTGTTCGTTCTGGCCTAGTTTACCTGGGTAAGTACGCTACTGTCCTGATTACTGCGATCGGCGCTGTTTCTCGGCGCGAAAAATTTTGGGTTCAGATTTAGGCTTACTGCGTCACTGCTCATACGCAGAACCCCTGGGTTACCTGGTTGTTGCCTATCTCTGTCTTGGAAAGAGCTCCTTTCTCTTTTATCTGGCCGTAATTGCGCTGTTGATTCTGACTGAAACTAGTACTATTCTGATATCTTATGTTTCGGACGTTTCGGTAACTTGGCGTTTCCTCGTAATTTCAGTTCGAACTGGCCAGTCTCGTATATCACCTGGCTCCTTGTTTTGTCTCTGTCGACACGGGTTTGACAGACGGCCTTAATAAGCCTCCATAGAATCCAGTTTATTGAGGAAAGTTAATGCCTCTCGAATTGTTCGTACGTTCGCTGACAAAAGCGTAGGCTGAGTATACGGAGAAAAGGGGCCTGTGATGGTTTCTACGATGTCTACTTCGGACAATCTAGGTGACAAATTTGCGGTCAAGCTTGAGTATCGTAAAGAGTGTGCGGACATGGAGCCATCTTTCGCCTTATCACACTTATTTTAGTACAATGAGCAGCGAAGCCTAGCCTGCGTCTGTGGCCCCCGTAACAGTTCGACAATCGTCTGTTTGAATTGCTCAGATCCAGTCAAATCCTTACAGTGTCTAACCACTGGCTTGTATAACCATATAGCCTTCTTAGCTAATGGAAGTTTGACCGATTCTGGCACATTTCTCACAAGGAAATAAAACAGTCCAAATCCCAAGGAAACTGAACTACACTTTGCACCTCTCAGTCACTAAATTTTGGCAAACTCAAATAGCTTAAAATATTCCCGTAACAGTACAAATTTCCTGTCTAGCGTTTCCATGATCATCTACATCTGTTCCAGTATCAGGCATACTACACAATACTACTACATCATTAGCCCTTTCATGACAGTTCTCACATTCACTCTCCAGATGGTCATCAGAATGTTGGGAGCCATTCACTCCTAACCTCGTAGAAGGATGTCGTTCTGTGCCATATTCAAAGCCTTTTTGTCGTTTCCAACTTAACGCCGGACAACAACAAAGCCCGCGGCAGTCACTTGTTCCTCTAGAGTCTAACCTAGAACTCAGACCTTCAAACTTAGGAGTGCTATCTCTGCCTGCCGCATCTAGCTTGTTATTCAGCGAATTGATGCTTTCAATAGGCATCTCCTTTCTAATTTCTACAAGTTCTGTGAATCTCTACCAAGTTGTTTTCCAAATTCCTTTTACTCTCAATCAATTTAGTTATAATATCCACCTGATTGTTTCTGGCTTCCGACATTTGTTGGCCCAACCTCTCATTCATAATTTCAGTCTAAATATTTACATCCACAATATCCTACTGAGTTTTCTTTTCAAGGGATATCATTGCGATGGATAGCTTTGGTGTCTCACGTTGCAGCTTTCTCACTAACCTGTCGTTTGTCCTGTCTATATCTTCCCTTATATTTGTTCCATGTCATCCATCCTTTCCTTGTACTCCCCTTTCATCCTTCTGCCCTATCCGTTCCCTTTCTAACTTTTCCCCTTGCATCGCCTTCCAAATCATACTCAGTAAGTCAATGCTAGTATTATTGCTCTTTATTTGCATCTTCACCGATAGTACTAACTTCTTCCTATCCCCCACTTGTTTCCTGTATCTGCCCAGCGCTTACGCCAGCTTCTTCCACCTGCCCTTCAATTCCTGTACCTTTGGCTGTTTCACTTCGATTTGACGGCTGGTGGCAATAAGGTCACTTTCCCTTTCATTGTCACTATCTTCCTGCACCGGCAAACACTTGCTCGTTAACAAATGACTTGCCATTTTAATTTGTTAAAGACTGACTTGCCTCGGCAAATATTTATGAAAGACTTCTAAAAAAAAATTAAATAAAACCCTTTATATCCCAAGGCAGCTAGTTCCCGGGATCGAGCCTGGAGCGGGCGGGCTCTGCAGCTTGCGAGGAACTGCACAAATGGCGATCCGGGAGGTATCGACAAAAGATGAAACGACAAAGTTATTATGATTTGGTGTCACACGACTGAGGTTGGGGAAAATCATGCGCATAAGTAACAAAGATCGCGAAAAACAAAAGTGGTGGCTTTCTATAGATGAGGCGTTTTAACTACATGGGCTGAAGTGTGGCGAAAAATTCACAACCTTCGAAATCAGTTCATTGTATATTGTTGTATATAGTCTACTCTACCTTGTTTGCGTGAAACAGACTAACAGTTTGTAGGTAGGTAGGTTTCACCCTTCCATAGGCCACGCAGGCCCTTAGGGAGAGTAGAGGTATAGCTCTACTCTAATTTTGACCTCGGCACTAGAAGGGGGTGAAGGGTCAGCGTCACGCCCCGGCCGCACCTTACCCCTGGGAAAGACCCGGTATCCATTGTACAGGGCCTCAGGGCCGGTCTGGACAGGCGCGGAAAATCTCGCCCCCACCGAGATTCGATCGCCGGACCGTCCAGCCCGTAATCAGTCGCTATACCGACTACGCTACCCGGCCCACTAGCAGTGTGTAAACTGCATAAATTGTGAATGTGAACCTGCAAACTGTCTTACCAAACAAATCTGCCACATCAGTAACGATTCTGACTTGTATTATGAAGATTCCTGGTTCGAATCTCGCAAAGGACACCCACTATCTTTACATGTTTCATGCTTTTCCTAGTTCCATCCTGGAAAATTCCAGAATAGCAAGCCCACCTGAACTTTCAACATCCTTTCAAATTCACTGTCAGCCAATTATTCCACGCCGCAGAGTATAGTTACTAATAGCATAATGCAATGAACTACAACTAATAAATAATTACAGCTATCTTTGACGGAATGCGAATAATGTGTGGTTAACACAGTTAAATGTTTATATAATTTATTCACCCATATGGCCTACGTATATTTAAACCATGTATATGTAATATATTAACTACAACTTATCCCCAAATTTGCTTTTCCCATTTCTTTTCTTATTAATAACTATAGCCATTACACGGCAGCAGAGAGTTTCTACTTCGCGAAAGCGAGCCTTGTCTGGTCACTCCCTGAATGGTACTGCAGTTCCTCACCTCACTTCAGCGTGTTCACAAACAGCTAGTTCTGTCACCGCTATGTTCTTGCTATCAAAACAAGCAGAAATTCACTCGCACGTGTAAAAGAAAATTTAGTACTGACAGTTCTCGCAAGCCCGCTGCTCTCAGAGCAATCTCAGACAGCCAGCTCGCCAGGATTTATTATCGCAACTAAATTTTGTCGCCAGATAGACCTACTCTCGATAGGACTCGCAACAGTTTAATCTCATGCGTAACCCTAAGAATAAGTGGAGCTATCTTTTAGTCTCCATTTGTCTTCACGGCGTAGTAATTATTGCTTTAAATGCACAGGGAAATTTCCGTGAGTTTCTGCCTCTGTGACATCGATATTACTGACTAGCGGACTGTAAGCTACGAACGCACACCCAACAACGTACACCCTTTGAGGTTTCCACACTTCCGATTTCTTAAGGTAAGTAAATATTCCACGGACGAGTGGCCAGGTCAGAAGAAAATAATACTTTCAGCACAAGAAGTAAAATAAAATACGCAGTAGAGTGCAAGACAATGACGTCAAGCAACAGGGGTGAAAGAGAGGCGGGGATTGCGCAGGACAGAAATAAATGATCGAAGGTACGAACTCTTCCTGTCTCACTCTCTGGTAACGGCGCAACATACACACTTCACAGTCAGTTTCCTTTATTTTCTCAGTGAATGAATTTCTCTCACACTTTACACTTCATCGTCAAAGAAAAGTTTACCTCGATTTATGACAACAGGTCGACGATACAGAAATACGATAATGTGACTACATCGATTCGCCTCTTCAAGAAATTTCCCGTGCTGTATGTAAAACACAAGACTACCAAACACAAGTTAGAGAATTCCAGTCTTCTGGGATGTGACGCTGCGTCCCTGGGTACGTGGTTTCCGTTGTTTCGAAGAAAGGTGTCGCTTCCATCTTCAAGAGCTCAAGATCCATGAACCCTTGAAGATGAAAGCCACTCGTTCCAGGCACAAAGCGTTATATCCCAGGTGACCAGAGCCCTCAGTTATATCGTTGCGAAAGTCCCAAAACTCGCAAACACAATTACGTTTTGTGTATGT
>JGI20166J26741_11516696_pt1 | contig 25018 bp, 20 predicted proteins | sample TergutCu122P5_FD_26741 | JGI IMG/M metagenome (IMG submission 26741)
TCTTCTTTGCTTTTGTTCTTCGGTGAGCTCCTTTGGGACCATTTTTGCACACACCTTCCTCATGTCAAGATCTTCAGTTAAGATTTTCCTAACTGTTCCTGTCGATGTTCACTTGCTCTGCTATGCTCCTGACAGTCAGCTGACAATTTTCACACACAATTTGATGAAGTTTTGCAGTGTTTTCTTCAGTTCTGCTTGTTGCTGGCCGTCCTGATCTCTTTTCGTCAGTGACACTTTCTCTTCCCTCAGTAAAACGTTTCACTCACTTGTAAACTGCTGTTTTCTTCATAGCATTATCCCCGTAAACTAGCACTAACATCTCTCTGATTTGATTTCCACTCTTTCCAAGTTTAACAAGAAATTTAATGTTCGTTCGTTGCTCTAATTCAAGCTCCAACATTCTCACAGTGGAACACCAAAACACACGCAGACAGTAATAGATGCCACTCAGAAAGAGACTACCATAGATCAACAACAACACAGCTGTAAAACGCTGATATGTCAACATCATCAAACCATACTAAGGCTTTTGTCCAGTGCTGCCATGGCAAGCACACAGTGGCGAGTTCGCGAACTTTATTGTCTGACCATGTATGTAACATAAGTTTTGTCAGTATTGATATGTAGAAAAATAGACATGCCTATCTGAATTGCCTACTTTCTGGACCTCACTCTTTTCCTGATATTTCAAAAAGAAGACACTTTTGAACACTGGATATGTTCCTGTCCCCAGATGTAAGGGTGGGAAGGCAGCTACTTACAGCCCTGATAGATGGGGCTGTTATTAAAGTCTGGCTAGGTTGTCTACCATTTCACCTGAGTGCACAAATTGTTTCATTTTCCAAAACTTTGCATTCTTTTTAGAATACTAGATGATAGATGAATCTAGAACACAGGTAATCATAAAGGTAATACAGGGGTGCTGATAAGTCCTTAGCCTGACCAGGAAGGAAACAAGCTACAGTGACAGAAGATTTTGATATTAATATATCCTATTTGTAATCATAATTGGAGGAATATTAGTACTATTTATATATATAACAAAACTAGCATCAAATGAAATATTCTCACCATCAAACAAAATACGTCAGAAAGTACGTCGGGCTAAGGACTTATCAGCACCCCGGTATAACTTTGTCAGAACCAAGATTGAGCATAATTGTGTGTGTAGTCCTGCGGGGAGGGGGGGAAAAAAACATGCAGGGTGTGTTGTGTACCATCTCAGCTGGATGTGTGCTGTTCTTGCAGGAGGTGAGTGAGGCATTGGGTAGCATATGGGCTCCTCTCCCAAACTCGCAGCTTCACGATGTGATCCATAATCCAACTGCTGGTGACTCTGATGAATTTATTCTACCCATTGTTTTGAAAGACCAGGACCCATAATAATAACTCTGAGGTCACATGTGGACCAGTGATCAACAGTAAGATGAAAAGATGGTCATCAACCTGTCCAGTGGCACATACACTGCAGCATAGTAAGATGAATACAATCAGTCAAATTATTAGCTTGTCTGTAGCAACTTTAAGTATTTTAAATTGTGCTACATGTGTATGTTCATGTATATACAAATATATATATATATGTGTGTGTTTTTTTTTCTAATCGAATCATAAAGAATGCAGGAGTTGTGTAATGATGACACTCTGAACTGCCAGAGAGTTTTGTTGTTTTGCGTATCAGTATTTAGGATGCAGATTGCTCCAAAATAAAATAATGTTGCCACTTGATGGGTTAGTTGTGTGATGTCCCCTGCATGGGCTGGGATTGAACATCATATCCAAAGCCACATTCACCACTTTAAGTAATTATTGTGATTTTCTCTGGATATTATAAGGATGGGTGGCAGGGCTGTGAGTTATATCAAATTTCACATTACATGACATGGGAGCTTACTCACCTTACATGAAATTCCATTTTTTTTTTTTTGCTTCCTTCATTGCACAACAGACATGTCACTCACTTTATGTCAGATTTCATACTGTTGCCTGCCAAACTGCTCATTCACATTGTAAGACACTGTCCACATTCCATTGTCCTGATAAATAGACTCGTTTCACATCACTGCACAATCTTCTTTGGCCTTTCAGCAGAGATAGTCACATTCATCAAAATTATATGTTACTGCTGATGCTGTGATTTGTAATATGACAGAAAGGAGGAGTGTATCTTTGGTTCATGGAAAGTTTATTGTTTTTTTAGGTTGATATAATTGCAGAAGTTGGTCATCTTGTCTCAAATTGAAATGGCATTATTGTAACAACAAACAATAATTTTTGTATGGTCATTAGTCACATTCTGTGCATTGTGCAGTGTAGCTCATCTTGACGTCATGTATCTTAGCGAGCAGAGTGGAGTTTTGAATGATTGTGTGACAACCCAGTGACAGAATTACCTGTGTCACACATATGGTGCTTGAGCTTCTTAAGAACAACTGACTTTCATTAAAGCACAGACTTTGTTGTTGACATGAAAGTGGAATTATGCAAGCTTGAAAGTTTCTAATTTCATATTACAATAAAATTATGTCACATGTAGAGGACAAGAGATCAGGTTTTATGTGGAATTAGTGTTTCTGCATGAAGATGAAGTAACAGAATTCTGCAAAATATGAGAATGCCTCTTCTGACTTAATGGTTGTCATCCCATTGTCTTATGATATCAGTATTGATATATGCACAGACTGTCCATCCAGAACAACTATCATTTATTGCAGCACAGCTACATGTTTCAGTCCACCTACAGGACAATCAGCATGCTGTCAAAAACTTGTTAAATAAGATAAATGTGCTTACATACAAAGTACACACTCCTTTTGTTTTTGTGAGATCTAAAAAATTATGAAAAATTGTTTAATATACTTCTTATTATGTCAATTAGGAGCTGTTGTTTGTGATAAAACTCTTTTAAAAACAATATGTGTAAAATTTCACATTTAATATTTTGATATTTATCTTAATTCAAAACTCTGTTCCAGTTTTCATATTTGGAATTCTACCTGTTTTTCTTCAGTCTTTTAATTTTTGTTTTAATGTTGTATGGTAATAATCAAGTTCACAGGGTTTCCCTTGTTATTGATTTTTCTCGTTTCGTATCGTGTTCTATTTTTCTTCAGAATGTTTTCTAGATTCTATTTGTGGTGGTCAAACATACTACTTAGTGATGGGGATTCCTGTTTCTGTATACACCTTATGCTGTCACGAGGAGTTTGTCCTGTGTGCTGATAGTCTGTGCATTTATCTATATTGATGCCCGTTCTTCCCCAAAACTCTAAATAGTTTGTTTTGTGTCTAGTAGTCATTGTGTACTGTACTAACGTTATTATGTGATACCCTTGTACCCATTTATGTAGACATGTTGCAAAGAGGTTGCTGGTTTTTCCTAGTCTCTGGCTTAGATGTATATGCCTTTTTTTTTTTTCTTTCTTTTGCAACCTGTATATTCTAGATATTCTTTTCTCTTGTCTTGTGTGCTGTACTTAGGTGCAGATCATAAAATTTCTGCCTCTTTTAAGTCTTTCAGTATCTGTAACATGTACATGTTCAACAAAACTGCAACAATGCAGGAGGTTATATTTTTATAGTTTACATTCATGATGTTTCTTGTGCAAAGTTTATGTGATTACCTTAACATTCCTGTATGCTGTCAGAAGCCTTTTGTCCCCCAAGTTTATGAATTTATAAACACACTGTTTTCACATTGTGATTGTTGTGCCTAGTTTGGCATTGACATTTGCAAATTGTTCCTGTGAACTGCTGCATGACCAACTGCCCAATGGTCTTTTACACTTATGCATATTGCCATCCTCAGTGGACTACAGTTCCTCATTCTGATATATCTACAATGACGTAAATTGACACTGAGCACATATTAATGCATGATAATGTTTACATTCCCTGTTTTTAAAGAGCAGTTCAAATATATATCTACTCAGATTCAGGGCCTATTTTGACTGTCATGTGGTATCAATTGAAAGAGATTTGGTACTCCATTAGTCTGTAGTGTTGGCCATCTGTGTAACAGAGTGCTTGTGTGCATTTATGTAAGGCAAGAGTATGTTGGTAATAATATTTAACACCAACTTGTTGCACATGGTTTTTATTTGTTAATTATTGCCTCATGTGCTTTGGCCTCAGCTGTTGGCAATCTTCAGGCAGCATTTAATTTGAACTAAGACAGCAGTAAGCAAAACTAGATTATGTGGTTTACTGTTCAGGGTTCAGTCAGTGTTTGTGCCTGAATGTCATTCTCATTCAGACAAATACCCATTTTTTTTTTTTCAAAACGTAACATTTTATTAATCCATAAAGTATTCTAGTACAATGGCCAGAAAATTTCAAGAAATTTGTTTATACAGCATGTATATTGATCTAGGAAAACACCTGGCTTTGGTAGCTTGCATTACAACATTGACAAATGTTGTCTAAACGTCATTCGTCACCTATAATACCATGAGGGCGCAAAGTGTTCCTCATACGTACGAGTGGAAACTTTGCTGTGTAATGCGTCTATGTATTGCTCGATGGGGGTATCGCCTGTAGATGGCTCGACATTACAGTATACACAGGTAGTCACCCACTTTGTCCTGTCTGCGTGCCTTCTGATACGCTTTCCAGCTTGCCTGCTGCAAGAAATCTGCATAGTCAGCAGATGTTACTTGTCGTTGTAGGCGGTAATAGATCATGTGGGCAAGTATCCATAATACAGCCCCATGGTGCTGTGGAGGCCAAAACCGGAAACACGGGCGGACGGTCCATTCCGACCGGACATTTGTCTGGTCTGTGTGCAGGATGGTGGTTATTTGGGAGCGTGTCCTCATCCATACTTCAGCACCATCAGTGCATTCCGTCAGTCGGTATTGTATGGTGTCTGTATGACCACACTGATTGCAAAGATTTGAGGCCCTAAGACGTATCTGGGCCAGCCAGTTGTGTGTAGGAATTATATCGTCCACAGCCATGTACCATACTGCCTTTAGTTCCTCGGAAACCCAGGCGGCGTGAAGGTTGTGCCATACATTGGTCCAGTTGGTTTGGGGGTGTAATTGTACGATCCGCATGTCCCGTATCTCCTTGGATGCCAGCGCCATGGTGTGCAATGTGGTATATATGCGTTTTTGAAATGCACGTAACGGTTCATGTTGTTCAGGTGACATGATGTATGCCATATCGGTGGCATAAGTGTACAGATAAAATGAAGTGCTTAAGAGTTCTATTAGCGTTCGGGGGATTTGGTTGCCTCTTGGTGAGACCCCATGACTCCATCCATGCCACCATCATCGTACCTTCCTTTTTGCTTTGTACATATGTACGGCATAGGAGGAGTGCCCTGCATTGCGCTTCTAAATCCAACAAGCCCCATCCTCCCTTCTTTTTGGGTTTTTGTAGTGTTGACACTGGCACTCTGAATACAGCTCCCCTCCAGATGTACCATGTGATGGGAGTAGATAGCTGTTGGGTGTATGGCCGTACCTCTGGCAGTACTTGTGCGATGTACCAGAGTTTGGACAATAGAAATCCGTGGATGTAGCATATTCTGTGTGCAATACACTGGTCCCTGGTGTAAGCTTGTTTGGCCTTCAGTCGTACTTTTGTAGTCAGCCTCGCCCAACTGTCGTTGATTGTTTGTGCAATGGTACCCCAAATTGTTATACCGAGTATAGTGGCATGTGTGTGATAATCAATCCTGAGGACGGTTTCTCGTGTGCACCATCCCCCAACTGCGATGGCTTTTGATTTCCTAGGGTTAAGGAGGGCTCCTGAGGCTTGTTCAGACAGGTGAGTGGCATCTTCTATAATTGGGAAGTCAGCTGTTGAAGTGACGAAGATGGTGACATCAGCGTATTCTGTCACCGAGTGGGACGTGCTTGGTTTCCTATCCTCGGTCTGGGTAGTTTTTGTTCCAGCACATTTAGTAATGGGTGGAGACCCAGTGTGTACAGAGCCATACTCATGGGGCATCCCTGGCGGACTGCACATCAGACAGGGATTGGTCCGTACAGATGGCCATTGATTTGTATGGACGATGTGGCTCCTTCTTACATGTGCCGAATGCCATTGATAAAAGGGGCGCTGATTCCATATCTGTGGAGAATTTGAAACAAATAGCCATGCAATACCCTGTCGAATGCATTTTTGAAATCCAGAGAGAGCACACATAATGGGATGTTTCTATTTTCGGCGTATGCGATGGAGTCATGCACTGTCGCCATGGCATTGAGGATTGTATTTCCAGGGATCCCACAGTATTGCATATGTGTAAGGTGATCTTCCATGACAGGACGTAATCTTCGTGCATTCAATCTGGCTAGTATCTTATAATCGTAGTTGATTAAAGTTATGGGGTGATAGTCAACTGGCATTTGATTACCCCTTGGTTTCGGCAGGCAGATCAGTACCCCGTGTTTTTGTCTCGACGTAATCTTGCCAGCCCAGAACATTTGGTTGAGGACTTTGCATAGGTCATCTTGTATAAGTGGCCAATTGCGTTCGTAGAATTCTTTTCCTAGACCGTCCTCCTCTGGCGCTTTTCCTCTTCCACCAGCTTGGATGGCGTTATATATCTCCTCCTTCTCAAAGGGCATCTCAAAGGCTCCTCTGTATTGGTTAATCCTGGTGTGTAGGGCAGCGTCCATCAGGGTTTTCACACCGTCACTGTCAGTGTCAATAATGTCATACATTTTCCGAAAATGGAACGTCATTGTGTACACAGTTCCTCTCGGCGTTGTCTGCAACTGTCCATTTTCGTATCTCAGGTTGTGTATGGTCCGCTGGGAGTGTCTCTGTTTCATCTGTAGAGTGTGGTATAGCGTCGGCCATTCACTTTCAAGTCTATCCGCTTCCTCCGTATCCAAAAGGAGTCTCTGCATTTGTATGTTGTGGATTCGGACAATTTTTGCCTTTAGACAGTTCAATATAGGGCAGGTGTTTTGGGTGGAAGGGTCACGTTGGAGTACATCATATATACATTCATATAGATGGTTTTCCTTCATACGTTGTTCCCTTCTGCACCCCACTTGCTCATGTTGAAAGAAGCATCTGATGGTCGTTTTACAGGATCTATCCCACCACATTGTTGAATCGGGTTAGGATCATTTGTGTCGTTGGAGCTGTTCCCATAGAGTTCACAATTTGTTTGTACCTGTGATCTCTGTTAGGACGTCATTGTCCATTTTCCACATCCCACGTCCTGTCCGCAGGATAGGAAGCTCAACAGATAGTCGTAGGCACACAGCTAGGTGATCAGTGAAGGCCACCGGGACAACCTCCACTCCCTGCTTCCTTGAATTTAGCTCCTTCGTGCTGTATATGCACTCAAGCCTGGACGCTCCGGAACGTGAGATGTGTGTGTGGACACATCGATTGGTGTTTGGTTGCCAGGTATCAACCATCGCTAAGCCCTGAACCAATTCTTGTAATGCGTGACTATTTGTAATCACCAGTTGCATCCTTTGGGTCCAATATACAATTGAAATCCCCACCCAGTAATATGTGTCCTCCCGCAGTTGCTAGTATGTATGGCACCTCATTATTGTAGAATTTTTCGCGATCCTGTTTCCCTGCTGTGCCTGAGGGGGCGTATATGTTGATTATCCATATCTCCCGGAATTGTGCAGCTATTGCGCGTCCAGATGGGAGCAAGGTGATGTTTTCCAGGCTGATTCCATCCCTTGTCATTATGGCTGTACCTCTCATTGTTGCCCCAATATTGTAATGCATGTTGTAACCGTATATGTCATGTAGGACGGGTTTCGTGATCTCTTGCACTAGGAGGATGTCTATTTCCTGGCGACGCAAAATGTCTGCAAGCATCATCACCCTCGTTGGGGATGACAGGCCATTGATATTTAATGTTGCGATTTTGATGTGAGCCATTCCAGTCTGACAATTGGGGGGGGGGGGGTAGGGTCTTTGTTTACACTTTGTCCTTCTTCTTTAGTTGTGATGCTCTAGTCCTATTCCATTTACGTTCCTGTGGGGGTTCATCGCTGTTTTCCAATTTCATCTTTTTGTACGGGTTTGGGTTTTTCCTAAAGTCTCCATCTTCGTGTCTTGCCCTGGTGTGTCTGTTATTTCATCTTGGGATTCTGCTTCCTCTGGTGGGCGCTCGACTGCTCTTCCGCGGTCTACTGCCATTCCCACATTGGTTTCCTCTCCTCCATTGGCACTCATGAACACAGACTGTACTTCATTTGCATTTGGTTTCACTGCCGGTGTCTCCATTTCCTTGTCTGTTTCGCCGTGTGGGGTGTGTTCAGAACCTGTATCGGTATCAGAAGAGTGAACTTCCTCTCCCTGGTTGCTGGGTATATGGCATCTCATCCCCTTCCTACAATTCTGGTCGTCCTCATTGAACTAAAGAGTGTTCGTGTTGGACACATCGGCCAGTGGTGGTTGGGTTACCATTTTGTGGTCATGGGAAATGTGACTGGCGTCCAATTTTTCTCGGGTCTCGTTGCCGTCATGTCTGCTGAGTGGGTTCTTGGCAGCAATGTGTGTCCATGTATTACTGGAATGGTCAGCTGCGTTCACCCTTTCTACCAGCCTTCGAGGGTATGACTGGTACATATGCCCTGTTCCCCCACACCCACAGCATGTTGTGGGTTGGCCGTCATACAACGCTAGTATCCTGTTTCCTGCTGTTGTCATGTGTGACGGAAGGTGTTGGGACAGTTTCATCATCACCACTTTAACCCTGTTGGCCACTGTGTAGCAGTACTTTTTAGACCACGTTTTGTCATGAATCGACATAATTTCCCCATAGGGTGCAAGGGCTACATGTCTTGTTCTTTCTGGAACTTCATGGGGTAGGCTTGCTATTCTGATACGGCGTATACCCATTCCAGCATGTTCGAGTCGGACTATGGAGATTTCACCATTTGCATTTCAACTTGTTTATCATCCGATTGTAACAGGTCCTGAATGTACTTGTCGTCCACAAACTTCAAATACATGTGCCTTTTTGTCCCGTCAAACTGTATCATAGTTAAGGAGTGTTCCTGTACCTGTAATTGATCATATATCCATTCATGAATGTCATATGCAGATATGTAAGGACTATTTGGGTCGATTATGCATACAATTGTATGCTGTCTGTCGCTGATAGTAGCACGGTCTCCCTGCTTATCTGATTGCACACAACACTCTATCACAACACTATTGAACACTTCCCTACTTTCATTGCACTCAACAAATGTAAACAACACTCTGCTCAGCACAACTTCACTGCTCGGCTGCTCAACACAGACTGAGCAGTGTGTGGTATCTCGTTTTACATTTCTCACATTAATGTATTGAACATTCATGTGATACAGCATTTGAGTTGAAGCCACTGAAACACAAAATAACGTTGTTATTATTACAATTTAATACCAACCAAAATGCACATCTGCTGTGACTTAATTTTACTCAATGTCTTCTACATGTTTTGAGCCTTAAAGACCCATCATCTGGAAGGTAGTTGTAAAAATATAGGCATTTTGGTATAATATATGTCCATGTATATGGTATATTGTGAGTTATCAATGAGTGGATATGCTGGAATTGCAAAGAATTTATTTTAGGACATATAAAAGGGTAAATATAAAAATGTAAATATATAACAGTATGGATATGTAGTTGTATGATATCAGAATAGTCAAATGTTTACTAAAATGCACTGTATTGCATTTTTTGTATTTTAATAAACATTTGACTGTCTCTTGTATCGTACAACAAAAATATATTTATATATTTACATTTTTTATATTTACCTTTTATATATACTTTTACATGTCTACAATAACTTTTATTGTAATTCCAGTTTATCCGCACATTGATGACTGACCATATATATTGACATATATTATACCATAATGCCTGTATTTTTGCAAGTATCTTCCTGATGATTGGCCTTTCAAGCTCGAAACATGTAGAAGTACTTGTGTAAAATGAAATTATAGCAGATGTGCATTTGTTTGGTATTACATTGTAATAATTGTGACACAATGCATGGTAAAAACAATGCAAAAAAACAAGAGAATGTCTTTCACTTGGTGTTTTGTGCAGGCCTTTGAATTTATATGAACCCTCCTGTCAGGGTAAGGAATGACAGGAAAATCTAAGCTAGTACATGGTGTATTGATGCCATTGGACATCTGACAGCAGTAGAGCATAACTGGCTGAACTGGAATCTGGTGTAATCCTTCTGCATGCCATTGATGTAGTCAGTTGTATCTTAGGTCCAGGGCCTCTGAGCCAGTGTTGGAGACCACTGACCAGAGTGTCAGAATATTATGGTATCAACAGTCACAAATTGTTTCTTTGAACTGCAGTACAACACACTGCTCAGTGGCCTATTACGCATTATGTGTAACACCGTTGCCCATGGACTAATCTGTTGCTGATTCTAGTGTATGCATTCTACGAGGACTTTCAGGACTGACATTGAACGCACATTAATGTGTGATTTGGTTTATGTTGCAAAGTTTGAGGTTTCCATACAGGGATGTGACATTGTTACTGAGACCTGAATCCTATGAATGTGTTCATGATTTTTTAAGTTTTTAATGAGCTGCCAAAATATACTTATGCTTAGAGGGAGGGCTTGCCTTCAATTGCCATGCTGTGTCACTCAGAAGCAAGTGGGCATACCATGAGTCACATTACCTCAGCCTTCTGCACGGCGCAATAATTGTGACCATGCTTGTAAGCTTGTGAGACTGGTTTGGCCATGATTGCAACAGTGTCTTTAATCTTTATGTACCTTAATTTTGCTGTATATGTGGGACATTCAAAAAGTAATCCCTCCATGCAAGTATCTTGTATAGGTGGTGTGACCTTGAAGTGGTAGTTGTCCAAAATTATTCATTGTTTATTTCTTATTTTTTGCATTGTGGTACAGCTTGGTACACATAGTGGTTTGCATTGTATTTGGTTCATAATGGGTGGCTCATTCTCGACTGTATCAAAGTACATCAAACAGCGAACTGTTATTGATTTTTTGATGCACGAAAATTAAACTTCCATTGAAATTCACAAGTGATTATTGGCTTACCATGGTGAAGATATTGTGGATGTAAGTACTGTGCATCGTTAGGTAAGAAAGTCAAGGGATAGTAGTGGAAATTTGGACATGAACGACCAGCAGCAGTCTGGAAAACCAGTCATTGCAACTCACTATTTGCACAGGCAAAAAGTTGAGAGACTTCAAGAAAATTATTAAATTTCTCAGACAACCATAACGGAAAAGCTAAACTTTGGTTTACCTAGTGTCAATGAGATTATTGATTGCAGGTTTGGGTTACAAAAACGTGTACGTGATGGGTGCCGCGTAACATTATGTCCAAAAAGCAGAGAGTAACACTGGAAGCATGTCAGCAGTATCTCAGTAGTTATGAAAGTGAGTGTGATGGTTTTCTGTACAGCATTGTTACATGGGACTAGAGTTGGGTACATCGCTATGACCCAGAAGTGAAAAGCCTGTCACTTCAATATGGTCATCCCTCTTCTACTGGAAAGAAAAATTTCAGGACTCAACCATCTGTTTGAAAATGCATGCCCACAATTTCCTGCACTACAGAGGCATCATTCAGCAGGACATGATCTAAGATTTCCAACTCCAAGACTTAAATGAACATCCAGAAGTAGTTGTAACAACAAATCATTCATATTCATTCGGCCAAAAAAAAAAACCATTGCTTCTTCAGCATGATAAAACCAGACTCCACACTAGTGCTGAATAATGCTGATGTAAATGAACTGTATTTGGTTCAAATCTCTGGATTGTGGGGCTCATTGTCACTATTACAAACTAACTGCTCATCCAGCTACATTAAAACTGATGGCCATTGCTTGAGACACTACTGCAAACTGGTGCACAAGGCATCTACTGTTACATTCAGTAGCACACACATTGCTCGAGCGATAAACAGGCAGGACCAAATCAAAGCAAAAAGAAAGAGAAGGAAAATACCTTCCTCCTGTGCCAAGCCTGCTTACCAGGAAATGAAAGCTTAAACAAGTACTGCCACTTCAGTGGTGATAGCATTGGATTTGAAGTTGATCCACACTCCCTCTACAACCTGGCTTTGGCACCATCTGACTTCTGGTTGTTTACAGCTTTCAAGAAACATCTGAAAGGAATTCATGTCACGTGTGATGAAGAAATTCAAGCTGCTATGGAAAAATGGTTTTGAGAATAGAGTCCATGTAGAGTTCTTTGTAGAACTCTCCTCCGACTGATTCGTACAATGTGTTTGGTGCTGGCAGTGTTGTTTAGAACTAGAAGGACACAACATAGAAGAGTGATGTATTGAACAAAATATACTTTCTGAGCTATGTTTTATGTCGTTTCATTACAGTACCTTGTCTGGATGTAAAAATACAAATATAAAGGCATTACTTTCCTAACACCTTACATATTGTGCCCCTGGTGTGAGTCACACCTTAGATCTCTGTGACATATATGCTGAGGCCAAATAAATAGTTGAGCATTGGGCATATAATACAGTGGGTACCCAAGGTGTGAGTGAGTCACACCTTGGCTGTATTGGGTACATGCTAAGGCCAAAAAACAGTTGAGCTTTGAGAATGCAATGTAGCAGACTCTTCTTTTTGACGTAGGAGCAGCTGAGCATAGACCAGCAGGCATAATTAATTCCAAATGTCAACTGTCATTGTTTACAGTCAGTTGTTTACATCTCAGTGTAGATTACTTCAGAATCGGTTGCCGAGACAGAGATTGTGATTTCATAGTATTCACATGCTACTTCATCAAAAGCAATAACCAGAGAAACCGAACTAACCAGTGTGTCTGACATAATGCACAAACCAAGCTCTGATATGTTGGAGGGTGTACTGCCACCTGGTGTTCCTACATCAAAGAGCTCATTTGTTTTCCATGGAAATGAAACAGACCAAGATGTGGTGTCATGTAAAAATCAAACATCAATTTAACCCTTTGGCACCAGGATTAAATGCCTGGTGTAATATGCACAGACTGGAATTTAAATCAGACGATTTAGTTTTTTCATGCGTACAGTACGAAAAAAAACAGCTTTTAGAGTTTTCCTTCTTATTTGATGAAATATATTTAAGCAGTTTGTTTATGAAATAATTAAGCTGGAAAAGAATTTTTCATGTATTTTTGTAATAAAATCACACCCATGAATTGTGTGCATTATGTGGCTGTTATCTTTTCCAGTTGTATGTGTACAGTAGCAACAGTTGGCAGCATTTCACACTGAGTGACTTATAAATAACTTTACCAAGGTTGTACTCATTGTATTAACATGATTAAAAATGTTTATTTAAATGTCAGGAAAATGACTTACGAAACTTCCTGTATTGGCTCATAGCAAAGTATATTTGTAAGCTCTTTCTGCAAGTTAATTGTACCTGGTAGAAGTGTAGTTGGAGTGGAGAGGCACTTCCATAATATACCACATATTTCTCTTACTGTTTTACTTAGGCATATTTCTGCATTGTTGTTGGATCATACACTGGAAAGGCCAAAGTGTTGTGGGGCGACTCACTTCTGATGAGTACTTTCTTGCCGCTGGTTTATTGAGTGTGCAGATGTGAATATCTTTTCTGTACTTTATTTCCTGGCCACATAAAATATGAAAATGTTTGAACTGTAGTTTACCATGTTGTCACAGTTTTGCTGATCGCTTCTTTAGTTACTGCATTGTTTGTAACCCTATGTCACTCTCATGGGTATACAAAGCAGCAACTTAAACTTTGTGAATGTGGAATGTTAACTTTGTCTCATTAGTGATAGTTCAAGATAGCAGTAACTTGGCTGATCTGTGTGTGCATTGTCAGGGAGTAAGAAGAACCGTTCACTTTGTTATATTCTACACTGTCATCTCTGATTCAGTTATCATATGTGGCATCACACAACTAACCTTCCCCATGAATATATATTTCACTGTTATTTACTTTGATGCACAAGTAACACCACAGAGATCCTGAGTGTGCCTGAATTGTTGGAAGATACTGCATGATCATTGTGTGGTTTTTACAGTTAGTCATATTTGAACATTCCAGAGATGGACATGTCATTATTTTTAATAATGTTGGGTAGGGTACTGCTGCTCAAACCTAAACTAAACATCTGTGATATGCGCTGTGCTGGACATAATTGGGTTCTGAGGGAGAGCTAACACTTAGACTTATGACAGACGGAAGCTTGCTTCCATTTTTTAACCAACCTGAAATGAGTGTTAACGTTGGTAGTTGTGGTAGTTTTACACAGTGTGCAATATATTCATTGTACTTTGTGTATTTCATTCTGAGTGTTTCAGTGAGTCTTACAGTTTGTCTACGGACCATGTTCCAGGGTTTCAGTTGTAGCTTACAGTAGACAAAAGTCTGCACTTAAATTCTGATTCCATCCTTATTTCACATAGTTTTCCATAGTTATTCCTTTTCATTCAGTAGTTTGTGGGTTTGCATGTGTAGGTTTATCCAACAGCTTGGCTTCTACAGTTGAAGCTGTCTAACTTCACTGCAGTCCAAGATCTTCCAGTTCCTTCTTACAAGCATAACAAATATCCAAAGTGTAATAAAAAAACATTTCGAGGTCACAACAGGTACTGACAAGAAGTGTGACAGAATTTCAGTTTTTACGAAAGAACATACTTGCATTCTTAGAGCTAGAGGACAAAATAAAGAATCTCTTTATAATAAGAATGGATTTTTGTGTGAATATCCTGCCAATATAACAGGTCAGACTGTCCCTTTATGTTGGCAAAATTTAGTTATAGCCAGGGTGGCAGTCATAGCCAGAATGAGCAGTATTATAGTCTGAATGTGAATATGCGAACAGCAGTACGGTAGTCTGAATGTATTACAGCAGCAGGGGTTTTATTTTCATTATGTCATTCCAACTTCTACAGGAGCAGACAGTTGCACGTTGCAGTACAGATAAGGGTGTATAAAGTGACCTCACTTGGCTCATGTCACATTTCTCTGAATATTATTGCAATTTATTTGTGTATCATTGGACATATTGTTCAGTTTACTCTCATGGATTAGACTGTCATTCATGTATCGTTTCAGCCATCTCCTGTTCCCATTAACTTTTCTTACTTGTTTACAAAGAAAGGCATGATTGTGGACCTATCATCTTACATCCTCTGTACTTAAAAAAACCAAAATTTTGATGTTTGTTTTAAATTAGTAATAGGATAGCACTGGCTTTCAGTTTGAGCATAACATCAGATGTGCTTATAAATACAGTTTTTTCTTTTTATCTTGGGTCAGGGAGTGTAAAGTTACAGCACACTGAAGCTGGCTACAGCATAATACATTGTGGTAATCATGTTTCATTAACTGTTTCACAGCCAAATATTTATGGTGCTGGAACTCCTTCCTGTTAGGTGCTCCAGCAGTAATGCCATTAATATTATGGTAAGTTTTCTGAACGGATTTGATGGTACAGCACAGATATTTTTTAAAAATGAGGGTTGGTTGACAGTTGTTTGGGTTTTTACAACTTGTCATAAAGTGTGTGTGTGATATGAAGAGGAACTCGTAAAACAGTTAGGAGTGCCTAGCAGGTGTCCATATACCATTTACATTTTGGAATCGCTTGTCAGTCTGTTGTTGAGCCAATTGATCCAGAGTAAAAAATTAGTCACCCCCATGGGCATCAGATTTCTTAATTTCTTGTACACCGTATATCTCACCACAGCTTTGTGGATTTTAAATGTTATTTATGTAATTGTGCATTGTTTGACCCTGAAGGATATGGAAATTGTGAGATACAGGGTTCTCGCAGCAGAGAACATGGTTATGATTATTGTCTTCTGTGGGCTCTCATGCCATGTATTTGGTAGCAACATACCTCCTCTACCAGGAAAGAAGAAACCCTGAAGATGGAAGCAGAGGTGTCTGTGAAAGGGTGGTACCTATCTACCAGACTGTACATTACGTCCCAAAAAATCATAATTGTAATTTGGACAGTACTGTTATATTAACAATTTTGTACATACTGGCATCAGTTGACTGCCATCATGCCAGTACATTTGTAATCTCTTAATCAGCATCTTGTAATTCTCGTACTTTGGTTTGTGAATAGGTAACAACAGGATCACTTTATTCTGCTTGTCACTAGTCTGGGTAAGTGAGAATCATGACACAGTTAAGCAGAGGTTTATTGTTTTTTCTAAGAGCTTCCTGAATGTTGTAAGCTGACGAAATGTCAGTGTCTGGAGCTGATTTTCCTTATAATTATTATATCTGTGAATCTTTGTGTGTTGTGTGGTTGATCATCTCAGGGCTGACAGCTGTCAGAATAATGTGCTTATTCTTATAAAACAGTGGTTTGAAGTGACTGCTGTTGATTGTAACAGAAGAATTCCTCCTGTTAAAAGATCTGAGCCTTTCACCAAAAGATGGCAACAGCTTACATATAGCTCATCAGTTTGAATGCTGTTATGCATCTGAATCATCACTGCCGTATTCATTATGTTGCTGTATACTGTGCCATCTGTGCTGCTGCCAAAGGCACAAATTGAGATGTGAGCCAGCTGTGGCACACTTATCTGTGTTGTCTTCATTGGATCCAAGCATAGGTAAAATCATAAGTTTGGCATTGCACTTAAGATGCACTCTTTGTTGTAATGGTTCCTAGTATGTAGCAGACCAAAAAGCTGATCCACTGATGGTAACATCTGTTGCATCTTTTTTTGTTCATTTTAAACCAAAATAAAAAAAAAATTGTACTTTGCCTGCATGAAGTCTGGGAGGGGAACTGTCAATGCCAGAAATGATTGGCTGGTGGATGTGCTGCATGCACTTGTTGCCATAGATGAGACAATGTAGTTTTCTTCATCTTGCAGCAACATGTCACTGCAGGGCTTAGCCTTGTGCATTTTATAAGGGAAGTGCATTTATGATTTTGCAATGCATCTTGTTAATTCAGTACTGCAAAGCAGATGGACTGTATGACATCGGCGTAATATGTGAGAAAGTAAATAGGTTGCATGTTTCAGCCTTTTTTGAGCAGCTGCTAACAGTTCGTTCAAGCGAAAACTGCTCCCTAATGATCAGTAATGTAGGATTATGGAAAGCACAGCAGAATAAGATTTGAGATGTTATTTTATACATTTATTACATTACAAAGTATTCTTTTTGTAGAAGGTTTGGAAATCAGTAAGTACTACATGTAATTGATATTGTTTGCATTAATTAAAAATTGAGCATTATAAATGTTCGGTTTTACTGTTCCAAACACATGTAAGTTTTTGTCTCATTTTCCTTTCTTTCTTTCTTTCTTTTCACATCTCCTTCCTCTTCCTCATCTCCTCCTCCCCCTCCATCTCCCCCCACCAGAATCCCAGAATATGACTATCTTCAGTCTCTTAACCTTAATTTTGATTGTCCACGAACATGGTTTGTATTCTGTTCATCCAGTTTTTTAAGTATTAGAATATGATCATGACAGTTTCATGATTTTCTGCTTTTGGGTTGCTGCAATCACCATTTAGTGGTTAAATGTTACAATGTTTCAGAAGGACATGACCAAGGCTGATTTCCCCACTTGGTATACTGGCTGCGATGTTTCTGGACATCTCAGTGCAGTGAACAATTTGTCCAGTATGCATTTTGTTGCACACACAAGAGATACTATATATGCCTGGAGATTTAGGGCCCAGGTTGTCTTTGATGGCACAGAGAAGCCCAGAAATTTAACTGGGTAATAGGCCAGCCACTTTCATGTTAGGTTGGGTTGTCTCTGTATCACTTTAAGCATCTACATGAACAAATTCAATAACCCAGAAGATGGAGGCCATATGTTCCTCCAAATGTTGAAACATTTAACCCATAGCATGCTGCAGAAACCCAGCAAGATCACTCTTTGATTAACAACCACCATGAAAGTCTAAAAACTTACAAGACAGTTTAATATTACAGTCTTCTTGAAATTGATGCCATTTGTTATGTGGAAGATAGGTACCAGCAGTCAAGAGGAACTTTGCCTGCATTTTCAAAGTCAACCCAGAAGGTTGTGGCAGCCAACTTCTCTGAAATGTTGGTACATGTCTACCAGTTTAAGTAACACATCCCAGAAAAGTGTAATCTTAATATTTACCATGAGAATCTCAGATCCCAAGATGGTTGATGCTTTTTATATCACCATCTTGAGATAAATAAAAATAATGCAGTCTTTCTATGAAAATGGAATTATTTTTTCTGTGTGTTCACATGCTTGGATTTCATAGGCATGAGACGGTATGCCACAGTCCTTAGATTACTCAGTGCATAGTCACCATGAAAAACTGTGAAACAGGATTATAATTCTGTTTGGAAGTTTCTTGAATCAGAGTATAAGTTTATGTCATCTGTGAACTAATGTAACAAACATCTAATTTCTTATGGAGGAGTAAGTAACATTTTTTACGTCTCATTGCCACCATGGACCTCCACCAGATATGGTACTAAGCCTTGTGATTCTTAATCTTGACCAACACAAATGTAGCCTTAGTCACACACATTAAATGTATCTGGTACTCCTCCTCACGGTTGCAGAGTTGTTAACAACGCAACTTGCCTTCCAACCTTGCACCTGCAATGCTCATTCTGTGCTGCGTTTAAGGTGTTACATCCCCAGTGTGTTTGTGTAATATTCAGTAATATGGACATAATCCATCAATATACAATTTTTATTATAGCAAATCCAAAACAGCTGTCATAAAAGTTGTGTATCGACAGTTTACATCCTTTTTACTGTGTATTCTGTGCTGCTGTTGGTCATCTGCATGGTTTAGTCCTGCAGCATTACACCTGGAGCTCTGTACTACCTGTTTCTGCCTCGTAAGTTTAGAATTGCACATTGGGTGAGTCAGTTTCCTGTAACATATGCATAATTTGTATAAAAAGGGATATGTGTAATATTTATGTTAGTCATGTTCAAAGCACTTTACTTTTGCACATACACACTTGCTGCAGTGGTACTGCCTTTGCTGTAAGTACCTGTGAAAATCTCTTTTAGGATGGTGGTGAGACCTGCTATTCTGCAGGTGCAAAACAGTTACCTTTGAGCCCATTCCTGAGTCTTGGGAAGATCCGAATTTGGACAGAGTGAGATCTGTAGCGTATGATGGCTAGTGGATGGTTGAAATTCTGTTCCTTAACAAAAACTGCTGCACCGTGAGGGAGGTGTGACAAGGTTCATTGTCAGTGTGCAGGATCCATTTGTTTCTCCATTGTTTCTTCTTTCATAATGGAAGCCCTAGATATCTAAATACTTCTGAATTCCAAGGACTTTTTGATCCACCTATATGTATCCTGAACATTCAAAATGCAAATTTGCAATTATTAGAGTGGCAGGCATTAAACAACCCTAACATTGCTGCCATCTTAAAGCTAGTGTTCTAGTAAATGTTTGTGTGCCCCCTTTCAAGATAGCCCTCCATCAGGTATGCACCTGAAATAAAGGTACTTTGTCCTCATGATAGTCATTTGGTTGCATGAAGTGGCTTGAGACGTACGACACTTGAGGTTCTCTGTTACCACCAAACAGTGTTTATCAGTTTACCATGTCATCAGTTATAATACTATGTATTCCAGTAGACATAAGTGTTAATTTGATTTTAAAATTAAATTTCTTTAAATTGTGGTGTGTTATATTCTTATGTCAGTTTCATCGAATGCATTTATTGTACAAGAGTCAATATTTCCACTTAAAAATCTCTTGCAGCATCAGAAAATCATAAACAAAAGAATGTGAAAAAAAATCTCGTTACAAGATTTATGGTCTTCTGGTGTGGCACCATGTTGACTGGTAATTTATTACCACTATTTTTGAGGGGTTTGCTGCCTGCATATTCTGGGTACTTGAAGAGGAATAAGTTTCTGGGAGAATTTATTGCTTTATGTATTGAAAGGGTAGGTTAGGCCATAGTCATAACAAGCCAGTAGGAGGGGATTTTTTGTGATATGTAGAGAGCCCACAGGAGGTAAGGGTAATGGAATAAAGCAATTAAATAAAAGAGCACATGAAGAAGTGCAAGTGGAAGGAGAGCTTTTCTTCATTTGCTCATTTTTTCCACTCCTGTGTTATGCTTTCTGTGCTTCTAGCAGGCTCTGCACTTTACCCTGCCCACCCCACAACACCTTTTCTGCTATTGGCTTGCTGTGGTTATTACCTACCACATTTATAATGCAGCCATTTCTCCCAGCAAGTTATTCATCTTCAGCTTCTCTGAAGTTGTAGGCAGCAAGATCCCCCAGAGTGTGGGTAACAAATTGTTGATCAATATGTTGCCAGATCCAAGAAGACTGCAGTCTTCATGAACAATGCTGTGAAACCCACAAATTGCTTATCTCAAAACTAATCATGCATAAGGTGGCAAATGACCTCTATATTAACTGCCTCATTATATACAATAATTACAATTTCAGAACCAAGAGAAGAATTACAACCTCTATCTGAGTGACACACAGAATAGCTAACATAAAATTGTGTTAATAGGACCATAGACTGTTGAGAAACTGTACTGTTCAGAAGGAATACTTGAACCTTCTTAGTCATTTAATTGTACACCAGAATACAGTAAATAGTAACACTGAATGTGCAGTAGACTTAGTTTCAACACTAAAAATTAACTCCTTGAATCACAGTCTTTCTTGAGAAGCTAATAGGTCCTTTGCCTGTGTTTCCAAGAAATTGCCCCTTTTCCTTTTAGTTACCGTGAGGAATCCAGTCTGTGCCCCCTCAACCCTTGTAAGATCCATTTTATTATCATCTTCCCCATCTATGTGTAGATCTTCCAAGCAGTTTATTTCTTTAAGGTTTCCTACCAAACCCTCTGTGGATTCCTCTTCTATCTCATCTATGCCATATGCCCCACCCATCTCATTCTCCTTCATTTGATGATCAAAAAAATATTTGATAAGGAGTACAAATTATTTTTCTCAGCGCCGTATTCTCAAACACAGTCAACCTGTGTCCTTCACATAGTGTGTTTTATCAAGTTTCACACCCATGTGGAACAACAGACACAGTTATAGTTCTATGTCGTTTAATCTTTGTGTTTTTAGATCACAGATGGTAGGGACAAGCAATGCTGAACTTAATGGTAGGAACCATTCCCCAAACTGGTTAATTCTTTGTTTTGTCAGTGACCACAAATATTTGAACTTTCCCAGATCTGAAAACTTCGTGACTTTTGTCTGTAAGTCTGTTGTGAAAATAAGGAATATATACTTTTTTTTCTCAACATTTACTTCTAGACTAAACACCTATGAAGCAACTAATAAAGCTTCTCCATTTTCTTTTACAGTAGTTTTTCTCCTGCACCACCCCACCCTACAAAGTGACTTAAAATTGTCTGCATAGACCAGAAGCTGGTATGTCCCATTCAATTTCAGTCCTTCCTGGTTTGCTTAGAATACTGTTTTAGACCATTCTGAATAGAAAACATGTTGGACAAATGTTGGTGTCTGAAATTTTGTATTTAGTTGATAATGATGTAACACCTAGATACTTACTACAGTCAGTTTTATCACCCTTTCTTTAAATAGTTTTAAGTAATAAGACTCCCTCCAATCATGAGGCAGTTCTTCCTTGCTTTAAATAGAATTGTTAAGTTTGTGTATCTCAGAACATTTTTTAACCTCTTGATTGAATCAGTTTTGTCAGAATTTTGTCAATATATGGAGAGCTTATATTGTCAACAGCAATATCAACGTGAAGGTACTAGACTTGGGTACTGGTGTCTCAGCTGTGTGTATGTCTGCATTGGGTACTGGTGTCTCAGTTGTGTGTATGTCTGTATTTCAGTCTGCCTAATGTCTACCCCATGCACATTCAGTAGCTGACAGAGTGATTCTTTCACCTATTCGAAATACAGTGGAAATTTTCAAGCAGATCACACTTCTAATCTTCTGCTGAGTTATTTATAGGTTAGTAATTGCTCTAAATGCATTTATGGAACTATACCAGTCTCTGATGACCTTTAGGAAATGAGATGATACTGTAAATTGAAAGAGGAAGCACTAGATCACGCTGTGTGGAGAACTGGCTTTGAAATAGGCTCTTGACCTGTCATCAGACAGAGCAGAATGAATGAATGACCATTGTCTATTATTTCTGCTCTGTTTGGAGCCTATTCACTTTTCCTTTCAGGTATTCTTTTGTATTTTTCCCCACATGTCAACTAGTTTCATGTCTTATGGTTCAGACTGTCTTCATTAATTTGGCTCAGACCCTATAACCATTGCAATTTAGCCTGCTTCCTCTGATCTAAAAGTGGTGGACTTTCTTTATCAAATCATGGTTTATGCTGCCTTTGTTGTTGATAATGTAGACTCTTATTGCTGAGATTTAGATAGTCTGTATAATACTTGTAATAATCCATGCTCATGTTCCAGCTGTCATCTGAATGTTCCAAAGCTGTAAACTTGTTTTGAGATTTTAACTTGATACTTCTTTATAACTTTCATGTTGTTTTTGAACATTAAAAATGTTTTAAAATTTATGGTAATTAAAATGTTTTACCTAACAGTGATAATAATTAATATGACAACTATTAAATAGTTAGGATTACAATAATAATGTGGAAATATACATTACGTATAAGACACAACATTATGATCTATGATAATTCTTCCCAATGAATAAGTTGTAAATAATTTTAACAGTATTAGTATTACAATTATTAATATTGTTCATTATTCTAGAGAGAGTGCTATAAATAATTTTAGCAAAATTGGTTATTTTTAATAGTATGCTATTGACTGCCCCTGAAGAGAGACCCATAGGAGTTGAAAGATGTAAGACACGATGTCATAAAAATGAGAACACATAAATGGACAATGTTAATTGCATTTGACTGAATTGATGATATTTGATTAATGCAATATTATTAAATGGTAAGCACAAACACAAGTGAATATGTGTGTGTGCGTGTGTGTGCGAGATATGATCATGAATCAGTACTGAAATATATTTTGTGAGTCTAATACTGTATTTCTTATTTGTAAGTTGTTCATTTAATACTGTTAAATTCATATGGCATGGTGCCCTTACTGTACATGTACCATCACAGCAGAGTATATACACTTGCTATATTGACTTGTACAACTTTATAATTCCAGCACATGACTGTCAGTTTCAGTTGTCTATGTAGGAGACTGAGCAGTGACATGCAAGAAGGGGCATTGTTTATCAAACTATTATTTCTGTGTCATATCTTTCTTGTAGCATTCGATAACAATATCTGCATGATGCATATGTTCATGTTAGAACTGTCCTCTGTCATAGTGTATGTTGAAAATGTACAATGAGTTGTAAATTATGGACTGCTGTTATATTGTGGTATTCTGGTTATATTTTGTATATTTTGTTACATTGTTACAAATGTTTTGGAGGTACATGCTGCTTCCATCTTCACGTTAGCAGAAAACACCATTTCTTGACCCAAGAGATAACAGTATGAACCTTCATTGCTGTGAAAACATCCAGTACATTATATTGATAGCTAGAACTTTGTGAGCTTCTAGCATAGTCTGTACTTATTCAACGTGGTGTTTATCTGTATGTTTAGTTATGTGAGATTATTGGCAGATGAGTGTGTGTGTGTGTGAAAGCCAACATATGTAAGCGATGATCTGTGTATAGTGCTGGATATTTAGATATTTCTGTGATTGATGCCCTTCCTGCCCTTGCCTGTAGCTTCATATTTATGTCAAAGATACAGTATATTGTTGTTGCTGTTGTTATTATGAGTATTATCACTATAAATATATAAGTACATATAAAACAAAAATCTATAAATTGTAAATTGGAACCAGAAAAATGGCGATAGTATTTAGTTTCTTGAAAGAATTTATTTTTATTTTCTTTTATGTTGGCTGGAGAAAAAGTGAAAATAGCACTTAATTTCATAACTGAAGACCATCTGTTTCCAATGCTTAAGGAAATTTTGGCAGCCTTAGATTTAAAGATGATCACAAGGTTCAAACAGTTGTGACACAGTGGCTCATAATACTAGGACACAGACCTTCATGAAAAAGGACAGGTCCTTCCCAAAATATGTTAAATGCTTCAGTTTTGGTGGTGACTATGAGGAAAAGTGGTGGGATAGCAGTAAAGTTCAATCTGAAGTGTGCTTCTCAAAGATGAAAGTAAAGAACCTGAAGTATGACCATTGGAAACGTATTATCTGAACAAATGTCATACTTGCAACTATCTTGTAGGTTATGTTGTTAGATCGTCAGTGTTTTAAAGTTTGAATTTATAAGACTGTGAGTCATGTTTTATGGTTGTATTAATTTTAATGCATCTCAGTTTCTTAGATGTTGTGTAATGTTCCTACAGGGTTTGCATTTTTTCTTTGTTTTGTAAATCTAAGTGGCAGATTGGCCTATTTATTTTAGTGTGTATGAATATTATCCTGCTTTATATGCCGAATGATCATAAAACCATGTGATACTGACATGTAATGTTTTAAAGATTTACAAATATACACTTATACAAATGTCTGTATCAGAATACACAGTATGTTGATATTGTCCTTCTCTGGCTTCTGAGCATTCTTTGTCACAGCATACATTTCATAATACACATTTTATAACTCTGTTTGGATACTACTGATTTCAGTTTTGATGTCTTGCTGAAGTTGCTGTGGTGCCCTCAGGTAGTTCACAAAGTCTCAGTCTTTCAAGAAACCCCACAAAAAATTCCTCTTGCTGTGGTTAGACACTATTGCTAATAATTCACTCACCTAAGAAATTTTTAGTTTTTTATATATACTTAGTCTTCCCTCCTGACTACTGATGATTAGAACTTCATTATTTTTGTTGTTCGTACTTGCTCTGTAATACCCCCAAAGAGCACAGTTCTCAACTTGCAGTATTATGATGTGTGCTATCTACACATGAGCTCTTGCAGTTCAGGGACACATTTTTTGATTTCTCAGTGTACACACCCAATCCATACCATGTGCAGCATTTCAACAGTGGGGCTGGTTATCACATGCCTGTTTTGTTTGGTCCATGGTGAGGTGAGAATTAAGAAAAGTTTTTT
>JGI20166J26741_11517807_pt1 | contig 25013 bp, 14 predicted proteins | sample TergutCu122P5_FD_26741 | JGI IMG/M metagenome (IMG submission 26741)
TAACTTTATACTGGATTTTATCACATGTTTTAGATCAATACAATGGCTTTGTAACTCCCAAGGATTTCGAACTCCCTGATGATGGCTTCGACTGAGGGGCTGAAACATGTTGGAGTGACTGATCAGTAATAAAATTAATCCAGAATTAATTTGTGCATTTTGTTGGTTTATTTTTTCATCTTCATTATTAAAAATGCACGGTCCAAAAAACAAACAAAAAAAACTATTAATACTACCTCTAATTTTCTAGCTGCTTTCTTTATCCTTGTCAACTCTGTTGCTTTCTGCACAAGTCCAGTTAAAGAATCAAGAAAGTGAAGAGCAGCCTTCAACTGGGAGTCTGTCAGTACCCACAGAAGATCATCTAAGATCAATACCAAGCGTGAACCCATGACGAAACAATCTGCAAAGTATTTTAAAAACTGCAATGAATTATGCATGACTAAGCATTCTCTTTTCAATAAAACTGCAAGCAGAGCAGGTGCAGCAGCTTGGTTCATATCAGTCAACACATACATAATCATGTGGAAAGAAAATGCACTCTAGTGTAGGTTCTGAAAGACAATCTGTTCACATTTTAAAATTTTCTGTAATTTTATGCTATCTATTGCAACAGGTGTTCTGCAATACTCAAATACACAAATACATTTGCTAGTAATGTAAGATCTTCTGTGACGGTATACGTAGGTTTGTGTGTGATTTCTGCAACACTAAGGGTTTTGAATTTTACACACATCATATGACATCAAATGAGTCAGCAATACAGAAGGTTTAAATTTTTCTCATATGATATGGTTTTGAAATGTATGAAGCCTATTCAGTGACTGTTAATAGTATTTGGTTCTTGCAAACTGTGGAACCTTTTAATGAGTTCTGTCTTTCCAAACTACAAAGAAAAACATTTTCTACAGCATCCACAAACATTCAAAATGTCTTGTGCCTATCAGTGACCTTCAATATTGTTACTCTGTGGCATAATACGACAATGTACGCTGTTCATTAATACAATACACGCTTACCAACACAGAAAAGGACACAGCACTTTTTCAAACAAGTCCTTCATGGACAAAAAAAACTGTTTTTTTTTAAATGGGATGGGATAAAAATTCAGAAAACATATTCATAAACTGACTGATTAAAACTGTATGATAAGGTAATATAACAGTGAAAACACAAACACATCCAACCTATTTTCAATTTAAAAAATATCAACAAGTGTTCTTACTGATATAGAAGCACATCATCTTACATTTGGAGGATTAATGAATTACGCATGTATGTAACAATAATCAACAACATTGACTTCTGTCACATGACAATCTGTGTGCATCATTTCATCAATGAATATGGTTATAAGTTTCAGCATCAATCAGCCAACAACACCCCTTGCCTGGTAATACACAATCAAGAAACAAGAAGCATATTTATACACATGTATCATATTAGTACATTACACTTTTGCACTGTACCACGATACGACCACTGACATCACCTCAAATGCCACTGCCAGTGCCACAGCCACAGTTGCCACCACCACCACCACCATTGCCATTGTCACCGCCATTGCTGCCACCACCACCATTGCCACCTCCACCACTATTGCTAAAAAGTTTTTTTTAAGCAATGTTACCTGCTATCCTTTTTTTGATGGTGATCCTGCACCGAGCCTGATTGGTAAGCAAGCGAAGTGGAGTAAGCTCCTCATCCTTTGTTGATTTAGCTTCTATCCTCACTGTTTGCCATTCAAGTTCCTTGAATATCAATAACTGACCACGATCTGGATCCTTCAATCTTGTCATTCGCAAATCACTGCGCTGCCAAGATGGTGACTTGGATTCTACCATGATGCGTTGCATCTAATGATATATAAAAATATTTTTTTTTTTTGCTTAACTGTGTTTCCTGTCTAAGCCTTGACCTAAGGTAATAAAATATGTTAAAATAAGGTAAAAGAAGTGAAATTATGCTGCTTATGATGCGTGAACAATGAACTTTTTACTAAAGGTGTATGATGTGTGGCTTACTGATAAAGTCATGGTAATTACGAATTATTAAACAAAACTTTGGGAGGAGGGGGGGACTCTTGCCTGTACAACTAAGAATTTGAATGCCCCAGTAATATGTCTAAGAAACAAAACAGTATTGGCCATTTCTACCCCTCCACACATCTTTACATGGCACAATTCCTGCCTGTGCAGCTACATTAATCTTTATCCGACGAATGCACTGAATCCTTTTAAATCATCATCTTATGAACACACCAATTCGCTGGCCATTTAAATGCCCTGTACACTCATGTAATGTAGAGGCTTAGAATTACAGCCCCACACGTTATCTCGACATTATATAATGGTTTGTGTCAGATTCATGCCCCCGCCACTTTACCCAATTATGTACATATGCATGTCACGAATAGCAATTTGTAGCCACCTTGTGATCTTAGAAACCTAGTCTGTTTTTATTCTCAGCAAGTGACGCCTTTAGATCCTAACGTTCGACCAAACACTTTGTCAACAAATTCCAATATGGGAGCCTCTTATCTCTGCCAAGTGCTGCTGTTACAGGAAGTCTATTTGTGATGGCGTGCTTCATATAAGAATTTGTTTGCTGTGTACCCCACTCCCTACCCCCGCAATGAACTAGCCATTTAGGGACTGATACTTATGAAACAGTTCCTAAAAATCTTTAGTCAAAACACACACACACACACACACGATGTGGACAGTCGCAGGATATTTAATACAAAAAGGGACTAAGTGCCAACTGTCTGTATATGGTAAAATGCAAATATGATCTAGATTCTAAAGCCAATCTTACATTTCAGTTCAGTTTCTGGTCCATTACAGAATGAATGTTTGAAAAGAAAGATAAACATGATGCATAAATTCGCCCACACTGAATAAATACAGGTAATTACTGGCTGCACTCTGAGGTCACAATTTTCCCATAACTTATGCTGAAATTTATAAGCCTTTTGGCACGCTCCACTTTCATCTGAGTTTGATATATGGAAATAAACAGCTGGTCTCTAAATAGTACAGCCAATAACGCAGCAGAAATAATAGGGCATTTCACTGCGTTACCGCTTGGCCGGACAGAATATTCGTTTGTCAGCAGTCATGAGTGGAGCTTCAAAGAAACATAGGTTCCTGTCCTCAAGACAGGATTTCCGAACTCATGTGGAACAGTGAGAGTAAAGACACAGAGGCCTCAAATGATAGCATGCCTGAGGATGAGGGAGGTTTCCAAGAGGAGCCAGAGGTGTCACACCTGCAATCGGACTGCCCAACATCCAGTGGTCAAGCATCCAGCAGTTTGATCTCGACTAGTGCCTCTGATGGTTTTCAGAGTGGGTCAGGTCAACAGTGGACACGGCCCTCTGGCCCTCAGAGAGTTGCAGTACACACCTTTACAGGGGGTCCCAGTGGAAAAAGAAACACTGAAGCGCCTCATATAAACGACAGCTCCAGTCCACTTGGCGTTTTCCCACTATATTTTGCGGAAATTATAACACTGCTGGTGGTGGAGACTAACAGATATTACCATGCCCACCTTGACAGACTTGATGAGGGACCTTCGCCTCAACCTGACATGACTGAGGCCGAAATTCTTGTGTTTCTTGCAATAATAATAAATTTGAGACATTGCAAACAAGACAAACTGACAAAATACTGGTCAAGGGCTTACAATTACCACACAACTTTCTATGGTAACTGTATGAAACAGGGCAGATTCTTTCACATCCTTTGCTATCTACATTTCACAGACGAGAATGAGCCTGACATGATGGACGAAAATTCTGACTGGTTGTGGAAAATTAGAAATCTGTTTGAAATTCTGAACGAGAAATTTTCAAAATATTACAACCCTTCTGAACATCTGGCCATAGACGAAGTTACTGTTAAGTACCAAGGAAGGGTCATTTTCCGACAGTATATTTACCATTAACCATTCATACTCATTGCATCTTCCAAAACCATAAATAACTACTATTATTTAAAACATTAATCATAACCACCATAATTTAGTTCTATGTCTGTAATCCTAATACAGCCTAGTACTCTACCACCACTTGTATGACACACAACACTTGTTTATATGTAGCTTTATAATTTACAGCATGACATGCACCAGTGGCTGTTACTACAGTTTTTAGTATTACTCCTGATAATGGGTGCAGAAAGCATCCGAAACATGTAAAGTGTTCTTGCAGTTGTTAATAAATAATACTGCCCAAAGTTGCATCTCGTTGGTTCTTTATATAATATAAACTTATGATGCATGGAAACTCAAATATAAAATTATGATATGACAGTTTATTTGGGCAGAGACGGACAGCGCACTGCGCAAAACCTGACTGCAACTCATGCGACAGTGTCGGAATTGACAAAGAAACTACAAGGGCATGGCTATGAACTGTATATGGACAATTACTTCTCCTCCCCCGACTTATTCGATGACTTGACCACGAAACAAATTTACTGTTGTGGTACTGTCTGACCCTTCAGGAAGGGCATGCCACAGGACTTTGGCCCCATGGGGGTGACCTTCAGGTATGGACTAGAGGTGACTTGACAGAAATACTATGGAGGGACAAATGCGACGTATGTATTTTGACAAACATACATGACCCACCAGCAGAGGGTAATTTCCGCAATAGTAATGGGAAGGCCATAAAGCCACAAATTGTGGCAGATTATAACTGCCATATGGGCTTTGTAGATAAAGGAGACAGAATGGCAAATTCGTATTCAATCAACCGTCGCACATGGAAGTGGACAAAGAAACTCTTCTTCCATCTGTTTGACCTGGCCATTCTGAATAGCTACATTCTATTTTCCTCGATGGGGGGTAAGAAAATTTCGCATAGCAATTTTCAGGACATCCTACTGGGGAATTTATTGGCACAGGCTGGGCATGAACTGAATGCGCAAAGACCAATAGGAAGACCACCTGCTGCAACCACTCAAGTCATTAGATTTGAAGAACATGGCAGGAAATATTGACCTATTTCGTCTGCCATGCGAAGATGATGTCTTATGTGTGCAGGCAAGGGTGTCACCAGAAATGTTTTAGTGATATGCAAAAGGTGTGATGTAGCTCTGTGTTGTGATAGAAGCTGCTTTAAGGACTACCACAACAAAGCAGATCCCTGAAACATTTCAGCTTGTTCAACTGGATCTCCCTACGAAAAATTGCGGCCTCAACTGGAAATGTGGGGGGGAAGAGAGAAAGAGAAAGAGATAGAGAGAAAAAAAAGAAAAAAAGTAAAAATTTAAAAATATGTTTTTATTTAGGCAGCAGAATTTTATGCATTTTTAAGACAACCGCTAAAATATCTCTGTTTTAGTCACTCGGTTAGTCGGTAGACTGGAACAGCACTCAACAAAGTTTGGTCAGTCTCGCTTCGTGACAGCGACACAGCTAAAATGTCGTGTGTGAATTGCGAATGGTGTGAAGAAAAAAGCTGTTAGTGAAGTTTTGAGAAAGTATGACGTGTTTGTGAAGTAATATTATGTTTCTGACACTACCAAACCAAGGCACAACTCCACAAATCTTGAAGATGAAATTACCTGTGCATACATAGGGTCCGAAACAGAAACATAAACATAAGTAAAATAAATTGAAAATTATAAAACTTTTAAACAAACTTCCTAGATGTAGGCACCAAACATTTCTACTTAATCTTTTTTTGAACTGAAATATCTCTGATTTATTCGCAAAAAATTCAGATTATTTCATCACCTTCAGTTCACAAGATATAAATGCTTATTGTCAAACACGTACAACAATTTAAAGGGCCGTCGCGGAGAAACTCCGTACCAGGAGCCCGAACACTGAATTAAAAGTTAAACATCAGCAAGGCATTGCTGTTGCACTGTCGTCTTATTTTAGGATCTTTTCTCAGGTGCCTGTTATTTGTCATGCCTGTCTTATCTGTCTGTCCGTCCAACTCCACAGAACAACTTGGCTCCCACTGGACAGATTTTCATGAAATTTTATATCACAGTACGTTCCAAAAATCTGTCACGAAAATTCAAGTTTAATTAAAATATGACAATAACAACAAGGACTATACATGAAGACCCAGGTACATTTTTGAAAGTATCTTGCTCAATTCTTCTTACAATGAGAAATGTATCAGACAAAAGTTCTAAGGAAATTCAAAACACACATTTTATGTTCAACAACTTTTTTACCAAAAACTGTGCCTTTTATGAAATAATGTAGAAAATTATGGCACAGCTGGACAGGCCCCAGATGACAATACAATGTGGGGTGTGTGCTTGGCATGTTGGATAACTAAGGCTACAGATGCACACTCACAATATGTAATGCTTACTGCTTTTCCACAGCAACAATGGTTATGCTAACACGCCTCAATGTTACGTTATATGTTTATTGCATATCTTGTTCTTATATACTCATAACATGTATCAGTCAATGAACACCCCAAAATGACATATGTTGACAAAAAGCATAGTGGAAGTGAAAATTTCATGTCTCAGACACATGGTATTAGTAGGAAAACAGAACAAGGTGCACTACATCCATTTATTTACTATCAATACAACATGTTTAGGCTTAAACAGCCATCATTGTGGATCACAATAAAACTACTGTCAGCTTTCAAAACCTTACATAATTTGACACATTACCATGTCTCAGATTATGTTAACTGGCAAGTTAAACCCCCCAGGACAGAATGGATGGGAAAAGTAAACAGGTGGAAATGGTTGGATTATTTTTCCTGGGAAAGCAAGGATAAACAAACAGACAAAAATATAAAATGGCAACTACTACTTAACCCTTTAACGCCGAACGACTTCTAAAGATGTCACCCAGTGAGCCCTTTAAATAGCCAAACACCTTATAAAGACGTCACAAACAGTGTGTCGAATTTTGGAGGAATTTTGTTCACTCCTATCTGAAAAACCGCTGTGTTTTGGTATACTGCATGAACCTTGAAGGTCAGGGTTTCTGTGTGTAGCCAGAATGGACCCCCTCCACCTCCTAAACCCCTCCAAATACCTTAAGTCATATGTCAACATACAGCAACTGCGCAGTTATTTCAGTAATGCTGTTTGAGACACAGCTTGCCTTGTTTATCGCTCACTCTACAGTTCACTCTGGGTTGAAATATCAACACTGGCCTATGAATCGAACTCAAGTTGTTGCCCGAAAAGGTTGTCAGTGGCATAACATACCCATATAATTCAGACAAAACTAATGTTAAAAAATTGGAGATATCCATAAAAATCGATGTTTGCCGCTACAGGAGTGCCCAAAAACGTGCCTCTTGTAGTACTGGGGTAATCTGTAGATGTGGGGTAAAAACATGCAACAAACAGCCATCAATCTACTAAAAAAGTCTTGGGCACCCTCGGGTAGCTGGAATTTTTACACAAGTTACATCGTAGCTTTATATCTATTTTGCTGTCACTGTAGAAGACGTTCATATCTTAGTAGCATTATTGCAACTGTGCCGAATCATTCAGAGGAAAAAATTAGGCAGACTGTTGTAGGTGTCTATTGCAATGGCTGGGAAAAAATCAAACTCGAGAAGGAATCCATCAGTGAAATTCTGATTGCTGACACCAGACTCAGAATAAAAAAAATGTTTTCCGACTCGAGAGTCGCAATAACAAACACTAGCCAGCGAAATCATCCACCCAAATGCCCTGTCATCTGTGTTCTTCTCGTGGCCAGAGAAAGGGCACAGTGTATAAATGCACCAGATGTGATGTGGGCCTGTGCGTGGTGCCTTGTTTAGCGGAAAATCACACCAAAGTAAATTTGTAAATCATCCCAATTGTGAGTACTGTGTGTCATGATAAAACAGTGATCGAAGGTGCCACAGACCTTCTGCAGCAAACAGAAGTATGTGAGTAATGAACTATTTATACCACATTTTATAAATGCAGGCGATTCACAGGCCTAAATTTATTATAAAAATAGGTGAACTTTTTTTCCAGGATTAACCAATTCATACGCAGAGTGCAAAATTTTATTTAATTAAATCTGAAGGAAAAGTCTATTAGATATGTTTTTTTTCCTAAGCGTAAGCAGTAAAATTTAAAATCCCCAGTAAAAAATTCCGGCAGGCAGCATTGCTCAGAGGGATTTAATTCCAGTGTCAAAGGGTTAATGGCAAAATGTAATAAATGATCAAGTTTCTTTTAGCACTTTAAAATGTAACAGCAACCAAGAAATTACCGCATACAGTAGATCGGCCTCATTCATGGGTTTATTTACCAGTTCTGCTCATTTGCAGATAAATTACTCTGGCAACTTCTGAGCATCCTGGCTCTTTCTCATGTGCTCTCAGGCAGATGTGTCACATAACACCCAGCAGCCAGTATATGCCTGTCCTTCTCAGCAGTTAAACAGGTTTTGTGTCATGCTAAGCATATACTGTATGGTCTTTTTAGAACTAAGTGTTACAATTACACTTTTATTTATTAAAATTAATATAAAACATATAGAAGATGTCACAGCAACTGACGACCACCTCCTATTTCATTAAGTCTTCTGTCCCCCCTCTCTGCCATGCCCTTTGCATTGTCCAGTCACCATGATAACTTTCAGCCAGGAACACCATTATCATCCCAACAAATAGCAAGTACAATTTCATGTTTAGGAACAATTAATTTTACATACTAGTTAATATGTTTGTTTGTTCCCCTAATCCCACTCTTCATACAAGGTCTTATTTTTATTTGTGGTTTTAATGTTTTCAGCGTTTTTTTTCAGAAAAGACCCCTAACATGAACAGGGCCACATGCGTGCCCTATTCAAAACAGGTATGGTCTTATTTCGTAAACTGCAATATACTTTTAATGCACAAATATGGAACATATTAAGATACAACAAACTTTCAGAAATGTTGTAGAAAGTGCGTAAAACAAGTCACTTAGAGTTTCTGGTCCTCTAGCATGTAATGTTGCATAGTATGGTGAGATTGGTTCCTCCAAAACACTGGTACCTACCAATCAGATTACCCATGACATCCGAGAAGACTGTAATTTTACAGGTCATTTTGATGTACGCACCTGAACCGAGGCTATGAATGCTGGACTCTTAAAGGTAACTTGTACAGTATTCACTGAAACTGTCATGCCATCTATCACCTTGTTGATAAAACTGTACTTTGCACTGGCGCCATACGATGATAAACACAACTGTGTGGACATTGAGCGCAGCTCATCACATGTCTCCACTTCTACATACACTTCATCCAGGCTCTGTGAATATGAAATAAAGAATTCAAGAAATACTATGGTAATGTACTGGTAATGTACAAACATCAATATAACAACATCCGCAAATTACTATACATAAATGCCTGGTTTACAAATTATGATGCAAATATTAATGTTACAGAAGGATGGCCAAGACAATCTCGGCATAAACATAATTATCACGCTCTCTTCCAGTGAGTCATACACATGATATCACAGATCAGATTCTCTCTCTTTGCAGTGCAGTGAAATTTAGATTACAGCAGACAGTAGTATTGAACATGTTAATTGAAACATGCTAAAAATTCATCTCACCATAAATGCCCTCGTAAATTTAATTGAAAATTTCCTGATACTCATATACCTCACAACTCTATAATTACTAAAAAATTCTGCAACATGCAATCAGTTTTGGGCACAGAGAACAGTAGGACAACGGAGCACTGACACAAGGAAAATGCTAAAAGACAAGTGTTTACCAATAATCTGCAGACAGCAGCAGAACTGAAGGAACACATTTGACAAGAAATTTTTAATATCTGCCAACAAGTGCTCAGTCGCATATTTCAAAACATATTTACAACACATGAAACTTGCCTGCTAGCAGAGGGACATCTCTTTAAACACATTTTGTGATTTAAGGTGCAAATAATATGACAATAAGCAGTCATCAGAAAACTCGCAGTCTGCTGTTACTAGAAGGAAGAATGGCTTACAATTCCTCCATTACTAAACGGGGGCAAGAGGAAACTTAACAATGGAATATGCAGTGTCATATACGAAAACCCATGTATATCACCACAGTGTGCTATGGCATATTAAATCACAAAGGAAATTCATGTGTCTGGCTTGTGAAGAAAATTTCAGTCTGTACCATTAAGCCACTTTTTCAGTTGTCCTTTAAATTACAAAATTCCTCCCCTTTGAAGATAGTTCTCACCTCCAAATATAATGTAACAGGGTTTCATTACTGAGTTTAAAAAAGTGGGCAGTAAAAAATGAATGTACAATAAATCAATGTAATAATGAAATACTGTACTGTAAAAACTACCAAAACTACCACTCTCATTTCAAAACTCACCAGAAATATTGGTACACTTTTGAGCTTGGTCCACTGAATGCGGAAAGAGACACGGTTACACCACGCATTAGTAAGCCTCAACCATGATGGCAGCTCTAATAACTCTGTTAGCACATCTTCATCAAGTTCCAAATTGGACAGCTCACCTTCACCTTTGAAAGTGCTGAGATTGATTTTGTCTGCTGATAAGTTTTTGGTAAACCTGTAGTGCAAAAATATGAGGCACAAACAAAGAACAGATGAGTTCACAAACATGGCCTGGATTTTTTATCTTACATATTTCTGCAACTACACATACTTAACACACCAACTAACTGCTACAAACTTTTCTCTACAATGACCTCCTTCCACAAAAAAATATAGAACATTTAACATTCATGAAGTCTTGCATGTTAACAGTATGTGGTTTACATACAATTTCATGTAACAGAATAAGAATGAAGAAAATATACAAAGTTAAGAGTTCTATAATGTGGATATAACATGTCATCGGCAGGTATGTGAACACCAATTTTCAGAAGGCCTGCTGGTAACTTAAACTCTGAAAAGAGAGGCAAGCACTTTGCTCTAAAATTTTGGCAAAAACCTACCACATAATAAGAATCATAACTCACTGGATCATATGAAACTTTATCACAAAAAACTTAAATTTTGCATATCATTCAGTAATGTGCTCCACAATTTACACCCTCAAATTCACAGCGATAAGAATAATTGACTCAAGGATGACATGAGTGAAACAGTGAGAAACAAACACATAATGCATTCTGTCTAGAAAACTTGTTAGGGAACAGACCACTTAAATCTAAGTGTCATTCCCTGTCTTGTACCATACATCAAATATCTCCAATAATTACGAGTATTTCGTGCAGCAATATCAGGGGAAAATATCCCCCTGAATCAAAGACCTGAAAAGCTATCCTGACCATTTCTGGTTATAGTTAATTTTTATACCTTACCAAATGGAACACATTTCATTCACAAATACTGCTGTCAAATGTTTTCTTCTTCTACAGTAACATAATGAATACTGCACTTCTGGGTCTCAGAATTTTCTTCCTTCATAAAAGCCCAATTCATGACAGTTCATTTAAAGTAAGATCACAACACATTCCAAATATGCCAAGATCAACTCTTGCCACTGATACTTCATCATCAAGAGAATGGAAAAATCAATCAATTTTCTGGTTATGTCAGAGTGGATTAAAACAAAGCTAAGCATTCTGAAGAAATAAAAGGAAGTATGGATCATGTCGACTAACCTAGCAAGCTCACACGATTTGATGTTCTCACAGCAGTGCTGCTGGACATGCAAGTCAACATGGCATAATATTTCTGAAGAATCTTCTATCAAATAAATCAACATAAAACAAACATTTCCAAAATTTTGAAAAAATACCAGTCTAATAAACTGTAGGATACACAGTCCTCCCTGGTCAGTGAAGAGCTACCAAACTGTTCATTACTTTTTATTGCAGTAAGTCTTCAACACACACTATTTGAGTTGCTTCAAATTAAGTTTCCATTCAACATATAGACATACAAGATGTCTGGCAACTTAAGAGAATATCAAGTGAATACTACTCCTTACATTAAATCTACAGATTCATCAGTAAAGCTAGAGAGCTGCACACTGTCCCTTTTTCCATACAGTATAAAATCCCACACACGATTATGCCTACACATTCATTTACTTGTGTCTACTTGAAATTTGGTGCGCCATAAAACAACGGTTCATCCATTTGGAAAGCTTCAATTATGTAACAAATCTTGTAATTATGCTAGGCCCTTCAAATTTATGTGAAACGAAACGTGTATATGTGGAATAAACTCTCCCTCTCTAATGCATGCACAATGATCTTCAGTTTTAACCAGGCTGTCACACATATCAGCATTATCTGTATCGGGCATATTGTAAAACCAATGAATATTATTTGTATTCATCTTCAACCACGATACAATTCATACGCAATGGCAGTATTGCACGGCGTGATTCTTATAAGGCAGTCGTTTTTAATACACCATGCTGGTACTTGGCACGGACAGCTGCACTAGGAAAGTCGTGCGAGCGATGTTGAACGCCAGTATCCCTCACCAGTAGCTGAAATATAAATTTTCGTTCTATTAACACAAAATCTCTTCGTCCCTGCTTATAATTGTTATATTTACCTTGATAAGTGCTTCAGAAGTTGGTTTTTTATTATGGACACCATTATGAACTTCTACTTTGCTGTCTTCTTGACTGTTGTCGCCAACCTCACATTTTTACAGACAAAAAAAAACTGAAATCAAAATTTCACAAAACTACCGAGATCTAGGGATGCATAATAGAAACCACAGATCGAATGGAAATGTACGTACCGGTAGACTACATTTCTAAAGCAATCAATACGTGCAAACACTGCGATACGACGACATGACTCCATTACGATGGACTTCAGTGTGCCTTGTCACGTAATTAATCGCCATCTGTTGTTCTTAATTCAAAACCGTATATGCGACAGATGACGATGCTAGTCCACGTGGGATATCGATAGTTGTGTTGCGTATGGCCCGGGAATCTGATTTTTTTTTTTTTTGACAAAATCTGTTAGAAGTACCTACCACAGATTATTTAGTATAGGTACCGGCTGACATTTATATATATATATATATATATATATATATATATATATATATATATATATATCTTTGGAGAAACGAAGGGCAGCACACTATTAATTTGCATTTTAATAAAATAAGTTGTAATGACAAAACTGACTCAGAAATTCATGGCAATTGGTCAGACATCCACACTTATTTTTACTTAAGTATGACTACGTGTTTCGGTCGACACAGCCCATGATCAGGCCACGTTTACAAAAACATTTCAAAATTAAGGTAAAATATAGTTTCAATTTCAATTTATTTTGCATTCATTAGATCCACACGGGTTATGACCTGTCGGATATAGAACTTGCCAATACAGAGTTAAGGTTACAAATATCATACATGATTTATATACAATACAGTTGTTTCCAGGATACGTCTGAATGGGTAACATTCTGATTGTAATGTATTTGCAGAAACGAGGTCATATTAGCTATGGTGTATAATATAGTGTTTAAAATTGTGCAGTTACAGTCCACATTATAACTATATTGTTCATTGTTTCTACCATTACCATTTTCTTTATGACCCAGAAAAGACATACGCATTGCACTTGCAGTAGTTTTTTTAGCGAGATATAGGCAGTCAAGATAACAAATGGTCAAATGTATCAGATTGTTAGGATGTGAAAAGGACTGACCTGATCGGAACAGGGACCAATGGCATGCTTTTATGGGGCTGCTATGTACCACTTCTCTTAACTCATTTTAGATTTCGTGTGATACTTTTTCACAAAGTGTATGAATTTTATCTTAGCAGTGGCAGTAATTTATGCAAAGCAGCCTCTGAAATTTTGACATATTAAACAAATGGATGAATTAAGGTTACAGAGAAGTCGGTAAAATTTGTGCATAATTCTAGAAAATTATAGTAAATAGTCCATTATATCTGCAAGAGAAATTTCTATGCTTTTTCCTGTATTTTGCTTGCTTCATCAAGCAGAGGAGCTGGGATAATTCAGTCAGTTTAGTAATTAGGCCACAAAAGTACTAAAGCAGTTGGTTGAAATCAGTCTTAAAGATTGGATGAATGAGTTTAAATTCCCAACAGATTTTCCTGTTTGTCACCAATTGCAAGCTGGTTCTGGGACTCACCCAACCTCCTATCAAATGGGTACAACAAAATTTTCCCCAAAGGATGATGTGTCCAGTGTGGGTGTGAAGCTAACCACTAAACTGCATCTAATGCCAAGGTTAAGAATGTGATATCTGTGTCACAGCTCTCCAGTACATCTTTCATTGCACAGAGAACTGTAGACTAGACAGTTTTACAAACATATGGGGCTTTCTTGCTGGCAACAAAAACAATATGAAGTAGCAGCATCTTTTTTTCATAAGACACAGAATGCAGAAGAGTGTATTAATAAAAATTAGGGAATAATTAAATTGAAATAAAAAAACTCTTAAAAGTAACTCAAATTCTTAATGTCGTCAGTTCCGTAGACATTGCTAATGCCTTCCATCAAATGCAAAGTATTGTCACAAACTTCAGTACCAGCACATTCATTTCTAAAAGAAAGCACTTCAACACAAAATGAATTATCCTGGATAACTTTCTATATATAAACACATGTGATAAGATTAGATATAATGTTATTTGCAATGATAATTCATTTAGGTAAGAAACAATTCCTGATAATGTATCACATTTCTACTCTTAAGTATACACTGTGAATAACTTTCGGTTAAGATTGTGTTGTGTGTACATGTTTATACCTCCTCACCTATCCTAGAGCCTGACAGTACTTCACTCAACAGACAGCACTTTTATGGCAATTTAATTTTGTTGGAAACATTAAAATGTACATTAGTCTTCATGTAAAATGCCTGATACTTCTGCACAATTTCAACCAAATTTGGAGCTTGTTAAAAGATTTTTCATAGAAGTTCCCAGTACCAAATTTCGTGGAAATTCATTGAGTCGGAGCCATGCTAGTACTTGCATACATTTGAATAGACAGATGGAGGTGACAAAGCTGACAGGCACTCTTTGTGACTATGTGCACATGCCTAGAAAGATACAACTATCATTTTGGTTGTTGTTTCTTATGGGTGCGAAACTTGGTCTTTCAAAGAATGGGATGTTTAGAGAAGCACAAAAACTGAGGGTTAATAATGTCCAATGTTAACAAACTTATGAACTCATTAATTTTACGAGTACTTGATAAACCTTTTATATTTTGGCAAAAAAGTATTTGTGAATTGTCCAGTTCCACATTCATCCCAATACCATTATGAGTTATGTCCATAAAAAATCACCATATTTTGACCTAGTATTCTTCTTTGTTCTTTTTGATGTTTTATGATTAAGTCACACTAATTATTTTACATTGATTGGTGTTTCATGCCAGTTCCCCATTTAAACCACTTTGACTGGGACTATTACTTCCTTCTTCCACCCTTCTTACTTCTCTGTATTCTTCATTGGTTTCTGCCTTCCATGTAAGAAGAATAGGAGGCTTTGGTTTACAAGTTGTGAAGATTTGCATGATTTTTGTTGGTAAAAGACTTGTGATCCAATCCTTTCCAGAGCCATTCATATGTAGCCTGTATTGTGTAAAGTGCTCTTTTTGGACTCATATTCACAATCTCAGCAAGGTTAGAACTCTTTATAATCTTTTGCAATCTCCAGTTGAAAGTAACCACCTACTTGTTCACACATGATGTTGGTACTAGATCAAACCTATGTGGGGCCTCCATAATTTTCACTTTTGTGTGTCTTTTGTTTCTAATAAATTGTGAGATACAGCAAAGCCCTTTATAGGTCTCATTTTTCCCAATATTCTTCATACCACCACATAATATTATTACTTCATTTTTAGTCACATTTTTTACTCTCTCATTTTGCTGTGGTCATAATGATGTCTAAATCAGCATTCAGTTTAACATAACGTGTAACGCTGAAGGAGTGTCCCAAGTGATCACTGTATGTATGATACTCAGACTAATAAACTAAACTAAACTAAACCAATCTTTCAGCATAATTTCTTACAAGACTATCTCCAAGTATTAATATTCTACATTTGGCTTGTGCCGTCACGAATACTTTCCTTTCTATTTCTTTCAAAATCTCTGATGTTTCTGGGTTTCATATTCATCAATGAGAAATGTCTTCATAATTCAAAAAAGAGCAATTTGGATTATACTGAGACTGGATCCAAGGAGTTCTTGTAGAGAGGGTTTCAAAAAATTGGATATACTTAGAGTTCCTTGTTTATATATTTATGCCTTGATGTTATTTGCTGTTAAAAATCTTAATATTTATCAAACTAACTCCTCTGTTAATAGTATGAATACAAGGCAGCAAAATAAACTGCACATACCCTCAGTAAGATTTTCCTCAATAAAGAGAGGTGTCTACTATTCATCTGTTAAATATTCAACCAGCTACCACAAAATATATTAAAATTTTGTAAAACATACATACTTTGTTAAGGGACTACCTTGTTAAAAATGCCTTTTATTCCATTGAGGAATTTCTGTCTGCTGGTCATAACTATGTAGACATATGAACATTCTTATTTAACTTGTTTTATTACACTGTATTGCATATACTTGCTTTGAACTGTTGTGTGTATATGATCTTTTCTTCGTAGTTTATCATGTTCTTACTAATCTTATATAATTTTTAAATTCATGATTTGACTTGATTGCATATTGCAATTTATCTCTTTTCATGACCAATTCGACATTCAGTCTAACTTGTGCAGACGATGGATCTGTGAATGAATATACGTATGTACATATGTATGTGACCGAGACATTACCATGTCTAACAGCTGATTCTTGCAGGTTTCATAGTGAGGCAAAGCGGTTTGAAATTGTGATTTGTTTAATTATCTTAAGATAATTTTGTCTTCTTGAGGCTTTTTTTTTTTTTACCAGTCACTACTTGTATCTAGCTATTTTTGTCAGTTCCACTTTCTCTTTCATCATAATTTTCACCACTTATGTTGTTCATATTATTTGTACTTACATGCTTGACCATGTGCGTCACATTTATTTCTGTTTGTAATAGCTCATTTATTAATTGCACAGATTTAAATTCATCCAAGGTTTCTCAAAGCGCTCTTTTTAGCTTATCACAGTTATTACAGCAATTTTTTTTATCACGTCCTGGCCATTATCAGTTAAAAACAGAGAGCCACTATAGTCCCCAGCCGACTTGTCCACCATGCTTTACATACACTCATAAAAGTTTTCATAGGAAAACCTGAAGGCAAACGACCACTTTGAAGACCTAGGCACAGATGGAAATATGACAGACATTGTGTAAATTTTAAAGGAATAGGTTGGAAGAGTGTGAACTGGATTCATCTATCTCATGACAGAGATCAGTAGTGGGATCTGATACACATGGTATTAGAACTTTGTGTTCCACAAAATGCAAGGCATTTCTTTACCAGCTGAGGAAATGTTAGTTTCTCAAGATGAACACTGCTCTGGGAAGTTTGTAAGTTATGGGCTGAATAAAATAATTCTCAATAATCTTGAAGCTCCACAGTGGCATTTTTTCCACATTATATGTCATGACTATATTTGAGTGGCACTGTTGTCACTATCCCTTCATTAAGGGCAAAGTATTGATATGTATCTTACTGCGAACCTTGGCCTTGTTATTGTACATTACTTTCTTAACTTTTGATATGGGATGGAGGTGAGTGATTAGCATTGCTTCCCAGCTAATCTTCCTTCGAAAAAACCCCCAAATACCCACTGAATAGGAGGCTGTGGGATTCGAGAAATGGTCTGGATGCTGTGATAAGGTACAAAAATGTCTGCTCCTCCAACAAACTGAAATTCAATTCTCCATTCATTCAGTCCTAAGACCAGCTAATAAACTTACACTTCTATATTGCTAATGGCATGAAATTAACAAAAGTACAAAGGTTGAGTCATACAGACACATGGAAAATGGGCATGATGATACAGTTATCCTTATTGTTCATATTAAATAAGTAAAGCTAAAAATTCAGTGGCATAATGGATTAAATAAATATATTACTTCAAAAGCATGTACAGTCGAATTTAGTAGAAGTAAAAGAAAGATTAAATAATCTTGAATGGTCGAGTTTATGACAACTGATGAGGTGCATATAAGTATAGCCTATGCCATGAAGATACTGCATGACATACATGCACTTGGATTTATGGTAAGGTACATACTTCCGGTGTTTTAACTAATACTACGTTATGGAATTCATAGCAACAGTGATGTTCCACACAGTGGGTTAGTGTGCTGTGTGTCTAAGTCAGGACTTCAAGAACTTATTCTGTAGAAGTGATATCATGTTCTTTCAGGGTTTGCAGTGGATTTGACAAGAGGGCACAAGTCTGAAGCCATTTTAAGTATATAAAAATGCATGCAGATGTCTGGTGAGGTGATAGTTATCTCACAGCCAACAATGTGGTATAAACACAGCCTGGTTTTTGAGCAAGTGACTTTGTTATTATGTGCTAATAAACATTACATTCGTTTACCCCTGAAAGAGACTCTGATTTAGCAATAAAATGAAGGATCCTCTGCAATCTAACAGTACTTTTGCACCAAAAATGACATTGTGGGATGTTACTTGTGTGTAAGAATAGTTCCTCTGTTATTGTACATTATTACTGCATACTGATATAGACACTTCATGATTCACTTTCATCATACCTAGTATAATCTTCTTAAGTGGGTACCTAATTTGCACAGCAATACTGAAAACATGGTGTTAATAAGGGGTGCAAGAAAATTTACAATTCATTGTGGTAGCATAGCATCTGGCTACATTTAGTAGATGTTACTGCTGAATTGTACTTCCACAGTTGCATGCCCTCACATGGTACTCAAGACATGCATCTGCAATTCACCAATGGCTTACCACTTTTTCTTGACAGTGAAACATAAATTCATCAGTCTAAAAGATAATATTACACATTCTGCACTAGTTCATTTTCAGATATGCTATTCTTCAGTTTCTTGTATTCATTCACTTGCGTAGGAAATGCAGGTGTATAGTGTACATTGGTAATACAATAAAATATCACTATCAACAAGAACACAACCACTAAAACCATGCCTGCCAGAATCAGAACTCTTATAATTGTGTATACCTTAAGGTATCTTTCATTTGGTGATTTATCATTTTGGTTCATTAAAGTTTCATGTTCTTGAACATGTGCTGCAGAATTAAGACCTTTAAGAACAGACGCAATTAGATTGTCAACATCAAAATTATCTTCATCAATTGTGTCTGGAAATTTGATAGTATCTGATGACAGTTCATATTTATTTACTTCCATAGAATCCAAGTTATCAAAATCAAATGCATCTTGAACACCATTATCTTCAGAATTAAAATCATAATATATGTTTTGGAACTGAAAACTAGAGTATACATCTTCAGAATTTCTGACTACTTCCTTGGAGTTTACTTTTTCCAAAATAACAATTGGGTCAGCCAATTCATATTCAGTATTGTGTTTTAGATTTTGGGTTTCAGTGGCAGGAATAGTGTAACTATCACAGAGGATGCAGTCATAATCATAATCACGACTGTAATTCAAGGTAACATTTTTAATGTTGTCAGTCAAAATTGTATCTGATATTTTTAGACTGTTTTTATCAGAAGCAATACCATCCATAATAACATTATTATCCTGGCTTGAGAAGTCAGTGGTGGAAATTGGGAGTTTAGTTTTTGAATGCAATTCTTGTAAATTTGAATTTTCCAAAGTATAATTCACATCAACAGGTGCATTATGATCATCACTGTCTTCAACTGTGATTTCTGCTACAGAAACATCATTGTACAGTTCTTCAGAATCCTGATTTTTGCCGTAGAATTCATACTCATAAAAACCTAAATCAGTATCTTCAGGAACAAAATTATCTTCTGCACTTATGGACTCAATGACAGAACCTAGGAGATAATGTCTTATATTAACTGCAGTATGATTATTTCCAATTTTCATACTGAGAGTCAAATCACTATCCTCCTGATCTAAACTAGGGATTTCTGCTGACAGGTTTGAGATATTATCACTATCTAATTCGTAAAAATCTTCAAATTCACCACTGTATTCACCATAAGAATCAGTGTCATCAAGTTCAAAAATAAAACTATTGTTTGTTCTTAGAAAATAAGTAGAAGAATTTATGACTTCATATTTTCTACTTAATTTCTTATGATTATCTCCAACTTTCATGCTGACAGTCGAGTTTAAGCCAGTATAGTCCTGGTGAACTGAATTCTGTAATTCTCCTGCAGATAGTGAAATATCAGCATCCATCTCTTCAAAATCATTATCATAATCAAAATTGAATACTTCTTGGTTATCATCTTCAAACATCCATACATCACCATTATCATCTTTGTTGTTAGCAGGAAAAGCTGAATCACTTTTCTTGTCTAACGTAGCATAATCGTTTTTACTGCTTGTAACAGCCAATTCAGGTATTATGTTGTGACCAGTGGGCAGACCTGTGGCCTCCATGCAGATGCTATCCCAATCTCTCTTTGTTATTAGATTTCTCATTTTATCTCCCAGCCAGCACTGCACTGAGTTGTCAGTTCTGATGTCTGTGTCCATCATTTGATTTGTTGATACCCATACTAGTAGATCATGGAAATGACAATCACACTGCCAAGGGTTTCCAGTTAACTTCAGTGAGGAGAGAGCAGAAATATTATTCACTGAGAGTTGCTGCAAATTGTTTTGTCTCAGGTCCAGAATTTCTAGCTTCGGCAGACCAGATAAACTCTCTGTACTAAACTGCAAAAGGTGACAATGACTCAAGTCCAGTGACCGCAGTGATGTAGCTATTAAGAATGGTGTTCCTGATTCAAAGGTATACAGAGGATTGCCTTGTAGTGACAATGTCTGCAGGTTTGTGTTGAGAACAAACAACCTGGGATGGATGAATGTCAGGCTGTTGTATGATAAGTCCACTTCTGTCAAACTTTGAAGGTTGCTGAATGTCTTGCTTTCTATGCTAGTAATATTGTCAGATGAAAGTATCAGATTTGTGACATTTGGATATGGATAAAAATTGCCATTGTAAAGACTGTGTAAATTGTTGTGGGATAGGTCAAGTGTATGCACCAGCTGACCTTGGCTGGGGACTGGCACAGACATCAGGCCCTCCCACCTGAAGTCCAGATAAAGCACGGCTGGTTGATCAGTCAAACTACTATTCTCAGTTTGATTGTTACTTCTCTCTGCATCATTTTCATAACTCCTTACTAAGCTTCCCAGCAGCACTGCTACCAAGAGCAACCAAATAGTGGATGATTTGAAGTACATATCCATGTCCGATTTGTTGTCCCTCTTAGTTGTTTACAAATCAAACATCTGTAATAAAATGAGTCCTGTGTAGAAGCTTTCAAGAAACATGACAAATATAATTTCAAATAATTACCGTATTTCCCGGCCCATAAGACGCACCGTGATTTTTTCATTAGAAATTTTAGAAAAAAATAATGATGAATGTATTTTAATTTTAGAAATTTATTGGAAGAGAACAGGATTGTTACATACCAAAATTAGCAACCATAATATAATCTATTCATCATAGAAACCCAGAAAATCATTGTCACTGCCACTAAAATCATCTTCATGGTTGTTTTCACTATCTCACGATAAAGATGTTATATAATTGATGTACGGGTACTTATAAGTTTGGAAATAATACTTACCCTCGGCGCATAAGATGCAGGTTGAATTTAGGTCACATTTTTCGGGAAAAAAAGTGTGTCTTATGGGCCAGGAAATATGGTAAGCATTCTGGCCATATGGCATCAGAGAGTTCAGAGAAACTGCCAGAGTATGTATGGTCATGAAATTACAGGAAATATTAGAAAAAAGAAGGTTCAACTAGTTTATTAGATTTCTACTCTACACACATACAGCATTTCATTAACAAAGAAATTTGATATAAAAATGAAAATATTATTTTATGCTGTTAGTTATTAATTTGTGGCAGGTGCAAGAGATTTGCTCTACTCCAAAAATGTTCAGACAAGTTCTGGAAACCATGGCACCTCCTATTCAATGGGCACCAGGGGTCCTTTGCCTGGTGGTAAAGGGGCTATGGTCTAGAGTTAACCACTCATCTCCACCTAGTGCGGAGATTAAGAATGCATGGCGCTATACTTCCACTTTTCATATGTCTTCATAGCATAAACAAGGAATGCTTTCAAACTTCCTTTTAAATTGTCTTTTAATGTTTGCTAAAAGACCAGTAACTAAAATTAGACTTGATTTTAATCCATCAGGTAATCAGTTATGGAATTAACATTTATATATTAAAAATTACATAGATACATACCATAAATTTAATGGGTGCTACAGCAAGTGGAAGGCAGCAGGTTGAACTCTGGACACCAGATATCTCAATGTTAACTGCTGAGACATCACGACCACGTATTGGATAAAGCTAACAGACTCAAGATACAGATAACACTGGCTTGTTTACCTAAGATTAGAGTCAAAGTAATTCTGCTGCTCCTTGTTTCAAACTCAATAATGGCCTATGAGAGAGGTAGTGGAGAAAACACATAAATATTTTGTTAGCCTGTGATATGATGGGCATGTAACTACTACCACCACCACCACCACTACTACTACTACTACTACTACTACTACTACTGCTACTACTACTACTACTACTACTACTACTACTACTCATGGTGGTGGTGGTAGCATTGCAATATACCTCTGTTGTAACATAACTGAAAAATGTGCCTTATCCTCAATTGCTATTTGCTTACAGCACAGGTGCAAAAATTTGCCAGAAATGTGGGAGCCACCTCAGAATTCTAGGTGGCAGAATGGTGAAGCAATTTCCATTCTGAGGACCAAAAAATGTAAGGCACCACCATAATAATAGTAAATAAAAATTTAAAAAAAGTTGCCACAGTGTCTTGGCACCCAGGATTTTTGCACCGCTGGCTTCAAATACAGCAGAGTTGGGTAAATAAGCTTGGGTTAAAATCAGATTCTGTGATGAAAGCAGACCTTGTAAATTTAGGGCTTTCTTCCTGGTATTTTGCAATGATGTCATACTAGAACCCTGTTTTTAACACATCTTGAAGTCACATGGTACAATGATATATCAATTTCCAACATTTGTAAATATGCTAAGCTTCTGAACAACATGAACACCTGAAGTTATGGATTCTATTTGGAAGGATAATTGTTAGTTCTTACCTTTGCACTAATGATCTAATTTCATGAGATTTTCATTTACCACTGCTTTAGTTTTATGGGCATATGCTACAAAATGCATTTATTAATATTGTTTATAGTAACACCACTGATACAATTACAACCAAAGTTCAGATTCATTATCATGTTCACAAGTCAACATCTAACATGTATTACTTGTGACGAATGAAAACAGAAAACATGATCTCTCTAGGAATGACCACCATAAATATCAAGAGTCATGAGAACACAATATACTGTATGCTAACTGGTGTTTGAATTCTAATTCACCACTCATAACATCAAAGCTACCTATAAAGGAAATCCTAAGACAGTATCATTCAGTTCATATTCTCTGCAAGATTCATTATACCATCATCCAAACTGTTCTTCAAATTTAAAGTACTTCCCCTAGAGAATTCTATACCATTTTATGTCTTCCAAACTGAAGTAACTGGGTAAATCATGGACTTCCCTGGCATGAAATATCCTGCATTATCCATGTAATGAGGGTTCAAAAATAGCCCTTATCACCGTAGCAGAGCAGCAGCTGATATGAAGATAACAGTTTGCATGGATCTTATGCAATAGCAGCAGTTCAAGTCTATTCTACTGCCAGCATGGCAAGTGAGTAAACACCTACAAGATAACAATACAAAATACAGCAGGATGTATGGCAACCCAGAAATATTCTGGTAGTAGTAGTTTGGGAGGATGAAGAGAAGATAAAACATGACCGAAGCAAAAAAAAAAAGTACAACTTGGAATGAAAATGAAAAATATGTTTTATTTTAGATAAAAAGTGGATAGGTCATCCAGTCACATGTCTGCCCTCTCCAGCATACCTAGTGGACCATGACAAGTTTATCAAAATACTGTAATAACATGCCTAATTCATGTAAGGAAGTAGGAAACAAATTGTGGGGCACAAGTCAAGACACATTAGACTATGTAAGTAGCAACATTTCTCTAATTTGAACTTCAACACTAAACATCATGACTGGAAGAACAGCACCTCTGACTCATATTTGGAAGATCCCTGGTTCAAATCTGAGCCAAGAGACCAGCTCTACTAACTGTTTTTATAATTCTCCTCAGTTCCTCCAAGCAAATGGTGCACTAGGTTTTCAAATCATGCCACAACTGCTTGCTCCACATTTTTTCCAATTCACTGTTCATTACATTTCTTATAAACTGACACTATATGATCAGATCTGCTACTGACAGCAACATTAAATAAAACATAAGTAAATATCACACAACTGCAGAGCAATGAAGTCAAACTAAGAATGTGACTTCAAGAAGACATGCATTAGCGAGTACAAATTTCTCTCTTAAGACATATCAAGCACAACTCATGATGGTAAAGTTCACTCTAGAACAGGTCACAAAGGTTCATAATAGGAGTAGATGTATAGTTCTACCCTTTTTTTAACCTCAGGACTAGATGGGGGGGAGGTGCTAAACATCATGCCTTAGCTGCTTTACCTCTGGCAAAGAGACCTGGTACTCATTGTACAGCAGAATTGGTGGCCTTCCAGGACTGGCCTGGAAAGGTGCAGAAAATCTTGCCCCACCAGGATTTGATCCCTTGACCATCCAGTCCATAGCAAGTTGCTACAACAAGTACACTATCCTGGCCCACAAGCATGACTCATACACGAGACAGGTTATTGCTTTTAAGAGTTTAGCAAAGAATTAGATTTCCTACATTCACAACTGTATTCATACCATGTTTTGCTGTACTTCTGTGCGAGATCATGAGTTACCAAACATTGTACACTTGATTTGACCGTTTTATTCATAATATTGTTATTACTTTATTGTATTGTTTTACACTTTATGCTTTTA
>JGI20166J26741_11518918_pt1 | contig 25006 bp, 23 predicted proteins | sample TergutCu122P5_FD_26741 | JGI IMG/M metagenome (IMG submission 26741)
GGGCGCTTATGGAGGCCTGCACAGGCTTCGCGATGACGGTGCTGACGGCGCACGTGGATGACCCCACGGGCTACGGGCGCATCCTGCGAAACGAATACGGTGCGATCTGCGGGATCGTCGAGGAGAAAGACGCCACCGAAGAACAGCGCCATATCACCGAGATCAACACCGGCATCTATTGCTTCGAGCTGGACGGGCTTTTCGACCGACTGCGCAAGATAGAGAACAACAACGCGCAGCAGGAATACTACCTGACTGACATCGTGCAGGTCTGCATGGATGAGGGAGCCTCAGTTGGCAGTATCTCGGTTCACGACGCGAGCGAGACGCTTGGCGTGAACTCGCGGGTACAGCTTGCAGAGGCGGCGCGCATCATGCAGCGTCGCATCAACGAGGCCTGGATGACTGCAGGCGTGACGATGGCGGCGCCGGATCTGTGCTGGATCGCTCCGGATGTGACGCTTGAGCCGGACACGACGCTTCTGCCGATGACGATACTGTCCGGCGCGACGAAGATCGCCACCGGCTGTGTCATCGGGCCGGATACGCGCATCGTCAGTTCAAGTATCGGTGCAGACAGTGTGGTTGACTCCTCGATCGTGCTGTACTCGGAGGTGGGCGAGCGCTGCGCCATCGGGCCGCGCGCCTATCTGCGGCCGAACTGCGTGCTTGAAAGCGACGTAAAGATCGGTACAAGCGTCGAGCTGAAGGCTACGCACGTGGGCGCCGGAAGCAAGATCCCGCACCTCAGCTACATCGGCGACGCAGAAGTCGGCGCGGACGTCAACGTCGGCGCGGGCTCGATCACCTGCAACTATGACGGGCAGAAGAAGAGCCGCACGGTGATCGGCGACGGGGCTTTTATCGGCTCAGACACCATGCTGGTCGCACCGGTCACGATCGGCGCGGGTGCAATGACGGGTGCCGCCAGCGCCATCACCAAAGACGTTCCCGATGGCGCGCTCGCCGTCGAGAGAAGCGAACAAACCACGATCGTTGGGTGGGCAGAGCGCCGGCGCGGCGACGCCCTCGGAAAGGAAGCACACTGATGGCACGACGCATGTTACTTTTTGCGGGGAGCTCTAATCCCGAGTTGGCGGAGCAGATCTCTGATCAGCTGAGGGCCCCCCTTGGCCAGATTACGATCCATCCCTTCGCGAACGGGGAGATCTATGTCCGCTTTCTTGAGAGCGTGCGTGGCGCCGATGTCTTTCTGATCCAGAGCACCTGCGCTCCGGTCAACGAGACCCTCATGGAGCTGCTCATCATGATCGACGCGGCCAAGCGGGCCTCCGCCGCGCATATCTGCGTGGTCATCCCGCACTACGGCTACGCGCGTCAGGACAAGAAAAGTGCTGCGCGCGAGCCGATCACGGCGCGTCTGGTGGCCGACATGCTTGAGGTGGCTGGCGCCGACCGCATCATTACAATGGACTTGCATCAAGGCCAGATTCAGGGCTTTTTCAGCATTCCGGTCAACCATCTGACAGCGCTTGGCGTGTTGGCCGAGCACTTCGCAAGTCTGGGGCTGGATGATATCTGCGTGGTCAGCCCCGACGTGGGTCGTGCGAAGGTCTGCAAGAAGCTGGCCGACATGCTCGACGCACCGCTCGCGATCATGCATAAAGGGCGTCCGGAACACAATATGGCTGAGATTACGAGTGTGGTGGGAAACGTCAAAGGCAAGAACTGCATCGTGACCGACGACATGATCGATACCGCGGGCTCGATCTGCGCGGGCGCACAGGCCCTGATCGATCAGGGCGCGAAGGCGGTGTGGGTTGGCGCTACGCATGGCATCTTCAGCCCGCCGGCCTATGAGCGCATTGAGGCGGCTCCGATTGAGGAGTTGGTCGTGACGAACACGATCCCGATCCCGGCGCAGCATCAGAAGGGCAAGATCAAGGTGCTCTCGGTTGCGCCGATGTTTAAGGCGGCGATCAACAACGTGTACAATGACGCCTCGGTGAGCGACTTGTTTGATCCTGAGTTCCAGTTCTAGATGTCCCTGTTCAGGAAGAAAGAGCAGCAGTCGGTTGACTGGCTGATCGTTGGACTGGGCAATCCTGGATCCGAGTATGAGCAGACGCGCCACAACCAGGGTTTTCGGGTAGCCGATCTGTTGGCTGAACGCCTTGGTGCGAGTTACTGGAAGACGGAACACAAGGCATTGACCACCCGGGTCTTGCCACAGGCGGCAACGGGCGAGGCAGCTCTGCTCCTCGCCAAGCCGCAGACCTTCATGAACAACAGCGGCCGGGCGCTGGGCGCCTTGCTACAGGCTACGGAAGTGGACGCGACCTCGCGCCTGATTGTCATCCACGACGATCTTGACCTGCCGGCCGGCGACGTGCGCATCAAACATGGCGGCGGCCATGGCGGGCACAACGGGTTGCGCTCGATCATCGACGCGCTGGGCACGAGGGACTTCATCCGCGTGCGCGCAGGGATCGGACGTCCGCCGGGGCGGATGGACAGCGCCGACTACGTGCTCGCACCGCTGCGTCCGGCGCTGATAGAGGAGGCGCAGTTGGCCGCACAGCTGGCTGCTGATGCTGCGTTGAAAGTTGTGACCGATGGGACGGTCGCGGCACAGAACTACTATCACCGGACTCCTGAGGAGCCGGTTGCGAACCAGGAGGCGAAACCGCATGAGCATACGTAAACTTTTCTCGTGGTGGACCTTCGTGGTTCCCTGCGTTGCGGTAGTGGCGCTTGCTGCCAGTTGGGGTCGTCAGGTCGGATCGGTCTGGCTGGTAATTCTTGCGATCCTGCTGGTAGGAGCAGTTCTTGCGGCGGTTCATCACGCCGAAGAGATCGCCCATCACGTAGGCGAGCCCTTTGGCTCGCTGCTTCTGGCGGTCGCGGTTACGATCATCGAAGTCAGCCTCATTCTGATGCTGATGCTTGGGGGCAAGGGCGACACGCAGACGCTCGCGCGCGACTCGATCTTCGCCGTGACCATGATGACGATGAACGGCATCGTCGGGCTCTGCCTGTTGGCCAGCGCGCGGCGTCATCACCTCGCGCGCTTCAACGCGGAGGGCGCCGGGTCGGTACTTGCCGCGGTGATCCTGCTGGCGGGCCTGACGCTGATCCTCCCGCGCTTCACGCAAAGCGAGCCAGGCCTGGCTTTTACTTCTACCCAGCTGGTGTTTATCGGGGTCATATCGCTTGTGGTCTACGGGCTGTTTGTGTTCACGCAGACGGTCCGGCATCGCGACGTGTTCCTCCCGCCCGACCCTGCGAAGATGAACCCGGACTGCGAGTGCCCGACGCCGCAGGTGATGGTGCAGACCAGCGAGGAGGACGAGTGTGAGGACGATGAGATCGAGCCGCTGCATAAGATGACCCCGCGGGCGATGCTCTTGAGCATAATCCTGCTGCTGGTGGCATTGGTCGATGTCGTCGGCCTGGCGAAGATGGAGAGTCCGGGAATCGAATCTCTGGTGGGCCACTTCGGCTTTCCTCCGGCGGTCGTCGGCGTCATCATCGCGCTGATCATCCTGTTGCCGGAGACCATCGCCGCGCTCAAGGCCGCCCAGCGTGGCCACACCCAGACCTCGCTGAACCTGGCCTACGGCTCGGCGATGGCCTCGATCGGCCTGACGATTCCGGTGCTCGCCATCGCCTCACTCTGGCTGCCGGGCGTGCTGCTGCTGGGCCTGGACCCGGTGCATATCGTGCTCTTCGCGATGTCAGCGGTGATCTCGATTCTGACGATCGTACGCGGCCGGGCTAATGTGCTGCAAGGCGGATTGCACCTGACACTCTTCGTCGTTTTCCTACTTCTGACCATCCTACCGTAAGCTACGGGGCCAAGCCAGGAGGGGCAGGTGTTTTGGGCCAAGCCAGGAGGGGACAGGTGCTTTGGGCCAAGCTAGGGGGAGCAGGTGCTTTGGGTCAAGCCAGGGGGGGGCAGGTGCTTTGGCATGCCATGTGACAGAGGGATCAGACTCCTTTGTCACAATTAGCGGGTTCCTTATTCAGGGTTGTGGCGCAGAGGAGTATCTGAACTATTATGCGGCACGGAAGCCCCTGTCTCCTGAGCTTATTGAGAAGAAAGCCCTCTTTGAGAACAAAGTGTTTCTGAAAGTCATGTGGACCGTTTCACAATCTGAGGCAACCACCTATTATCGACCGGGAAAGGGAAAGTCTGAAGATGATTCGGTATATCTTTCCAAAGCAGAGTTTATTCGTCGGGCGACAGCTATCTATGGAATACTCTCGAAGTATGATTTACCTTACCGGGACGTAGCAATCTTTTCGGGCCTTGCAGGTCGGGAGAAAGATCATGTCAGCCAGAGAATCATATTCAGTAAGGGTGACTCACTTGATAAGATGCTTGCGAGTTACGCTACGTATAAGCAGTAAGCGACAGGTTTCTAAGATGCTTGCGAGTTACGCTACGTATAAGCAGTAATGCGACAGGTTTCTTGAGGCCTCGTCACATTCTTCCCACCAATAAACTAAATGTCGTAAAATCGGCATCGATTGGCACAAAATGACGGAAACGTACGGTTTGCGAGTGGTATTTAGTGGGAAACGGCCGTTATAGGCCATTTCAAGGACTAATTTTGGAAGATAAACCGTACGTTTCCGTCGATCTCTGCCATCAATAAGCATTTTCATTGTATTTGGATTGCGACAACCAAGGAAATTCGCTCCACTTGGTAGATAATTGGCGCTGTTGGGGGATAATAAGTACTTAAGCAAATCAGAGTTACAGGAGAGCTATGTATCAGGTATTAGACAAGCGGCAACTGTCCGACGCGGTCTTCGAGCTGACCGTCGAGGCGCCGCGTATCGCGCGTAAGTGCGCCGCCGGGCAGTTTCTCATCATCCGCGCCGACGAGCACGGCGAGCGTGTCCCGTTCACCTTCAGTGACTGGTCAGCCGAGGAAGGCTGGGTGCGCTTCATCTTCGCCCGCGTGGGCAAGACGACGCACCTGCTCGCGCGGCTGGCTGAACACGACACGATCGCCGACGTCTCCGGACCGCTCGGACGCCCCTCGCACGTCCAAGGCGCGGGCAAACACATGGTCATTGTCGGCGGCGGTGTCGGCACGGCCGTTGCCTACCCGGTGGCGCGTGCGGCCTGCGAGGCCGGGGCGCGGGTCTCGGTCATCACGGGCGCGCGCAGCAAGGACCTGCTCATCTTGCAGGATGAGCTGCGGGCATTGCCGCTGGGGCGTCTGATGATTACGACCGACGACGGCTCGGCGGGTACGAAGGGGTTGGTGACCGGTCCGCTCGCGGAACTTCTGACGACCGATACGGTCGACGAGGTGCTTATTATCGGGCCTGCCGTTATGATGAAGTTTGCCGCGCAGACGGCGCTGGAGGCGGGCGTGAAGACCTCGGTCAGCCTCAATCCGCTGATGGTCGATGGCACGGGCATGTGCGGCGCCTGCCGCGTCACAATCAACGGCCGCACGCAGTTTGGCTGTGTGGACGGTCCGGACTTCGACGCCACTGGCGTTGACTGGGAAGAACTGATGACGCGCCAGACTACCTACAACGAACAGGAGCGTTTGGCCGACGCGAAGTACGCGCACGAGGTGCTGCATGAGGTCGAGTCCCGCCTTGCGGAACTGGAGAAGAGAGGGAGCTGCTCATGTCCGACGAAATAAGCAGAGACGATCTGGGTAGCGTCGAGTACGGCGCCACGGCTGCTCCCGAACCTGCGGCGTCCGCTGAGCGTCGTCGTCCCTCGCGCGAGGGGCGCCACGCGATGCCCGAGCAGGATCCTCAGCGCCGGGCTCACAACTTCGACGAGGTCACGTTGGGCTATACGCCGGAGCTGGCGCGCGCCGAGGCGGATCGCTGTCTGCAGTGCAAGAATCCCAGCTGCGAGGGAGGCTGCCCAGTTGGGGTGCATATCAGGGACTTCATCGGAGCGATACTGACAGACGACATGCCGGCTTCGGTGGCCTGGCTCAAGAAGCGCAATGCCCTGCCGGCGGTTTGTGGGCGCGTCTGTCCCCAGGAGAGCCAGTGCGAGTCGCAGTGCATCCTTGCCAAACGCGGGGAGGCGGTCGCGATCGGGCGCCTGGAGCGCTACGTGGCGGACTGGGATCGCTCTCATTCGCTCGAAGAGCGCCACAGCGCCGAGCCAGCGCCCGCGTCCGGGCGCAGGGTGGCGGTCATCGGATCAGGCCCGGCGGGGCTTGCCTGTGCGGGAGAGCTTGCGCAGCGCGGCCACGCGGTTGAAGTTTTTGAGTCGCTGCATACGGGCGGCGGGGTGCTGGCCTATGGCATCCCTGAGTTCCGTCTGCCCAAGGCCATCCTGGCTGATGAGATCGCGTCGCTGGAGCGTCTGGGAGTCGCCTTTCATTACAACGAGCCGGTTGGCAAGATCACTGACGCGCGTGAGCTGCTTGAGTCCGAGGGCTTCGACGCCATCTTCATTGGTATCGGCGCCGGGCTGCCGCTCTTCCTGGAGATACCTGGGGAGAACCTCAACGGCGTCTACAGCAGCAACGAGTTTCTGACCCGCGTCAACTTCATGCACGCGGCCAACTTCCCAACCTACGACACGCCGGTCTGGCGCGGACACGAGGTCATGGTAGTCGGCGGTGGCAATGTGGCCATGGACGCCGCGCGCACGGCGGTGCGTATGGGCGCCGCGCAGGTCACGCTCGTGTATCGGCGCACGGAGGCCGAAATGCCGGCGCGCGCTGAGGAGCTGCACCACGCCAAGGAGGAGGGCGTGCAGGTCCGTGAGCTCTGCGGACCGATCGCCATCGAGGGCAATACCGGCTGGGTGACGGGTCTGTGCGTACAGCACATGGAGCTAGGCGAGCCCGACGCGAGCGGGCGCCGTCGACCTGTGGCAGTCGAAGGTAGCGAGGAAGTGATCCCCTGTGACACCGTGATCATCGCGGTGGGAACCAAGGCGCACAAGCAGGTGGCTGAGATCACTGACGTGAAGCTCACTGACCGGGGCTACCTCGCCACCGACGAAGACGGACGCACGAGCGACCCCCGCATTTACGCGGGCGGCGACATCGTCACCGGCGCCGCCACCGTCATCCTTGCGATGGGCGCTGGCAAGAAAGCTGCCGCTGCCATCGACGACTTTTTGGCAAAGAGCTAGGCGTTCCGCCGACAAAGGAGCGCCCCCCTTTGTCAGGTTTTTAATTCAGGTAGTAGCCGTGGTCTTCGCGGTATTGCATGCGGATTGCGTAGCTGGGGGCTTGCTTGTCGTTGACCTGAACGTGGGCGTGGTTGCCCGCTTCGCCGGTGTATTCGCCCAGCTGGTTGTCCAGAAAGGGGGTGAGGTCGCGCACCTGGGCGATGGGGGTGACGCCGCCAATCACCTTGTCTCCTACTTTGACCTTCACGTTCTCTTCGTGGATCATGACCAGCTCGTAGCGGGCCAGAGCGGTGGACTCGAAACTCAGGTGAACTTCGTAGTCCTTGCAGCCGTTTTCGTAGTTATACTCACGCAGAGCGGTGACGGTGCCGTTGATAGGCGCATAGGTCACCGATCCGGCAGGGGCGCCTTCGTCGATGGACGTGAGTCCGGGGATGCCGCCAGTACCGGTGCGCCACATCTGGATATAGCTGCCGATAAGCGCTGAGTTTCCACCCTCCGATTGCTTGCTCTTGTCGCGTCCGGTGCTTTTTGTGGCCCGGACCGTCTCGGCGTTGTCCGGGGTCAGGGTGGTGTCAAGCACCATGGCGTAGGGGTTGCTGGCAGGGTGGAAGGCGACCTCGGTCAGGTCGCTCACGCGTACGGAGAGGTGAATCGCTACGCCTTGGAAGCTTGCGACGATCGGCGTGGGAAGCCCGGCTGTCCCAGCGCTGGAGGTGGCGGCAACAGAGGCGAGGCCAGCGTGTGCCTGTTGCTGCGCGTCCTGCTGCTGGGTGAGCGCACGCGCAAGGTCGGTTGAGCGTTGCATCCAGAAAAGCCCGCCACAAAAAACCGCAGCCAGACAGATCACGACGGCTGCGACGATGGCCTGGCGTCGTCGGCGTTCCCGCAGACGCTTGCGCTCGCTGCGCGCCTTCAGGTTCAGCGTCATATCGTCACAGAGCGAGCGCTGCGCGCTCTGCTCGGTTGTGTCGGGAATGAGAGCATCCGGGCTGTTAAGCGCATATCCGAACTGGTCAGTCGGCACGCCCTTGTTGCCGTCGGAGAACCGAACCTCTCGTGAATTGATAACCCGCGGCTGCTGGCTGTCACGTCGCTTCGCCGGGCTATGAAGTGGCTGGGAGAATGCGCGGGAGGCCAGTCGTCGTCGCGTGGCGCCTTTTGCGGGGTAGTTGATATGTCGATACTGCTCAAACATGTAGAAAACTCAAAAGCAAACACCGGTACGCAAGGGCGGGCGACCCGCCGTTCCCTAAGTTACAGTATAGCGTAGTTCCCGGTTTTCTGCTTCTGGCTCCGCTACACTGAAAACGCATGATAGATTTCATTTTACATATCGACGTACATCTTGCCGCTCTCATGGGTTCGTATGGCACCTGGGTCTACGCTCTCTTGTTTCTGATCCTGTTCTGTGAGACCGGTCTGGTGGTGACACCGTTTTTGCCGGGCGACTCGCTTATCTTTGCCGCTGGCGCGCTGGCTGCAGCCACGAGGCACTCGACGATTGGGCAGATGAATATCTGGGTGCTGGTGGTTCTGATTCCGATTGCCGCCATCGTCGGCGATGCGGTCAATTTCGAGATCGGCAAGAAGTTCGGCGAGAAGCTGCTCTCGCGTTTCGAGGGCAAGATCATCAACCGCAAACATATCGCTGAGACTGAGGCCTTTTTCGCGCGTCATGGGGGTAAGACCATTCTGCTGGCGCGCTTCGTGCCCTTCGTGCGGACCTTCGCGCCTTTTGTGGCGGGCATCGGCAACATGCATTACGGCCGTTTCGCGCGCTTCAATGTGGTGGGCGGCCTGCTGTGGTCCTGGGGTTTTCTGTTTCTCGGTTTCTTTTTTGGCAACATCCCTCTCGTGAAGAACAACTTTGAGATCGTGATCATCGGCATCGTGCTGATATCTGTGATCCCCATGTTCGTGCAGCTCGCGAACAGCAAACTGAAAGCCCGTCGCGCTCAGGTCTCCGACGGAAATCAGTGATCACCGCTGAACAAAAGGAAAAAGAGGAGCGCCTGCGCCGGTGGCTGCGGGAGGCGTCCAGTGTGCTGGTTGCGTTTTCCGGCGGCGTCGACTCGACCTGGCTGTTGAAGGTCGCTCACGATGAGTTGGGCGCGAAGGCCTCGGCGGTGACGGCGACTTCCTGCCTGGTGCCGGCGCAAGAACTCCGGGACGCCCGCGTGTTCTGCGAGCAGGAGGGCATCGAGCTGATCGTTCACGAGGCGACGCCGTTTGAGACGCCAGGACTGGTCGCTAATCCGCCCGAGCGCTGCTATCTGTGCAAGAGCGCGCTGATGGCTGCGTTTGCGGCTATCGCACGGGAGCGGGGGATCGCCCAGGTGCTCGATGGGAGCAATGTCGATGATACAGAGGACTATCGTCCGGGCTTACGCGCCGTACGCGAGCTGGGGGTCAAAAGTCCGCTGATCATCTGCGGCTTCAGCAAAGCGGACATCCGCGCCTGCGCGCGCGAGCGGGGGCTGAAGGTTTGGGACAAGCCCTCGCTGTCCTGCCTGGCCTCGCGGATCCGGACAGGAGAGACGATCACGGCTAAACGACTGGCGCGTATCGACGCAGCCGAGCAGTATCTGCGAAGCTTGGGCCTGCGTCAGTTGCGGGTGAGGCTGCTTCCGGGGGAGCAGGCGCGCATCGAGACTGACGCCGAAGGCTGCGCGCTGCTGAGGGACTCGCCCGAGTTGCGCGCTTGTGCTGTAGCAGGGCTCCGGGAACGGGGCTTCAAAAACGTAGAACCAGAGCCAGTGCTCTACCAGACTGGTAGCATGAACGTGTAACACAAAAGATGCCGGCCCTTTTGTGTTATAGCAACAGGTTGTCCAGCTCTGCGATGAAGTCGGCCAGGGTTCCGGCGCCGTTCCAGTGGTTGCCGTTGCTGCTTTGCTCGTCGTTGCCTACGTAGAAGGTGCGCATACCGATTTGTGAGGCCGTCATGTCGTTGTAGTCCTCGTTGCCGACCATCAGGCATTCCCCGGGGACTCTCCCCAGTCGTTCGGCGATCTCTTGGAAGTAGTCGAGTTGGGGCTTGGTCGTAAATGCGTTTTCAGAACTGCTGGCAAGCGGGATCCGCAGCTCTTCTAGTCCGGCCCAGGTCATGCGCGCCTTGATCGCCGCCGCGCAGAAGATGGGCTGGGAGGCTACTGCCACCGCCAGTCCGCGCTCCTGGCAGTGGCGCACAGCGTCATGGTTGAAGTCGGCGGGTCGCTCGTTGCTCTGCAGTGTCGGAAAGACTTCCTCGAAGAAGCGCATGAACAGCTCGCGATAGCGGACGCGCTCGGCGTCGTCTTTGAGGCCGGCGTCGTAGAAGGCGTCAAAAGCTTGTTGGTTGGTAAGCCCGGGATGGGGGTCGAACATGGCGCCGACAGCGCCGTTAATCAGCCGTTCGCTGTGAGCCTCGTTCAACGCAAGGTCTGCTCGCAGATAACGCGCAAGCTCGTTGAAGTAGGAGATGGCGCGCGCGACGCTCACGTAATCGATCAATGTTCCGTCAAGGTCAAAGAACACACAGCGTATCAAGGGGATTCGATCCTTTCGTAGTAATAGAAGATTATTCGCAAGGATATATTATACTGGGAATAGGAAAAGTGAAGTTTTCACAGGAGGAGTACGTTATCGTGGACCGAGTCGGGACGACTCACTATTTGTCAACCTATCATCATTCTGGACTAAGGCCAGCCCCATACCTCAAAAAGAAACGCCGTGGCGTTGCGCGCGTTGTCGTGCTGATTTCCGCTGTCGTTCTTGCGGGTGCGTTGGCAGGCGTCAGCCTGTATCGCGGGGACCCCACGAGCTACCAGTACCAGGACAAGGGTTTCCAGTTTCACCTGACGTCTGCGGAGACCACGCAGATCACGGCTGTCATCGTGTCGGCCGATACGACCGCGCCCGTGACCGCGCAGGTCCAGGCGCTACGCCGGACCGGTCGTCTGTGGGCAGATGCGCTCAGCTGGCTGAAGAAGGATACGCAGGCCTACCCGGTAACAAGGGTTACGGGACTCAGTTCGAAGAACGGCCCCATCGACCTCAGCAAGCTCGCGACGGACACGACGCTTGCGCTGGAAGGGCAGAGCGTCTGCTACCGCACCGCGGGCTACAGCCTGGTCGCAACTCAGACCGGAGATACGCTGGTGCTGCAGACCGCTTCCGTGGAGAGCACGACCTTGCCCGCGCGGTTGTTCAGGGGCATAGACGCCAAGCCGCTTGCGGTCAAGCTGTCTGCTGCTCTCGAGGCGAAGCTGTTGGCAGGAGCTACGGAGATCGCCGCGACACCGGTCAGGAAATCCTCTGAGTATGACCTTCTGGCGCAACGCGTCGCGACGGCGGCGAAGCCCTACGCCGCCGTGATGAGCACCGCGCTGGCACAAGGGATCCAGGGTATTCAGGACACGCTCAAGGCCAAAAAGGACGATCTCAGGGATTCTGAAGGGGTACTGTTGGACGTGCCGGTCATCTCACAGCGCCCCGAATTCAAAGCGGGCTGTGAGGCGGCGTCAACCGCGATGCTCATCACCTATGGCGGACACGCGGTGTCAACAGCCGACATCATCGATGTGATGCCTTATTCTTCAGATCCGGCGCGTGGTTATGTGGGTAACCCGCGCACCTGGGATGGCTGGACGATCTATCCTTCAGCGATGAAGGGCGTCGTGCAGCGCTACCTGGGCAGCGGCGTCGACCTGACGGACTGCGGCATGGACACACTGCATGCCTATCTGCTTGCTGGCAAGCCAGTTGTCTGCTGGTTTGGCGCGGGCGCACTGCCGGGTATCTCTCCCCACTGCGTCTGTGTGACCGGCTATAGGCAGGGCACGATCTATTACAACGATCCCTACCTCACCGTCAAGAACAAAGCTGTGAGCGAGAGCACCTTCCGTTTTTGGTGGGGGGAGATGGACAACCGCGCCCTGAGCTACTGAGAGTCGGCATGATGTGGAGTAATTTTAACATCTTCATCACGGACGCAGGGCGCGAGCGCTGCGTGACCTGCGAGGCCGCGTGCGCCAAGCGCGGCGCCTAGGCTCGCTTGCACTCCATTACACTACTGTGATATAGTATAGAATCCAACCAGTACAGAAAGGACCTGAGCAAGTGGATGCAGCAAAGCCGCGGGGCTTTTCCGACATACTTTTTCAGGAGGCCGCTCGACGGGAGCGGCTTTCTGCGTGTATTGGCAGTCACTTTGCGGCAGCGGGTTATGAGCTGATTGAGACGCCGAGTGTTGAGTATCTGGAGACCTTGCACAGCGCGGCGGTAACGACAGAGGCTGAGCTGCGCGAGGTGTTTCGCTTCGTCGATGTGGACGGGCGCTCGCTTGCGTTGCGAAACGACGTGACCAGGGCGCTTGCCCGTGTTGTGGCAAGCCGCTTTACACTTCTGGCGCCGCCCTACCGGCTGCGCTATCGGGCCGATGTGTTCCGGGAGCAGGAATCGCTGCGGGGCAATGAGCGGCAGATCACGCAGTTGGGTATCGAGTGCTTTGGACTGCCGCGCGAGGAGGGCGACCGCGAGATCTTACAGCTTGCGCTGGGCAGCCTGCGCGCGGCAGGTATTTCCTGTGCCGTTCTGCATCTGAGTGATGTGGGGGTCATTCGGGCGTTGTTAAGCGACGTCGAGGACTGTCCGCAGTGGGATGAGGCCTTCTCTCAGGCCTGGCACAGTGGCGATTTTATCCGGGCCCGGGAGCTGGCTGAAGATGGCACGCTGTCCGCGTCGCGTGCCGCGGCAGTTGTCGGTTTGTTCAACCTGCGGGGTGGCAGCGCGGCTCTGGATGAGGCTCGTGCGCTGCTGGGTGATTGTGCTTTAGCTCAGGCCGCTCTGTCCAGCGTGCGGGAGAACTTCGAGGCGCTTGCCGCGGCTGGATTTGAGAACGAGGTGCTGGTGGACTTCTCGCTGCTGCCAGCCTTCGGGTATTACTCGGGGCTGGTATTTGAGCTCTATGCCCGCACGGGCGACGGGATGGCGTTGGTGCTGGGATCTGGCGGACGCTACGACAGCCTGATGGAGCAGTTTGGGCGCCAACTGCCGGCAGCCGGCTTCGTCTACGACCTCTCCCGGCTGGAACGCGCGCTCGCCGATGTTGAGGATGGTGGGGGGGCGCCAGCTGTTCCCGCTTCCCGACCGCTGCGCATCGCGGTGCCGAAGGGCAAGCTGTACGACGACGCCATCGCGCTTCTTGAGCGCGCCGGCATGCGCGTACCGGGCATGGATGCGCCGGGGCGCAGCCTGCGTTTGCGTGGCGGGGACTACGAGATCATCATCGCCAAGCCGACCGATGTGGCGATCTACGTGTCGCGGGGCGCCGCCGATGTCGGAATCGGGGGGCGCGACATCCTGGTTGAGGCGGACTTTCCCCTGTTACAGCTGATTGATCTGGGCTTTGGCGGCTGCGAGTTTGTCGTTGCTGCGCCCAGCTCGTCACAGGTGTCCCTGGATGAGCTGAGCCTGCGTCTGGGTACCGTGCGGGTGGCGACGAAGTACCCGCGTCTGACTCAGTGTTTCTTTGACAGCCGGGGCATCCAGGTCGAGATCGTCAAACTTAACGGCAATATCGAGCTGGGGCCGCTGATTGGCATCGCGGACGTGATAGTTGACATCACGCAGACGGGTACGACGCTTCGTGAGAACGATCTGATAGTGTTAGAGAAGGTGTTGTCTTCGACCGCACGTTTTGTGGCGAATGCGGTTGCGGCTCGCACCGACGAGCGGGTCGCGGCTCTGGCCGCCCGACTGGAGGAGTTAGTACGGCTATGATGCGACGGATCACGTTGGAGCGCGGCGAGCGTCTGACCGAAGCGCTGCTTGAGCGCAGCGGCGGGATCGACGCTGCTGTTGAGGACGTTGCGCGTACTATCGTCGAGGATGTTCGGGCGCGTGGGGATGCTGCGCTGCGGGAGTATACGGCGCGCTTCGACGGCGCTGAGCTGGGGGAGCTGCGCGTCAGCCCCGCAGAGATCGCCGCCGCCTGGGAGCAGGCGGATGATGGTCTGTTGGAGGCGTTACGTGCCTGTGCCGCACGGATCCGGGAGTTCCACGAACGTCAGCTCCAGCAGTCCTGGTTTGCGACGCCGCGCCCCGGCGTACTGGTAGGCCAGCAGGTCACGCCGATCCGCCGGGTGGGCGTCTATGTGCCCGGGGGACGCGCCGACTATCCCAGTACGGTGCTCATGAACGTGCTGCCGGCGACGGTTGCCGGCGTCTCAGAGATCGCCGTGGTAGCGCCGCCGGGCGCAGACGGCAGGATCGTGGCTTCGACCTTGGTCGCGGCGGATCTGGCGGGCGCCACGGAGATCTACAAGGTGGGCGGCGCGCAGGCGATCGCCGCGCTCGCCTATGGAACAGAAAGCATTCCTGCGGTTGATAAGATCACGGGGCCGGGCAACGCCTTTGTGGCTGCGGCCAAAAAGCTCGTGCAGGGCACGGTGGGTATCGACATGATCGCCGGACCCTCTGAGGTGCTGGTGCTGACTGACGGGAGTGCGGATCCGCGTCTGATTGCCATCGATCTGATGGCGCAGGCCGAGCACGATCCGCGGGCCGCGGTCTATCTGGTGACGACGGAGGTCGCGCTGGTAGACGCCGTGGAGCGCGAACTTGAGGCGCTTCTTGCGCAGAGCACGCGGGCCGATATCACGCGGACGGCCTTGCAGGACAACAGTGTGGCGCTGATCTGCGAGACGCTGGACGACGCCGTCGCGGCGTCGAACTTCATCGCGCCGGAGCATCTGGAAGTGCTGACGCGCGATCCGCTCGCCCTGTTGGGCACGCTCACTGAAGCGGGCGCGATCTTCCTGGGCCCCTGGACGCCGGAGCCTGTCGGCGACTACAGCGCCGGTCCCAACCACACCTTGCCTACCCAGGGTACGGCGCGCTTCTCCTCGCCACTGACGGTCGATGACTTCGTGAAGAAGTCGAGCGTGCTGTCCTATACGGAAGCTGCGCTACGGGCCGAAGCCGCCGACGTGATGACGCTGGCGGACACCGAGGGCCTGTGGGCTCACGGTGAGGCGCTACGCCTGCGCCTTGAGGGCGCCCAATGACGCCGCGCGCACCGCGCACCGCGGTCATCGACTTGCAGGCCTATGACGGCTCGATGCCGGACGTCGAGCTGATCATGGCGGCCAACGAGAGCCCCTTCACCCTGCCGGAGTCGGTGCTGACAACCGTTGAGGCGGGGGTGCGCGACTTCGCCTACCGTTGCTATCCCGACGCGACAGCGACGCGCCTGCGCGAGCTGCTGGCGGCGCATAACGGACTTGCTGCGGATCAGGTGTTGGTCGGCAACGGTGGCGACGAGCTGCTGCTGGATCTGATTGCGGCCTGGGGCGGTCCGGATCGCACAATGCTTCAGTTTCCGCCGACCTTCTCGATGTATGGGGTCTATGCGCACCTGCTGGAGACGCGTATCGTCGACTGCCCGCGCGACGCGGACAGCTTTGCGCTTGATACGCAGGCGGCGGTCGCCCGTCTGCGCGCAGGCGACGTCGATCTTTGCTTTGTCGACACGCCCAACAATCCCTCCGGCACGCTGACGGCTGAAGCCGACATCAAAGCGCTGCTGGAAGCAAGCGACGCGCTGGTCGTCGTCGACGAAGCCTACCGCGAGTTCTCCGGCGTAACGGTGCTGCCCTTGCTGGAGCGTTATGCGAACCTCGTCATCCTGCGCACCTTCTCCAAGGCCTTCTCGCTCGCGGGGCTGCGACTGGGCTACGCGCTGGCATGCCCCGAGGTCATTCAGACGCTGATGAAAGTGCGCATGCCCTATTCGGTCAACGCCTTCTCGCAGTGGGTGGGCGAGTTGGCGATCAGCGAGGGTGCGGCCTTTGAACCCGCGCTGAAGACGCTGCGCGCGGAGCGCGAGCGACTCTATCAGACGCTTGCCGCGACCGACGGCCTGCGGGTCTGGCCCTCTGCAGCCAACTACCTGCTGCTGCGCGTCGAAGGCGCCCACGAGGTCTGGCGCCGCCTGCTTGACGATCACGGTATCTACATCCGGGATTTTTCTTCGGCGAGCGGACTGACCGATTGTCTGCGGGTGACCGTGGGGACGCCGGAGCAAAACGACCGCTTCATCGACGCGCTCTCACAGGCGATGAAAGGACTCTGATGAACGAGCTACGAACCGCCACTCTCGCACGCACGACCAGCGAGACCGACATCACGCTCACGTTGAACCTTGACGGGACTGGCGTGGTCAGCGCAGTGACAGGAAGCGCGTTTTTCGATCACATGCTGGCGGCCTTCGCGCGTCACGGGGGCTTCGATCTTCAGCTTACGGCGAAAGGCGACCTGGAAGTCGATGATCATCACACCGTGGAGGATGTGGGCATCGTGCTGGGGCAGGCCTTTGTCCGTGCGCTGGGCGATAAGCGGGGTATCACGCGCTTTGGCGACGCGGCGGTGCCGATGGACGAGGCGCTGGTGCTGGCAGCGGCTGACATCAGCGGGCGCGGACAGCTGCACTATGCAGTCGACGTGCCCATCGAGTTCATCGGTAGCTTCGACACGACGCTTGCCAAGGAGTTCTTCATCGCGTTTGCCAGCAACGCGGGGATCACGCTGCATCTTCGTTCGCTGTCAGGTGAGAACAGCCACCACATCCTGGAGGCGGCCTTCAAGGCGGCGGCACGCGCGTTGCGCAGCGCGGTTGCGCTTGATCCGCGGGTCAGCGGCGTGCCGTCAACAAAGGGCGCATTGTAGATGTATATCCTTCCAGCCATCGATTTACTGGGCGGCAAGGTCGTCCGTCTGGCACAGGGCGACTACGCGCGAGTCACCGTCTATGACGACGATCCGGTTGAGCGCGCCTGTGCGTTTGACGCAGACGGCGCGCAGTGGCTTCACGTGGTCGACCTGGACGGCGCGCGCTCCGGCGAGCCCTGCAACACCGACGCGATTGCGCGCATCGCGCGGGAGACGTCGGACTTGCGGATCGAGGTCGGCGGGGGCCTGCGCTCGCTCGCCTCGATCGAGCGGGTGCTCCAGGCCGGCGCAACGCGGGCGATCCTGGGCAGTAAGTTGGCACGGGATCCGGATTTTGTGAGCGAGGCGGTCGCGACGTTTGGCGCTGATGCGCTGGTAGCCGGCATCGACGCGCGTGACGGGGAGGTGGCTGTCGAGGGCTGGATGCAGACCAGCGGCATTACGGCGACAGATCTTACGGCCGCGCTTGCCTCCTGGGGTCTGCGGCATCTGGTTTATACTGACATTGCGCGTGACGGCATGCAGAGCGGGATCGCGGCTGAGCTTTACCGGGCTGTCGCGCAGGCGGCAGGCTTTCCGGTAATTGTGAGCGGGGGAGTGGCGACGCTTGATGACATCAGTGCGGCAGCAGCGCTCGGCGACAGCGTTGTTGAAGGCGTCATCGTCGGGCGGGCGCTTTATGAGGGGGCGTTTACGCTCTCGCAGGCGAGAGCACGGCTGGAACAAGAGAAATGAGAGAAAGGCGATACTTCCATGGCGTATATCAGAGTGATTCCCTGTCTGGACATGAACAAGGGGCGGGTGGTCAAGGGTATCAACTTCGTCAACCTGCGCGATGTGGGCGATCCGGCGGAGATGGCTGCGGCCTACGAGGCGGCTGGCGCTGATGAGCTGGTATTCCTCGACATCACGGCGACCTATGAGAAGCGCCCGACGCGCATCGACGTGGCCCAGCGCACGCGCGAGGCCTGTTCGCTGCCGTTTGCGGTGGGTGGCGGCATGCGCAACGAGTCCGACATTCGCGATGTGCTGGAGGCCGGCGCCGACAAGGTGTCGCTCGGCAGTGCGGCGGTGCGCAGTCCGCAGCTGATCCGCTCGGCGAGCAACCTCTTCGGGCCGGCGCGCCTCGTCATCGCCATCGACGCGCGCAAGACTCCGGGCGCGGCCGGCGACAAGTGGGAGGTGGTCATTCGCGGCGGCCGCGATCGGACCGGTCTTGACGTCGTCGAGTGGGCCCGTAAAGCGGAGTCCCTGGGTTGCGGCGAGATCCTGCTGACCAGCATGGATCGCGACGGCAAGAAGGACGGCTACGATCTTGCGCTGACCAAGGCCGTGGTCGACGCCGTGTCGATACCGGTTACCGCAAGCGGCGGCGCTGGCAAAGCGGAGCACTTCGTCGAGGCGGTACTTGAGGCGGGCGTCGACGCCGTGCTTGCCGCCAGCGTATTTCATTTCGGGGAGCTGAGTATCAATGAGGTCAAGCGCGCGATGAAAGCCGCAGGAATCGAGGTACGGCTGTGAGCGATGCGCTCGATCTGCGCTTTGATGCGAACGGGCTGATTCCGGCGATTGTGCAGGATGTCACCGACGGCGCCGTACTCATGCTTGCCTGGATGAACCGTGAAGCGCTGCAACGTACGCAGGCAAGCGGGCAGACCTGGTTCTGGTCACGCTCGCGTAGCCGGCTCTGGCACAAGGGGGAGGAGAGCGGCAATACTCAGGAGGTCGTCGAGATCCGCTACGACTGCGACGGCGACGCGCTGCTGCTGCGGGTGAATCAGGGCGGCGCCGGTGTGGCCTGTCACACGGGGCAGCGTAGCTGCTTTTACCGGAAACTGGAGGGAGCGGGGGATGACTGATACGATGACGCCAAGGCCGCCGTCGATGCTTGGCGCGACCATCGACGAGCTCTGGGGCATAATCCAGGGGCGTCGCGACGCCAGTCCGGACGAGTCCTACACGGTCCGCCTGTTGACGGGCGACGAGGATCAGCTGCTCAAGAAGGTCGGTGAGGAAGCGACCGAGGTGGTCATGGCCGCCAAGGACCACGACTGCGACCACCTGCGCTACGAGGTGGTCGACCTGCTCTACCACACGCTCGTGGTCTGTGCGCGTGCTGGCCTGGAGGCCGACGAGATCGCGGCCGAGATCCGGGGACGCTTCAAGTGAGGCGCTTCGCCGACTGTCACCTGCACACCGTCCTCTGCGGTCACGCTGAACACAGCATCGCGGAGATGGTGGCCACTCTTGAGGCGAGCTCGCTTGTGGGGGGAATTGTCACGGAGCATCTCCCGCTGCCCAAACACGTCGACTCAGAGCGCGTCGTGTCGATGCACCGCTGCGAGCTTCCCAGCTACGTGTCCGCCCTCAAGGTGCTGCGAGAGCGCTCGCCCCTCGCAGACAACCTGGTCATCGGCGCCGAGGCTGACTGGCGCGACGTTGATCCGGACTGGACTGCTCGCTCGGTCGAGTCGGCGCGCGCCTGCGGGGTTGAAGTCGTGCTGGGCAGCGTCCACATGCTGGGTGACTGGGCCTTCGACGACCCCAACCGCGTCGAAGAGTGGGATCGCCGCGACGTCGACGAGGTTTGGGAACAGTACTTTAGCGCGTGGTGTAAAGCGGCGTCATCGGGACTCTTTGACGTGATGTCGCACCCCGATCTGCCCAAGAAATTCGGGCATGTGCCGCGCGACCCTCGTGGCTACTACGAGGAGGCAGCCCGTGTCGCGGGTCAGTCCGGCGTACTCTGCGAAGTCTCGACAGCCGGTCTGCGCAAGCCCTGCGCCGAGCTCTACCCGGCGCCCTTCTTCCTGGCGGAACTCGCGCGCCGTGGCGTCAGCTTCACTCTGGCCTCTGATGCTCACAGCAAAGACGAGATCGGCTACCAGTTCGAAGTTGCTGCAGAAGCGCTGTGTGCGGTCGGAGTCACCCAGCAGGCCTTTCCCAAGGGGCAGGGTCGGCAGGGTCGCATCGACTGGCTGCCCCTGTTCTAGAGTTTTCTGCCTGCCTGGTCTTCAGATACCCGTGGTGTTATAGGCGCATATGATGTCGTAGCAGGCTGGTACAATGGTAGTTCCTTCGATCTGCACAGGAAGGCCTGCATGGAACAAGACGCCCGCGAGATTCTTCAGACCTACTTTGGCTACGAGAGCTTTCGTCCTAATCAGGAGGTCTTGGTTAACCACGTGCTCGCGGGGCGCGACGTGCTGGGCGTAATGCCAACAGGGGCGGGTAAGTCGCTCATCTTTCAGGTGCCGGCGCTGATGAGCGAGGGGACAACGATCGTCATCTCGCCTTTGATCTCGCTTATGAAAGACCAGGTCGACGCGCTGTGGCAGGCTGGCGTCGATGCGGCCTTTCTGAACAGCTCGCTTATGCCTGACGAACAGGCGCAGACTGTCGCTGATGTGTCCGCGGGGCGTTGCAGGCTGCTTTATGTTGCGCCGGAACGCCTGGGCGATGCGCGCTTTCTTGAGCTGTGCCAGACGCTGCCCATCCCGCTGCTTGCCGTGGACGAGGCGCACTGCGTGTCGCAGTGGGGTAACGACTTCCGGCCGAGCTACCGGGCGATCGCCGCCTTTATCGAGCACCTGCCGCAGCGCCCCTGCGTCTGCGCGCTGACGGCGACGGCAACTGGCGAGGTGCGCGACGACGTGGTCTCTGCGCTGCGTTTGCGCGATCCTGTTGTCTGCGTCGCAGGCTTCGATCGCGCGAACCTCTACCTGGGCGTTCTGCGCCCCGAGCCTTCCCGGAAGAAGGCGACCCTGCTGCGGCTGGTCAGGGAGCGCGAAGGGCGCAGCGGCATCATCTACTGTTCCACGCGCGCCGCCGTAGAAGAGCTGCACGATCTACTGCTTGATGAAGGGCTGTCCGCAACGCTCTACCACGCGGGGCTCAGCGATTTCGAACGTAAGCACAACCAGGACGACTTTCTCTTCGACCGCGCGCAGGTCATGGTGGCTACGAACGCCTTTGGAATGGGCATCGACAAGTCAAACGTCAGCTTCGTGCTGCACTACAACATGCCGCGCGATCTGGAGAGCTACTACCAGGAGGCTGGTCGCGCGGGCCGCGACGGCAGTCCCGCCGACTGCATCATCATCTACAACAAGAAGGACGTCCAGACCGTGAGCTTTTTTGCCGAGAAAGCCCATGAGGAGCGAACCGAGGCTGGCATGGATCCCGGACTCTCAGACGCGCTTCTTGCGCGCGATCTGGAGCGGATCCGCAAAATGGCTGCGTACTGCAAGACAACCGACTGCCTGCGCTCCTTCATCCTGCGCTACTTCGGCGAGTCCGACACCCCCTATCGCTGCGAGCACTGCTCCAGCTGCGGGGCCGAAAGCGAGACCCTTGACGTGACCGTTGAGGCCCAGAAAATCATCTCCTGTGTGCTGCGCCTTGATCAGCGGGGCCGGACGCTGGGCCGCACCATGATCGTCGACATCCTGCGGGGCTCTGAGGCGCAGCCACTGCTGCAGGCGGGGTTTGACACGCTCTCTACCTACGGCATCATGCGGGAGGTACCCAAGACTCTCATCCACGCGGTGCTTGACGCGCTGATCGAAGCGGGCTGCCTCAGGGTCGCCGGCGCGAAGTTTCCGGTGATCGTCTGCGCGCAGGCGGGGCGGGAGTTCCTGCGGCGCGACGAACCCTTCACGCTCAAGGTTGCCAAAGCGAAGACGCGGGCCGAGGAGGTCCCTGCCGGGCCGCAGGGAGCTTCGGGAGCAGCCGGCAAGGCAGCAACAACCAAAGCGCTTGCGCGTGATGTCGATCCCGCACTTTTTGAGAAGCTCAGAGCGCTGCGCGCCGACATCGCGCGTGAGCAGGGGCTGCCCGCCTACATCGTCTTCCATGACTCGACGCTCGCTGACATGTGTGCGAAGCACCCGCGCAGCACCGAGGAGTTTCTGGAGGTCTCCGGCGTCGGGCAGAAGAAGGCTGAACTTTATGCGGAGGCCTTTCTCGCCTGCCTGAACGCGGACGGGAACGATCAAACGACCTCTGTTTCCGCAGAGACTGCGGGCTATCCCTTCAGGGGAAAGGAGTAGCGGGAGAGGGCTAGAGCTTCAGGAGCTCGTATTTCCGGCTTCCCAGACCGATCGACTCACCGTATTCGAGTGTGTGCAGCCCGTTGCGGGACTCCATCCGCTTGATCAAAGCGCTTCCATCCGGCGCCGCGTAGACTAGGTCGACGCAGGCCTGATCGAGGGCCAGCGGATCCAGGGAGGACAGGACGCCGATGTCTGCCATCTTCGGTTTGGCGGGGTGCGAGCTGCAGTCGCAGTCGATCGAGAGATTGTTCATCACGTTGACGAAGGCGATGTTATTCCCCAGATGATCGACGATGCTCTTCGCCGCCTCGGCCATGGCTTCGAGGAAGGCCTCCTGTTTGGTCCCCGCGCCCACGCCGGTAAGGCGGGCGCCTCCGCTGTGGATCAGGCTTTTACCTTTGGCCGAGGCGATGCCGATGGCGATGTTTTTGATCGCGCCGCCCAGACCCGCCATACTGTGCCCCTTGAAATGCGCCAGAGAGAGGTAGCCCGTGTAATTGCTGAAGTGCGATCCGACGCGGTTATGCGTGAGGTGGACGCCGCTTGTGACCGGCAGCAGCAGCTCTCCGTCAGCATCCTGGATATCCACGTCAGCGATGGCCGTGAAGCCATGGTCAGCCGCTGTCTTGAAGCTGCCTTTGACGTCTGAGCGCGACCCCGCGTAGGCGGTGTTGCACTCCACGATCGTGGCATCAAGGCGACGGACCAGATCCTTGATGAGAGCGGGCTTCAGGTAGTTGTTGCCCCCTGCTTCGCCGGTACTGAGTTTGACGGCGGTCTTGGCGGGCAGAGAGATCTGCAGCGCCTCGAAGGCGGCGACCAGCCCGGTGGGACTGATGTTTGTGGTGAAGTACACCTTGGGGAGAGCCTGGTCGGCGCCCGTTGGAGCCGAGGTACTTTCGGCTGAGGGCTTCGTTCGTATGCTATCCGCAGCTGCTCTTGAAGAAGACGAGCTGCAGCCTGACAGCAGTAGTGCAGTTGCGCCCAGACTGCCGACGATGAACTCTCTTCTGTCGATATCTCTCATAGTTCCTCATCACCTTCCAAGATGTTTACATCATAGCGCATCAGCCACGGGGCCAGGTGCCTGGGCCCATCACATCAGCCACGGGGCCAGGTGGCTGGGCCATCAAACCCTCTGTTTGCGCCAATAATGCCTTCTGGTGGCAGAAAATGACGAAAAACCGACGTATTTCATCTGGTATGCCCCTCTACATCCCGTAAAGGCCCGGTTTTCAAGAAATCCGACTATAGATCGTCGGTTTTCCGCAAAAATGTGGCAAACCACGTTGATATCGCTGCATGCGATGGCTTATCTCACAGGGTTTTGCACATGAGCCATTCTGGAACAACGATTTCACAGACGTGATCCCAGAATACAAGCCAGGTGCCTGGCGCAATGCTACATGCAATATGCTGCAAAACGCATGCATTCATCCTACAGTAGTTAGAGAGACTCTTCCCGGTGAAAGGAAAACTATGCCAGCTTTACAGATCCGTGCTCTACCGCAAGACGTATATGACCTGTTGGCAGAAACTGCAAAGAGACAGTATCGAAGTATCACCCAACAAGCCATCGTCAGCTTGCGGGAAGGACTCTTCAAGGTAGATGCCCCTTCGTATGCTGCACAACCAGACGCAGATCTGCTCGCTCCGACACAACGGGCGGCGCAGCGCGAAGCGATCTTGGCGCGCATCCAGGCGATGGAGAAACCGAAGATACCCAAGGGCTTTCCGTCTCCTGTCGAGTTAGTAAGGGCTGACCGTGATAGCCGTTGATACCATCGTTCTGGACGCAAGCGCGGCGCTGGAGATCGTTATGGATATGACCTACGGCGGCGAAGTTCTTTACGAAGGCGTCAGGAACGCTGGAGAGGTGATCGCGCCCGATCTGTAGTACGCTGAGGTCGCGGGCTCTCTGGGGAAGTATGTGAGAGCGGGTGCGCTCTCCTTTGAGGACGGACGCGAGAGGCTCGAGAACGCGCTTGCACTGATAGACCGGTTCGTAGCGCTGAGAGAGCTCACGATGGAAGCTTTCCTTGAAGCCGACAAGCAGGGTCATTTCATCTACGATCTGTATTATCTAGTTCTGACGCGGCGCGAGAACGCTCTGCTGATGTCTCGTGACAGGAAGCTGATAGATCTTGCCAGCAAAGAGCGGTTGCGCCTGGTAGAATGCGTGACCGTACCATTCTAGCCTGAGACGACAGGCACAGAGGGTCGACTGTCGTGCCAGACACCTGGCCCCTGGCCCCAGCCCAGACACCTGGCCCCCTGGCTTGGACACCTGGCCCCTGGCCCCAGCCCTGGCTCCTGGCCCGCTCGCGCATCAGACGACTTTGATCTTGTGAGCGAACAGGTTCGGGACCCGTGCCTGCGATCCTTTCAGCTTGGCTGTCACCAGGAGTTTCGTCGCCTTGAAGAAAGGCATCGGCGCCATCAGCAGCGGGTTGACCTTCATCAGGTTGCACATCGCTTCAGTGGTCGCGCACAGGTCGTTGCAATAACCAGAAAGGAAGACGTTCTTGCGTCCCAGCCGCGTGATGAGCTGCTCGCCGACTTCCTCGATCGCGCAATGACCGGCGATCAGCACGCGCCCTTCTATCGCTTCGATCGTCTGCGGGTCGTGCCCTTTGCCCATTACGAGCGTCCAGCCGCCCAAGCCGCCGAAGTCGTAAGCCAGTGACTGCAGCACACTGAGAGGGTTGTTGCGGCAGCCCTCTTTGCAGCAACGCTGTCTGCCTTTGATGACGGAGATGTCTTCCGGGAAGCGATCCAGCAGATCCCAGCTATAACGCCGGTTGAACTGCGTGATGTCTCCGACGATCTCGACGTCGTCGAGCGACCGCACGCCTTTAGTGTATCCGCGGTCGATGACGATCTGCAGATGCTCGACGTCTTCAGCCGAGGTCAGCCCGAAGAGGCGGGCGCCCACAAGATCGGCTGCCGCCACGTTGGTGCTCCCGATCAGCACGCGGAAGGGCAGGACGCATCCGTCGGCGAAAGCGGTGGGCAGGTAGTGGCCGTGGATAGAGGCCTCGATGCCCTCGATGAGAGTGTAGTCGGGCTGGAGGTAGCCCATCATGTCAGCGAGCTTGCTCGCCAGATTGTAGTTGTGGTCAGCCCGGCGGTCGCTCGG
>JGI20166J26741_11520029_pt1 | contig 24980 bp, 11 predicted proteins | sample TergutCu122P5_FD_26741 | JGI IMG/M metagenome (IMG submission 26741)
GTATTTTGGGCATGTTGCGCCTAATATTCTCAACAGAAAAAACAAGACGTTCAAGAAGGGGTCTGTCCCTGAAACGATTTTATGCAGCATCCTTTCGGAGAAAATGTAGTTATACAAGTTTTTTTTAACGTAGAATGTTTTGAACAACCTTCGGACAATTGTTGAAATTTATTTTCATAAATAATATTTTTTGCTTTCTCTCCAAAAGAGCATTGGTTTTACTTACCATACGCATAGCGCACCATGTTTGATACATACAGTGGGACGGACGGACAGACGGACATTTGGCCAGCGTATCTGCTAGATGGAAAATATCTGAATGAGTACATACAGACATTAAAATTGTGCCGTCTGCTGAACTGCTTGCTGACAGCTAAAAAGACGGATTTCACGACTGACTTGAGACCGATCACTTCTGCATTGAATAGTTGACTGACCAAAGTTAATGGGGATATGAACTTTTGACCATTGCAATAAGAATGAGTTCTGATTACTGCAGACATAGTTTCAAATGGCCATCATGCTATCTTCCAACATCAAAAGTCAAAATTATCCGCCATTAGCCTTTGTAAGCGCAACAGCAAATGAGTGGGTCATTACATTGTACCCTAATAGAAATCAACTGTATTTTATACAAACTACAAATACTGAATATAACTCGTGAGATGCTGTGTACGCCTCAAAGGATCGTTGCATAGTGTGTCGGTCCCATAAGCTAAAAGTGATACAGGAAGCTGAGATGTGATGCATGATCTCTACATGCAGCGAGCCTCCGACAGCAGACGTCGGATCCTCTTAGCGTCTCCCTCACCTTCTGTGTCTACCTTCTTCTACAAGAGCAGTAACCTAATCAAAACCTCAACAGGACTAATTCGTGACGGTTAAACCTTGCTACAGCAGTCGCCCGAGTGCAGCTTGTTCCACCAAACTAGGATGCTTCGACCCACTTCTCGAGATAAGATTCAATTAACATCAAGATTAATGTAACAGGTGGAGATGGTCATGGTTTGGAAATTGGTACTTTGTGGCAGTTCATAAAGTTGTGTTTCAGTATTTATAAATCTCGGAGTCACTTTGTTTCTTTCTCTTTTTTCCCCCTTCATTCCTATGAAGAAACTTGTAAAGCCGTAGGCTATTAAAAACGGAGTGTTGACCGGCAGTTTCTAAGACGGTTTGATCTAATGACAAAGTGCACTTAGTAATTTCATTGAGCAGATTTCATGAGAAACTGACAGTAAAGCAGCTTTTAAGAAATTCCTTCACTTTCATACAGCCACGACTTTCGCTAACCTATTCACAGACTTCGGCACAGGACCTTGCTCTGAGCCAATTCAATCCAATACATGCCCTCACAATCTCTCTTTAAGATTACACTTAAGTGCTCTCTTTCTCTTCAAGTACTTAAACTAAACTTTCGGTTCCATTTCTTATCTCTGCCATGCGTGCCATCTTCCCGTCCTTCTCATTGTTCATTTGTTCATTGCAATAATATTCATAAAAAAATAAGAAGGATCGTCCTGCCGAAAAAGTCGAGTACTTGCAACTATCGGCTACCTTCACACGTATAAAATACGGGAAAAAATAAAAAACAACAGCCTGAAAGAGAGAACTTTTTGAACACAAAAAGACAAATAATAAGTGCAATACAAAATTAAATCCTCTGTACCTAACATTTGTAGTTGCATTTATCTCTACGTAACAACCAGATCGCTCAGCACTCATCTTACAACAATGATACGTATTATCCTCATCATCACCCACACAATTATTATGCGCCCATATAACACACAGCAGGCGCTGAAACTAAAATTATTCTTCGGTGTCTTCAGGGAAATGTCCATCGAAAAGAGACAAGAACAATTGTCGGCTTGGGGTTTCTTTAGCCCAAGTGGGGCGTCTAATTCTCTATCACTGACAGAAAACAAATCTTCGGGATCGTTTTAATGAGATTCTGTTTCTGATGGTTGTCTGCTGCGTTTGCCAGTTTATGGTTTGGTCGCTTGTTTGAAACGCTAATCAAAGTTTGGTCCAAATACGGATTACAAAGGGAACGGCTGCACACGTTCACTCATTAATCCTGACTGCCGCACCTTCATCACCGTGACATTCTCAGTAGATGTACTGCAAACTTAATACTTTCTGAATGGATGCTGTACACAGCAGTAACATCTCTAGCCGATATTGTAAACCAGACCCATATTGAGACCTTCTCTACATAAAATAACTTTATGTTCTCAGTGTCGACGATTAGATCTTGAAGATAATGATCGCGCCATCGGAATACGTCTAGGTTCTTTGCCGATTATTCGTGCTGGTTTTTTTGGCTCCCGCGTACTAGGTCAAATTAAATTCCTTTAGTCCTTGTAGATATCAGTTACTACCCGGAAGTGCACACGGAATGCGGAAGAACGGCAGAAGCTTGACTAATGACAGCGTGTCATCAGTGTGTTTAGACTGCCCTGCATGGCCTGCTTGGCCTGCGTCCAGCTTCAGCGCTTCCTTATATACAGATGTGCGACGCGTTCGCGTTTTCCAGTACCGAATGAGTTCGCGATTGGTCTCTGTTTTCAAAACAGAGAACTCTGGTTTAGCGATGAAGTTGATAGTCTAAGCTGACATCGGCTGACCTCACTTAGCCGACCCCAGCCCGGCATATGTCAGTACTTGATCCTGGATAGCCAGCAACTCACCCGGCCCACGTTGTTGCACTTGAAGCACGTTGTGTCCATTCTCTAGCCGCAAGCCTGGCGCCTCGGAAGCCCAGAAAGTGCAAAACGCTTTGTAGTTGAAATAATTAAATTTTCAATTTGCCTAAATTAGCCTAATATACGCAGACGTGCCCTACTACTAGGTCTAATTGCACCTTCTTCCCCATCTACAAAAACTGGATCAACTGCCAAACATGCAACATATATTTTCCATCTAGGTATGGCTCTGCCTGGGAATTGAACGCATGAGTGTCCGGTCGCAATCCAAAGGAAGATATCAGTTACTACCCGGAAGTGCACACGGAATGCGGAAGAACGGCAGAAGCTTGACTAATCAGACTGCGTGCCATCAGTGTGTTTAGACTGCCCTGCATGGCCTGCTTGGCCTGCGTCCAGCTTCAGCGCTTCCTTATATACAGATGTGCGATTTAGGGGATTTTTTCTTTCCAAACACTCACCTATCTTCTTTGAAATTTACCGGATTCGGACCCAAATTGGATTACCACATATTATGACTCACATTCCAGACGAATTCCCGGCTACTACCATGAAAAAGCCACGACGGTCTCATTTAAAACTCCTTCCTACTAGCATTCATAACCACCTCTTAACGTCAGAAGTTATACACCTGTAGGTGGAACCGCATTGTTAAATAAACAAAGAACCAGTTAATCTCGAGGATATGGGCATATGTGTAAAAGTTTCTTTAAATTTCCCTGCTGGTGAAGATGTTATTACAATAAGGACAGTTAATATTACTGATCTACTTTTCCAGATGACTACAAGTTCGTATTCAAGCGTGCACCAGCCTTTCTCTATGCCGCACAGTGCTACGAACATGGCGCCAGTGTCAGGTTTGAGACAAGATGCCATGGGTAAGTTATACGTTCAATAAATTTTCAGATTCTGAGCATAACACTTCAATTATTATTGGTTAAAAGATGGTCAGCCAAATGAAACCGTTTAGATATTCTTCACTTATAACACTGCCCACACAGCTGTATTTTTCAAACGTCGTTCAATACAGAACCATAAATAAAACTCCTTTTTGTGTTATTTCTATTCGATCTTACTCACTTACCCCTAAGTTTTTCGCCCACCTTACCAGTAGGTCCACTTGAGCACCTACAACCTAAAGTGAGATGTGTTAATTATTTAAGTCCCATTATTATATTTCCATCAGCGGAACAGTGTATCAGAAGACGCACAGAACATTTATGTAAAGGTGTAAATTCAACCAGGTTGAGTCGCAGCTTTGGTTAATCTAGTTTATCTAATGTTTATATTTTGCTTTAAAGGTGTTTTTCTATACAAAATTATATACAACTAGGTTCAACGAGCATTGCACACTATAATTAACCATTTGAAGACTGAGTTTCATCTAAAGCATAAGAAAAAATTCACTTCCAGTTAATGCTGTTAGGCAAACCACACTACTTATCTACATAATCTTAGGAAACATAAATACAAAGTGCGGGAAAAATGTATATTTTTTAATATTAAAAAGTATGTAGTGCTTTAAAATGTTAATACTGATTCGCAGCGGGCGGTGTAACATAATATGTTCAGTTTCTCTGCTAAGCAAAGTTAAATCCTTAAGTCGCCAATTAACGTGCACTTGTACACGTGTGAGATCGGTCCTCCTCCCTAATATGTTTTGAGAATATTTCCACCTCGTCGTTTCTATGTTATGTACAACTAGGATTTCATAGTCACAGCTTATTTTTAAAGCTGTATTTAAATGAATTATTTCAAATTTGTCTGATGCTCTAGATGCGCCACCATTGCCAGCTGTCTTCAGTCTTTCCACGACACGTTATCAGACTAAGGAAATGAATCCTCTCTCTGCTAGGCTCGTATGCTTCTTAGACAAGAAAGATGGAAGTGACGATCAAGATTTCCATCTTACAGCGGAAATGACAAATCTAAGACGTTTTATAAAGTAAAATGTTGCTCCTCGCTGTACGCGGCGAAATACCATCTCCGGAACGATCTATTTTGAATCAAAAATGAAGGATCTAGTTGGTGAAACAAAAATTGTGCTCATAAAATTAAAATGCAATTAATCTCGCATAATTTGATAGGGCAATAAATCACAGCTATCCTTCCTTTATTTCTGCACGTATTTTAAAGCTTCAGTTTCTATTCATTTATATATTTCTAACGTAAGACTGTTTGTATTTTTGTACCATTTATTAATACATGGACTTTGAAACAAGAGACAGCTATTTCATTTCGTCTAAAATAAAAGAGTCAGAAACAAAAAACTGCGTCGAGAAAATGGATTCTTCCTCCTCCGTGTCTTAGGACCGTTGCTTTGTGAAAGTCCATTCTTTCTTTTTTACTTCACTTCTTTGCTCTTTTTGTGCGTAGGAACTTTTTAGGTTCATACGAAAGGAGAAGTTTGTATGTTACTTCGCCTCCTATCGTCTTTCTTGCATTGCCACGCCCACTATACTCTTCCCCTTAGTACGTAACCTCTCTCGCTTGCTTCCCCTAACTTTCCAGTCGTCCCCCTGAGGTTCCTTTGGGAGAATGTCTTCTTCCTTCACGTCAGATCAACGAAACTGTCAGGCCTGTGAAGATCGACAAGGAAGGAAACGAGAGTAAGAAAGGTACGAGTTGCAGAAGTAGGAGAATTCCATAGAAACCGGAGTGGAGTCTTATGCAAGAAGATGGAAGACAGTTTTTCTGAAGCGAAGAGCCTCTGGTCAAGGATATAAGCGGATCGCATTATTCGAAGTACTAATAAGAAATATTACTTTCGTTGGCAACATTGTACAAAAACACCGTCACTAGCATCTGAAATGACGTCTTTTCTAAGAAAAACGATGTCTATGTGTTTTGTTGCATTACAACGCCTATTCATAGACTACAAGAAAGCCTAAGATTTATTTCGGAGGAAGTTTTGAATAATATTTTCATTCAGTTTGGTGTACTCTCGAAACAAGTTACGTCAATTAAAATGCCATTAAACATGAACTAAAGTAATACCGGAGAGGCAAATATTTGTCTATTCAGACTGCTCTGCAAAAAGAAGATGACTTCTCACCACGGCTTTGCAACTTTCCTTTAGCACACCACAATGAAGGCCCAAGAAAACGAGAAGGCACTGAAATTTAGCTTGGGGTCCATGTTGATTATTCTAGGCCTAATTCTGGGGGGGTAATATAATTTGTACCAAAAGATAAAAATAGTAACTTTGTCAGACTTTTGTAAGAAGGTTGATCTAGATGTAAATCCTAAGAAAACTAAGTTTATATCCATGTCTCGTAAACAAAATGTAGGACAGAATCACAATATCAGGATAAAGTAAAGTGAACTTTTCACTGAGCAGGCCATAAAAGCATACGGTTAGTGGAGTTGTAACTCCAGTCATTCTTAACGGTGGCACTAGATGAGGGTGTAAGATAGCTAACAAAACCTTTAAAGAAAGCTACTGTTCAGGTATTTGGAAACGATGTTAACAAAACAAATGTTCATAACAGAAAATAATTCAGTCCATTTTAAATTCAGGAAATACCTGCTACCATTCCGTTCAGAATGTTTTCTTTTCTCCTCTGATATCTACTGGTAAAAAAGGTAAAAGCGTAACAAATAAAATATATATCTGTTTTATATGGATTAAAACATAATTTAGGGTTCTTATGAGACATAACCAACAAATGAACATACAGATATGCAGATTTATTATATTGTAATCAACACAGCCTACTACATGTTTCGACCGCCTACTGTAGCCATCTTTAGGGAGGTATTCTTTGGAGGAATATTATATAGAACGTTAAAACTTGTTAACTTGTTACATTTGTAAATTGTTTTAACATTCCTTCAAAGAACACCTCCCTGAAGACAGCCCCAATAGGTTGCCGAAACATGTAGGAGGCCACGCTGCTTATAATATAATAAATCTACGTGTCAGTATATGCTCACGCCCATAAGAACAAGAAGGAGAAATTACACAGAACCAATGCGGCAGTATGGTTTAACAACGTATGCACCCAACTACTTTAAAATTACCATCAACGGCCACAGCAAGCAGAATCATAACGTCATGAAAAGTTTAGCATTCTATATTTGTAAACTGTTTTAACGTTTTTTGTAATAACCCTTCAAAGAACACCTCCCTGAAGATGGGCACAATAAGTGGTCGAAACATGTAGCAGGCTACGGTTATTATAATATAATAATTCTCCATATATTCTGTAGATGCATTTGTGGTTATTTCTCAGAAGAAATCATCAGAGCATGGTCATGAATCATTTAAAATTGATGATCGAGCGTGTTCGTGAATGTTGTGGTGGAAGAAATATTATGAACTAACAGAGAGAATGTAATAAACGGCTAGAGAAAAGCCACGATTTGTACTTTTCGCCAAAAATTAGGACGATAGAATAAAGGAGGGTAAGATAGATTCGGCTTGCAGGCATGGAAGCTAAGGGAATTGCATACAGGATTTTGGGTGGAAAATATGGAAAAAAGAGAACACTGGAATACCTAGGAATAGATACGAGGGCAGTATTAAAATGGATCTTGAACAAACAGGATTTTAGGATGTGAACTAGATTAATCTGTTTCAGAGTCTCTGTCAGACAGAGGAATAAAAAAAAAAATTCGTGTTCCACAAAGTGTGGGAATTTCATGAGTAGCTAAGAAGCTGTTAGGTTCTCATGAAGAACTCTTCTGCACGTACCTTATTACAAGCAGGCCTGCATTCTAAGAACATGAATATTCGACCGAACCAAACCACATTTCAGTTCTGCATTCTAAATAACTTTTAGATCTGAAAGACCTAACCCGCTCGCTTGTTTTGAAATGACATGATGATACAGATTAAGGGTGTTCTGAGATGTGACGCCGTGTACATTCCAGAAAATGGCAATATTAATGCCACTGTAAGAACGTCATATATTCTTCGTTCATATTGTTATAATTCATTGCGCACTTAAAATATAATCCAACAAGAAAATGTGTGAAAAGGCTTCGTTGGTACAGAATAAACACGCATCAAGCAGGGCAGCAGTTTCAATTGTCAACCGACACTGGTCCAAAGTATCTCATTTTGGGGATTTCTGTGCTCCAATTCCGATCCCCCCCTTTTAAATTTTGATCGAAACTGTTGGACATAACACCGAAATGTTGCATTAAATCTGTTGCCGTGTGTTGTTTATTTATACAGCAATTCTCGTTACGCCATATCTTTCAAACAGATTTATCTATAATTTAAAACATAGAGCAAAAAACTAATTTATTTTCAGCAAGCTCTGTCGGTCCGACACGCTGTCGTTCATATCACTGTTCTGTCTTTCTCAAGAACACTCAGTCCTATATTACTCGGACCGCGAAATGGCTGATACTATTTAACGTACATGTCTTTATTCAAGACTGACCGATATGAAGGAATGCAGGGACATTATTTTATCCAACAACTCGAATAACTCTTGACTCAGACCAATTCGCATGACGGCAGGCAGCACAGCGATCAAGGATCTTCCAGTTCGCCGTGAGCCAGGGTCCAAGCGTTTTAATTCAACGTATTGCAGTTAATAATAAGCTCTTAGAGAGGTTGTGCTCGAAATGGTTCCCTTCGGCATGCAGATATGTGTTATGCCAATAAATATAACGTTTATTGCACGCAGAGTTTTTGTTGGTGAAATTTAAACCACTACATTCTTAAGGCGTTCTTTAAGTTCGTCTTCCTCTGTCAGAATTATACCGTAACAATCCCTGTTTACATGTATTATTCTGTCACCAAAAATACACTGTAAACAACGCAGAAGAATTTAATTACAAATTAAATCATCAGAGCACAAATGGTGTCAGAATGTGTATAATATATTGGTGTCAATATGTGGTCTCAGAAAAAAATGAACCCAATAATCCTGGTCGTACTTTCAGCACACCACACAATAGCCTTACGTCATTGTAATGGCACTTTGTGGTTGAACGTAGAAAACTTGTTGCTCTCAGAGTTCCTATATCTCGCGAGTTGAAACAAAGTTTCGGCGCTAAACAGAACGATTGTGGAGTCAATTTCTCTATCATATATTCCATGAAAATCCAGTTCTCCTTCACAATCTATGTCGTAGATTTTGTGAACAGTACGCTTCTGTCTTCTGATTATTATTTTAATGCCTAGAATGAAACTTGTTGGACGGGAACTTTTCAAGTACTTGTAAATTGTTATCTGCACACTTTCAGTTTCGTCTGCATCACACGAAATGCGTATAGAGGAGACAAGCAGGTGAATTATACACTGTTCTGTACGCAGCATAGAAGCTTGCTGGTTTATGGACGTGTGTTTATAATACAACCGAGTGAAGGCTAGTGACTGGCGATAGATGTCAGATAAAATAATGTCCCTCTATATATTTAATAATGAGGCAGTCTGCTGGTGTGGCTAATCGTCATGTAATAATATAACTGTAACTACGAATTACTAAAATCTGTGAATATGAAGTCATTCTTTTGTTTATCTTTGTTTCAGGTATGAGTCCGGAGGACGAGTGGTACAGTAAAAGTTTAACAGCTCTTCGGATGAATACGAGTCACCATTCAAACTTGGCCGCACCAATGATCCAATATCAGACATAATAGGGGACCGGTAGAATGGTAGAACCTGACGTAAATACTTACTGTTATTAACTCCTTCCAGTGTTCAGCTTTATGTTCCTTTTCTTATGAAATATAACTTTGCAACTTTATTTAAGACTCGACAACGGCACTGGATGTAAGAATGTGCGGCTGCTGCCGCTACTGCTGAGAAAAACAATCTTATTAATTCTTGTGTGGCCCTCATGTAATGAATAATCGGCTGCCTAACCTTCGGCGAAAATCTTGCCAGCCTGAATGTAAACAGCATGTACAAATGTTTCGCAGCCAATAGCATATATAATTTAACATTCATATTCGATAATTTAGTAACACATTTCTACATATTCTTGATTCCCATGAAGAAAACATCCATGAAAAATATGGAGGTGCGTGGTCAGATTCGCATTCTGACCGCTAAACCTTCAAAGGCGGAGACCCTTGGAGACTGTTTAGAAGCAGGCTAGATAAGCCCCTGAATCAGCCTGGACGTGGTGAAGAGAAAAATCTCCCTGCCGGGAATAGAACCCCGACTTTCTTATATCCGTAACTGTCATTAAAACTATAAAAAGACTTAATTACTTCTTGGCTCTTAGGACCTCTGAGAGCCTCGGCCTCCTTAATTATGGACGCCCATTCTTCCTTGTCGACTGCCTTCTGTCGCCATCTCTTAAACTTCATCTCCCGTAGATCCTTTCCTGCATCTTCCAGACATCTCAATCTAGGTCTTCCCCTTCTTCTACTTCCCTCCGGCTTACTCTCAGATATTTTCTAAACCGTCCTTCCCAGATCCATTCTTACTACACGCCCAATCCATTCCAAACTCTTTTTTTCAATATCTGCTACTATGTCTAGAACTTTATATAGCTCCCTCAATTCTGATTGGTTCTTATTCCCTGCTGTACCAATTTGTTGATGTTTCCCTCTCCCCTGTACCCAGTCTTTTCATATCAATCTCAGTCACAGCCCATGTTTCACTCCGGTACACTACAACTGGTTATCTGTCGTCTTATATATCTGAATTTTAATTGTTTTACTCATGACTCTAGATCTAAATGTTTGTCGTAAACTATAACACCATCTATTACCTGCATCAATCCTCGATTTCATTTCATCATTTATTGAACTTTTTGAATTTACCACGGCACCTAAATATCTAAAATTCTGAACCCCTTCAAATACTTGTCCATTCATTATGAGACCTTGCTCTAAACTTGTTATAAGAAGACACCCTCACTAAATTATGCAACCGTAAAAAATATATTACGTAAATATTATTTCGTATCACAATCTCCACGTAAAACCTATACTGACTGAAACATTTAGTGGTAACTGGATAATGTATTGCCACGCTAAATTATACAAGAGACAGGTTTTAATAAAATTATGTTGCAAAATTTCTGTATCACGACAAAGAATTCGTCGACGTTTTTCTTTTACAATAACTTACAAAATCATTAAGATCTGTGGAAACAAGCATGTACTGAAAAATCTTTATCACTAAACTCACTCTTATCTGGTGCAGCTGAAGCAAGGGATTTTACCAATCCTTGTTCTAACTTCCTTCACGAAATAATTTCCGTAACTGGTTTCCTCATAATCGTAAAACATTTGTTCCTCAAAAACCAAGAAATAAATGTATGTGCTATCTGGTTTGTTGAGATGCATTAGTGCTGTGTATATCGCAAACAACGGCCCCAAGTTAAGGAAATTTTTAATCTGAGTTTGCTGATATCATGCATATATCGACACGTTCTGCGATGTTTGCAGTAAACTAAAACATGCAAACGGAAATGTAATTTGCTTCTAAAAAAAAAGCAGATATTTAGATAGTGTGATACCTCTGGTAATATGGTAAGTGGCATTAATTGCTGCAATATTCCATTTCAGAAAGGACCCCCAATGTTAGAATTCAAATTTGCCAAGTTCATTGCAATAGTGTGATCACTCTCTCATTCGTGTTCAGTAAAATGGAGTGGCAGGAGAAATCTTACATATAATTTTCTGTTGTCGACTTCCGGTCCTACAAACTTTATTTATGCAATGTGTATTTATAAATACTGGGCTATGTACATCATGAGATCGAATCCCAGTGGAGTCTCAGTTTTATTGCTTGTAATTGTAAATATGCTAGTGATTGTTATCATTATCACTTGAAAAACGTTACAGAAGTACATATTTTACGTTAATTTTGCACTGTCGCAACAGTCGAACTACATACATGGCAACAAGTCGCCACGTATGTAGTTCTTGACGGGAAAAAGACTTCCTGCAGAAGTGCTATGTCTTTCAATGTCCTGTCTCCGTGTTAAGTTCCACAATCGTAGTTTCAATGTTTCATTACTCATCACCAGCAGATCGAAAGCTAAATATACGTACCTACAGAGTGTCCCGTTTAACGCGTGTTAAGGCAGGCGTTGGAAATGACGTCCCGCCACTCGCGTGTTGATTCACACCTGGTGGGCATATTATTAAAAACTCTTCCTGTCCTCCGATACTGGGCGCCACATAATTTCCTTAAGGTCGTGCTTTCTGTGTGTATTTTGTGACCGTTGTCTTATAAACATCTCCAAAATAACAGCCACATGACGTTGGAGGGGCGAAAGAACAAGCCACAATAGACGATCAAATTGTCTGTACGGGCGGTCGTACTATCCTGCTGGAAGAACGCATACTCGTTTTCATCACTTAAATTTTCACAAAATGGTGCGAAAATTTGTCCATTGTATCTTTCTTAAATTACTGTATTCGAAAGAAGAGCCCAATTAGTCTTGTTGCAATGGCAGCATACCGTACACCAACTTTAATGTAATGTAAACGGCACTTTGTGCATTAGTGTGGGGTTACCTGTCGAAATATCTGTTATTTTAAGTATTTACGTGACCTTAATTTATCAAGAAATCGAATTCACCAATACACACTAGTTTAAAAAAAGTTACAAACCGTACATTCGCAACAAAGATTTTCATGAAAATTCTTCTCAACGTTCTCCACTATTATCTAATAATTATTCTTAGAAAACTTATGGTGCTCACCGTCGCCCCCTCTCAAAGAACCTGTTCGGCATTTGTTCACCAGTTGATGAACTGTTGATTTCGAAAGAAATGTTACTCCGAGAATCGACTTACAAATTTATTAAGGTGCTTTTATAGGGTTTCGTAAACAGTTCGACAATAAACGTCCACTGTCCAACACCGTACTTCATATTCACGATCATCACAGAAAGTACGACCAACGAAATACATTGTATTTAAGGGAGAAACCCCTAGTTGTCTACAGTAATTATTATAGACCACCAGAAGCGTCTCCTTAAATACAGAGTAGTTTCAAGTACTTCAGTCAAAACACAACATACTTTTTCTCTATCTCAATAGCTAAAGTTTCGGTTTGCACAATCAATTATCGGGCTGACGCAAGACTTAACTGCAGGTAAAATTCAGTAACATTAACAGCATAGTTTGTTGGTTTTGATTTCTGTGGTTTAATACAGAAGTACACGGTAATACGAAAAGCGCTATAATGGTCACGAACAAAATTTATTTCTGTTGTGCGCCGCACATAAATCTGGACACTTATGAAGTGTCGTCGAAATGTGCGGCTAGGCCTTTCGTTCTTGCAGTCAAGGGAACAGGGAGCCATCGAACTAACAGAAATGAGTCATACACAGCCAATAAACCAGCTGTTTACGTGCGACCCGCATTGAAAGTTATTCACTGAAGATTCCATGCATTCCTCGTTCTATTGTTCTGCTCGCATATTATACCAAAAAGATTTACCGTTATAACAGTTGAACATTTTTAAGACACGTTACAACACGCAATCAAGACCGCAGATTAAATGAAGATACCGTCGCTCCCAGCCTAAATTTATTGCGTTCACCGTACTGTTACCAATTGTAGTAAACAAACAAACAAACAAAAACGCTACATTGAGATGGTCTGCAATGATATAATGTGCATACCAAATTTCGAAACAATCGTAAAATTGGCCCAAAAGCTGAAATGGGAGGACAAACATATTAATCTGCGTACTCTCCTTCAGAAAGTAGAAGCAGCTGGAAAGTGCCAACGGCTCGGTACTAATTTTTAAATTATGTCTTTAAGAAACTCACAGCTTTGAACATCTCGGTGTCTCAACCGGACGCGGGGCGTTGACATTATTCACGTCAGCCTGGTTCACACATTTAACACGATCTTTCTGCCCTTGTTGGAACAGGGTTTGAACTTACACAGTCGAGTTTTTGCATTGGTGTGGTAAAACACGCAAAACCCGGATCGATCTGTAAGAGTGTGCATCTGGCAGGTGTGTTCTGATATGTTCCAGTCAGGGGCAGAGCACTTATGTTACGGTGTTGGCCGGCTTAATACGGTTACCATGCACACCCCGCATCTGGTTATAACCCAGTTACGTTTTTCGTAACATATACTCCCAACGTGAAAACTTGCGCTTCTTTTGAACGAGTAATGGACAGGTACAAGCTGTCCAAGTGAATGCCATGAACACATATGAGGGAGCAAAGATACAGCTGCACTCGCTCTTAAACTTGACACTACATGGAGGTGCATGGTCAGCTTCAAGCCCAGGCCGCTTTACCTCCAAGCAAAGAGTCCCCGGTACCCACTGAGTGGAGTCCAGAGGAGGTCTTGACTCTTTGGAAAACGGATAAACCTATTTTTCCCCGTCGGCAAACGGAAAAAGATTCCTTGGTTTCCCAGTCCTTAACCTAATCACTACACCGAATGACTTATGCCGGCTCCATATAAAGAGGCACAACCTTCTACAGATTAAATTATACGCCCCACCGATATTTAAAAATCAGGTCTCTTATTGCAATGAAATTCCCTTCGTGATTGGTAGAGATGACGGCACTTTCCCAGAGCTGGATTGTTCTAAGAAATTATTTAGCACCCGATTCATAACTTCCTGATGTTCTGTTTGATAATTATAAAACAATTTAATTTTATAGAAGAACGATGTGTTGTTCAACAGCGTTCAAAGACAATGCGAATATACTGTAAACATTTGAATTCACATCAAATTACGGGAAAATCACTTTAATATTAGTTTTTATAGAAGAACTGTCAAGATTTGGTTACACTAAAATCCAGTAGATACGAGAAGAGGGGCATAAGCCATAGGGAATCAACTGACTTGAGTCCTCTTCATTTGCTTCTCAACTTCAGACAGGTGGTGGTGATTAGGCCCTTGTTTCCTGGTTTTCCATACTCGAATATTATTTTCTCAGTGACAAATTACGTATCACTTATGACTTAAGAAGTAATCATTACCATAATCACATCGTTGTTACTGTTATCACTGTGTTGTAAACTACGACAACCTGCAAATTTAATATTATACATTTTCCGTGCAACTATATTGTATGCATAACAATTAACACCAACTTCTTGCAAAACGTTTTTATTTGTTAATTACTGCTCCGACACATTTCGATCTCAGCTGATGGCCATCTTCAGGGAGTTCTTTAATATTTTCGACGTCTGCAGCGTACGCGTCCACTTGAGTGAAAGACGTCGAAAACACTAACAAGCTCTCTATAGATGGCCGACAACTGAGGCCGAAAAATGTCGCAGCAGTAATTAACAAATAAAAACGTTGTTCAACAAATTGGTGTGAAATATTATGTATACGACAAACTACATTGATTCCAGGAAAACAAACGGCCTGAAGACGCAAGGCAAATTTCAGTTGGATTCCTGAAAGAGGCAGTATATTGAAGTTTCGCTCAATACAAATTTTAATTTTAAGTACATTAATACATTCAGATATCAACATCACGGGAATGTTCTATTGTAATAAACGTTTTTAAACTGGAATGGTACAAAATTAAGAGCAATTTTAATATAATTTTATGGCAAACAAAATGACTTCACACAAGTCCTCCGGCAATACTGAAATGTAAGCAGTGTTGCAACCTGTGTATGTTCAGTTACCAAAGTTAACTTCAAAGAATATAAAACCAGACACAACAGTGAAACCAGTAAAGACTTCAGTGTATTCAGTCTATTTGTAAATAATGTATGTGGATTTTAAAACAAGTATATTATACACAACTTTAAAAAAAAAAATAATAATTCATTTATTCTTTCTCTTCTATGTATTCTGTTAAATCCGAATCCATAATGTCACTTGTTTATTCCATGTATAAAAATCAAGGCAGAATGCCCTGTGAATGTGTGTTTTTTATTATTAAACAAAACTTGTATGAGGATAGCGTACGTGTATATAGTAATTAATTTAGATTCTTAAATATTATCTGATGAATATCCAGACAACATAATGAGATTGTAACGATGAAAACGGAATATTTAACTCAAGTGTAGACGAATTATGTAGGAATTATTAATATTGAAAGGGCTGAACGCAGACTGAAGTGAAGCACGTTCAGAAACTCAGAATTTCATAGTTTTTATGGTATACATGGCACCACAACAGATTCATATACACATATAAATATTACAGTTTTAAAATGAGGCATTTAATAGCACAAAACACAATATTTTGCCTACTTTCAGAGCATTATATCATTCCACGAAGAGTTACTCATTTTGAGCATATTCCTGCATACACCAGGAATGCTGATACATCAACATAGCATAGCCGTAGGCCTAGTAGTAACAACACTGGAAACCTGCATTCTGTAGAGAAGTGGACATATTTTGATACGCATTACATGCAACTTGGCATTAAGAATATCCCCAGTTCTTCTGCATACCTTCCTTCACTGACCGTCACTCACTTTTGTATGTTCCTTCTGCAGCATAACCAATTAACTCAGTATGTGCAATATGTACACTTCCTGCAAAAAATAAAGTGCTGGAGTATAGGCCCATGTTCAATTCTAAAACATGAAAAATTGTTATTATAGCCACTTGGATATTACTACCGTTGTGATGCTTCCTTTGGTTTCTATGGGTTACTACACTTACTGCATTTTGGTTGTGGCATCCCCACATCACAAGTTTGTGTGTCTACTGTATTGTGTTTCAAATTATGTATGTAATTTTTTACAATGCTCTATCTGCATTGTCAGTTCAGGAAAATTCAAAGGCAGGAACCCCAATCTTCACCTTGGATCCAGAAATATCTTAGACTGACCACACTAGGAGGTAACCCTACTCGCCATTAATAATATGAGTTGTAAAGTAGATTTTTATAACTAACTTAAATTTTAAATTTCATTTTAACTGGTTTCAGGAAAAAGTCTTCAAAACTTGAACTTTAAAAAAAGGGCTATAATAGGACTGTCTATATGCACTGGGAAACATTTGCTCTTTAGAATTTCTCATTCTGCAGTCTTTCTAGCAAACCACCAGACATTTCTGCATGGCCTAGTTGGCCTTTCTGATACATATGAGTGTGCTGATATGTGATTTGGTTAAATGCTAGTCTAGTCTGTGACATTTTCAGGACATACTAAGTGCAGTCTCTTAAAAAAACTGCAGTAATTGTAGTATTGCAAGGCATACAGCTTTTGTTAGTTGACTACAGAACTGGGTTTGTGTTGTTACCATACAGAGTGGCAGAATAAAACTGGAAAATATATGATCTGTATAAATCTGCTGATATTAAAAGGTCAATCCCGTAGAAATTTATGACATTATCATCTGCCTAGTGATTCAGAAAACAGAGCCAGTTCATGTATAGAATTTGGAAGATTCCTGGATTTAAAATCTAACATCCACTCTACTGAGGTTGTATGTGGCCTAGCACTAGCACTTTTTCACAAACTGAGTAAAATGTTTATGCACTACAATTCTATTGAACTTAATGAGTCCTTTAATTCATCACTCTTCACTGAACTGCTGATGATTAAGGCACATTTATTATTGAAATGTGTTGCTGTGCATTATCTTTATTGTTACATTTGTATCTGAAAGTTTTGAGGCTTTCACAGCAGTTCTTGATCAAATAATAAAGTCTTCTGGGTTTTGATACTGTATGGGATTGTAAGAAGACACTGACTTTGCACGAACAAGCTGCCTGTGATGAAAGTGTCTTGGAAGATGTTGAACCCAGAACCCATTTGACATGTGCACCTATTTCTACAAATTTTAAGAAAAAGTGCAACAGACTTCTTTTAGCTGTTTCTTACAATCACTTCTGTTGTTTTCTGTACATGTATGACCAGCTGTACCATACTGTAGTAGTTTGATCACTTCTCCCTTCAGAAAAGCGCTTGTCACATAGCCACACTATGTGAAACTTGTTACGGTATTTTCCTGATCCAGTACAACAAATCACAGTTGTGTAACGCCTAACACAGGGATGTCCAAACAGATTCAGTAGTAGATTACATGATCAGAAATTCATATGTAATCAGGTCACTTGAATTTCTTATTGATCACAAACGTGAGGTATGGCCTGTTAGATATTTAAAAATCCAGATTCTTAAAGCAGTTACACAAATTTTAATTCAATTACATCTGGTGGCATTTATGCAATGGTAGCAGCAGGCTGGAGGTTAGACTCTCCTGACCTAGTAGACTGTGTGTTCTAAACCAAACAGTAAAGATTCCCCCCCTTCCAAAAAAAAAAAATCTCATTCAGGCCATAACCAGATCAGGTAGGATGGATGTTGGATGTCCTGGGCCTAAAAGAACAAACTATTACTTGTAACATACAAGGCCTACCCCGAAAGAAGTCACTTATCCTTAAAAGACATCCAGTACTTTCATTCATATTAGACATCCCTTGAAGTTACATTGTAGGTGTTTCTGAGACAGGTAACATAAGTCAAAATGACATATGCTGAGAAAGATTTTCCCACACGTGGGATGTTAAAATGAGGAGGATGGTTCCAGACAATCTATTTTGATTGGAGAAAGATATACTCACACTTGCAAAAAAAAAAAAGTTTAAAAAATATGAATTCTGACAAACAAATCAGTGTCCTCAAATGCATTGCTTCCAGCTTCAATAAGTCCAAGTCTCTCATTCAACTTCAAAACTATAATGGTCCTCTTCTTAGGCTTAGGCTCATGTTCCTCAGCTTCCTCTAGAGTGTTCTGCCTCTAAACTGAACAATACTGTTGAGTGTGAATTCATGATTATGGGAGTTCAGCAACTCAAAGACACCTTCAGCATCCTACATAAAAATTTGTGCACTTGGCTTAATATACTGGATGTCGGGGCAAATAACCCAAGTCCAGAATGATTAAGTGGGGAGATTACTATGATCATGTCTCATACAACAAGAACAAATATAAGCACTGTTTTTGGGGCATGACAAGGAAATGTTGAACATATTGAATAAAAGAATGTAATTGAGGAATAGTGCAGAATTAATTTTAGGGTCAAAGAACATACCAACAATAACATTCTTTGGAACAAAATAACCAAGTCACCTTAAATATTTCTAACAGTTAATTTATATTAACTATTCCATAAAATCCATGGGTACAATGCAATCATTTATAAACATGATAGATCAAAACTCAACCAGCAGTGATATGGCTATAATAGCATCACTTTTGTATTTTATAAAACATCATATTCTCCATTATATTGTCTCAGTATCATCATGATAACCACCACCATTCTGCCATATGTACTGAATGAGGTTCAGAGTTTTAAATAAAAACTTCATATTTTTTATCAGGAAAAGGCCATTTAAAAAGACAGCAAAGTTTAAAACACAATTATTGTAAGAATGTGTTCAGACATATTGAGGCCATTGGACCTCCGTGATATATATATGTATGTGTGCATGTGTGTGTGTGTTTAACATGGCTAATACCAAGCATGTTTGCTTTATACATCAGACTTGCTGTAAAATTTGTGTTAATTCATGACATGAATAGTTAAAATTATGTCCAGAGCCGTTTTGACAGACTACATTTAATCGTCATACAGTCCAAACAATGCAAAATTTCATTCCTACATCACGTTATGGTGTTTGTGAAGATTATACATATGGTAGATGATGTAATATTTTAACTTTTTTAAACCTATATTTCTCTTTCCAGTAAATGACAATGTTGTATGTGTGTGAGTGAGTGTTGAAATTTTGTTGGTGTCAAAATAAAAAAGAAGGAACAAATAATATAGTTAAGCTAAATATTACAAATAAATTATTTGACATAGAAACATGTACTGTAAATAAACAAAAAATGTATGTATGGTAAAAAAAGAATGGTAAATAAATCTACAGAAAAAATCAGACTGCTTCAGTCCATGAAATGTCAGGTAACATTAATGTTTCTGATAAGTGCAATAAAGACTATACTAACATTAAATAAATTTCATTCCAGTCAATAAAACTCCTGTATAGACAAAACAAATGTGTTTTCACAAAAAAGGCCCTACATGATTTGGCCTATGAGAAAGCCATCACCAGGCCATTTCACGTAAGAATACATTAAGGAAATGTTACCTTATCTCACATTCTTTAGCTTTTCAATGTTAAGAGCATCCCATACCTTACAACTTTTATACAGTTTTTAAAGATGTATATATAATACATTATATACATATGCTCTAATTAGCCCTGTTAGTACAATATTATTCTTATTGCACTATATTTTATCATATTACTTCTTCCATTGTGTAACACTTTTCCAATGTACTTTTAGATGTAAGAGGCTGATAAAGGCTTTGTAAGCTAAACATGCAGTACCTTAATATGAAAACAAAGGAATTTGTTTAATCAGTAAATACCGGTGTGTTGACTGGACTGCAATTTATTCAATCTCATACTGAAAACACAACAGGATGCCACATACCAAAGATATATCTTGGGTTACAGCTACCATGCATCCTCTTTTGTCCAGACATGTCCTTTTTTGATCAAAAATCTCCATCTGGGCAGCTCTTCTAAACTAGTAGAAATGCCCAGGTTTTTGACTATTTGTTATTTATTAAACCTTTTGCACATTTAAATTGTACTAAAAGTGTAAAAATATATTTCTACTACTATTTAAATAAATAAGTTATTATAAAATTATATTATTATTGTGCATGTCAAAAAACAAAATCATATGAGTTCAGCATTTGACCTTCAGAATGTCTAGGAAAACTTTGGCATGGTAATTATAAATAACTTTAACTCATGACAAGCATGCTGAAAGAATATCTGACCAGAATTTTATACCCACAGAATTTTAAAAAACTTAACAAAACTGTGACTACATATAGCCCTTGTTTTATGCCCTTCTGCTTTAACACCCCTGCCAATATACAACACTTCTTAATTTATGCCTTCTCATTATCAGTTTAATGCCCTTTTGTTGGCTGTCTCTATTATGCTAACCCCTAATAATTCCATTATTTCTCATAGGAATATCAATTTGGACTTATGCCTACTTTTTCAGGAACACAGCTAGGGCACAGAACAAGAGCTTGGTGTATTTATATGTCCTCTCTCCTACCTCCTTTTGTGCTGACACATCCTCTTCTATACAGTTGACAAGTGTGAAATGTCCTACATTCATGTGATGGATATATGACCCTACTGTATGTTTGCCATGATTTTGAAAGACCATTTTCCAGTTAGCTAATTTATAGGATAGACAATTGATTTGTTGTTTGTTCAAAAACATGAGGGGCAGCCAGAAAGAAAGGCTTCCTATTTCTTGCCTCCTTATATACTTTATGGGAAAAACCACCACATCACTGAAGACTCCAAATATTCTTGCATCATTTCCTAGTTGATAAAACCCTTTCAGTTCATTAATATAAGCACCACGGTTGATTCTAAAATGGTAAATGTGTGTTTTGAACAACTGATCTAGTTCTTGGTTGCTGAAGGTGAGAAGCTGACGTGTATTCACAAACATGTGTTAAAAGTGTAAGGTGACAGAACTGTGAACATGCATATTGTCTGACAATGGGCAAGAAGTATTAAAGAATTTGAAGAGGAAATGCAGAATTTCATGAGAAACTGCATTGTGGTTGCTCTGTCATAGCGTTTATGCCTGAAAACATCCACCATGTTGATGAACTGGTATGAGATGACTGTCACATGATAACATGTGAATTATAATTGTGCTTCAGCCAATCCATTGGTAAAGGCAGTGTAGTGGTAAATATTGAAGAGTCTGGCTGTTCCAAGGTAAATGTTTGTTGGGTGCCCCAAATGTTGAGATGTGTATACAAAGGAGTAAGGACAGCATTCACCACTGATCTTTTCCACCAGTATAATATATGAGGTGATGGCATCCTGTTGCCAGTTGTCACTGAGGATAAAAAATGGGACCACCATTTGAACCAGAATCCAAGCAGCAACTGACAGAATGCAATAAATGAAAAATTAGATAGTAGTAGCCAACAAGGAAAATCAAAGGATGAGAACGGTGTTACACTTGTAAACTTCTTGCCTATGGGGACAACAGTTAACTCTGACCACTACATTAAACACTAAGAAATCTGAATTCTCACCTTCAATGAGTTTGTTTCATAGCAAAAATTTCAGCAATGTTGTTTGTTCATGGCAATACCTGGCGACATATGGGTGTGCACTCCACAAACCATCATAAAATTTGGATGAACAGTATTGTCATACATTCCCTACAGTCCTAGCCACAGATTTTCACCTGTTCAGTCCTTTGAAAGACAGCCTGTGAGGACATCATCACATGAATAATGCATAGGCCACAAGGAGTACTGAAAACTGTACTTAATGTAGTTTGCTCATGACAATAAATTGACCTCCATCACAAACAAACCCATTTCAAGATGTAGGTGAACAAAGGTTTGGAGAAAGTTGTGTGTGTGGAGGTGGGGAGTGGTAGAAACAGAATCTTACTATTTTTAACCATGGTGTAAAATCAACGCAAAATCTGGTAACAAGCAAGGGTCCCATGGAGAGGTCAAAACCACCCTTTCATCTCATAACAGCTGTCAGTAAAAGCATTTACACATTGTGGATTTCCAAAGTCATATGAACCTGTGACACTACCTTGAAATGAACTACAAACAAATCACCTAGCCGTATCAAAGAAATCATAAAGTCATGCCATTTTCTGTATTTTAACCCAAATATTTTTCTTCCAAAAGACATTAACATCACTTAATTTTGTTTCTGCCCACTTTAATTTAAAATGCGTAAAAACTACTATTTTCAATCATATGGTTAAGATAACATAAACAACATTTTATTTTTACCTACAAAATCATTTATGTCCTTAGTCTTCCTAAACGCAGCACCATTATTTTGGCGACATGCGACATCCTCATTTTTTCTGGTGACAATTTACAAAAACACTTACTCCTTTCAACACTAAAAGAATGATGCCGCCACAACCGACTTGAAGATGCCTTAAGTCTAATACATGTCCCAAGATGTGGACTGGTGCTCCAAAACACCACACACAGCAGTCCACGCATTATCTACATTTAGACTGAAATGTGTGGGATAGTGACATCCAAACGCGGAGCAGTATTAATCTATGAAAGCACCTCTCTACCTGTAATTCATGGTGCCTCTGATCGAAGAGTGCAAGATGCGACAATAACATAGGTGAAGTCTATAGTAATCTGCAACACTGATCAATGATCTGTAAAGTCTTGCATTAGGTATTGAACTGAAGAAATATACATTTAGGCATTTCTGCCCTAATAATTTAAAAACATGTATTCCATGCATTTCATGTAAAATGCCACACTTGTGCCGGAACAGTGCAAACCTAAATGTGAGAGTGGACTCCACAGCACAGTGCATCAAAAACAGAGATTTTGCTCTGAAGGGTTGTCTCCTGCAGCTTTCAGAATACCGGTTAGAACACAGATCAGAACACATCAACCGAAGTACATAAAACAAATAACCAGGTCACGTGCGTAGCCAAGTTCTGACTGGTTCATGCTGTGACCAAGAGAATCATGGGATTCAGGACTTAACTGACACCTGTTGTAGCAAGCTGAAAATACCTAACTCTGAATCCAGTCACTGGTACAGTGGATTATATTTACATGTCACTTTCATGCTATCCACTCACCCCATCCCACTTTCAGGGGTTGCCAAGTGTGTGAGTGCAGTCATTAGCTTTGGTGTGTGCATTGCCTATTTTCATGTGACTGCAATGTGATCCAACTTGCATGCAGTGATATATTTCTCTGCCATCTACTTGTTACTAAAGATAGCCACTGAGCCATGCCGGCTACAAGTAACTCTGTCGAGGCTTCTTGTGGTGCCACAAGAGCTTGTATCCAGTGGTCCATTTAACCTTCACCTGATGCATTATCTTACTTACTTCCTCCATGAAGCAGTGTCCTTCTTGAGAAGCTAATCTGTTCTCAGCTAGTCAAGAAATTCCCTGCATTTTATGGAACCAGGAAGTTCATTATCGCATTCACAAGTGCGCGCCACCTGTCCATATCCTGAACCAGATTGATCCAGTCTGCACCCCCACATCCCACTTCCTGAAGATCCTTCTTAGTATCTTCCTACCATATACTCCTGGGTTTTCCAAGTGGTCTCTTTCTGCAGGTTGCACCACCAAAACCCTGTATACAACTCTGCTCTCCCCCATAAGTGCTACATGCCCCTCCCATCTCACTATTCTCCATTTGATCACCTGAACATTACTGGGTGATGAGTACGTATCATTAAGCAAATCATTATCTAGTTTTCTGCACTCACCTGCTACCTTGTCCCTATTAGGTCCAAATATTCTAATCAGCACCCTATTCTCAAACATCCTCAGCCTACGTTCCTCCCTCAGTTTGAGCAAACAAGTTTCACACACATACAAAGCAACAAGCACAATTAAGTTCTGTATATCTTAATCTTTCTATTTTTAGATAGTAACTTGGAATACATAAGACTCTGCACCAAATGACAGCCAGCATTCCCTGACTTAAATCTGCTCTAAATTTCTTACTGAATAGAATTTTGATTTGTTAAGGTTGTTCCCAAATATTTGAACTCATCCACCTCTTCAAAGAAGCTATTATCAAACTTTATATTGTGTTTTCGTCCTGCATTCTGATCTCGAGACATGACCATGTACTTAGTTTTATCAGCATTCACTTCTAGACTAATCTACTAACTATCGACTAACAAAGCTTCTGTGTTTTTCTTTATAGTAAGTATGCTTCCACCCAATATATTAACACTATCAGCATAAATCAAAAGTTAATGTGTACCATTTAATTTCAAGTCATCCTGAAAAAAGATCTCCCTCCTAACTGAATCACTGGCTTTCTTGAAGTCTATAAGTAGCTGACACACTGCGTCATTGTGATTCCATTTTTTCTCAGGTATTTCAAGAATGCAGAATATATGATCAGTAGTTGACCTGTTGCATCAAAATCCACATTGATGATGCCCAATAATTTCCTCTGCATATGGAGTTAACCTTGACAGCAGGGATGTCAGATATAAATTTGTAAGTAATTGGCAAAAGTGATATGCCTCTATAATTACTACAATCCATTTTTTGCCCTTCTTATATGCAGGTAAAATGATCAACTCCTTTCACTCCTCAGGCAATTCCTCCTTATTCAAAATTTAATTAATGAGTTTATGGATCACAGAGTAAATTGTTCTGCCCCCTCCTTTAATCAATTCTGCTGGATTTTGATGAATACCTGATGATTTGTGTCCTTTTAGCTTCTCAATAGCCATCTCAACATCAAAGGTACTTGGCTCAGGCACTAGTGGTTCTGCTTTGTGTATGTCTCTCTGCTTACCATCACTAACCCCACGTACAATGAACAGCAGAG